>Ga0206682_10000128_pt1 | contig 76285 bp, 112 predicted proteins | sample M240m12015metaG_FD_155444 | JGI IMG/M metagenome (GOLD analysis project Ga0206682, IMG submission 155444) | Ammonia-oxidizing marine archaeal communities from Monterey Bay, California, United States - M2 40m 12015 | ecosystem: Environmental > Aquatic > Marine > Intertidal zone | place: USA... | reverse complement strand
AGAATTTCCTGCTATGCGCGGCGGCAATAAAGAGCACTTTATAGGTATGCAGACTGGTGGAGAAAATTGTTTTGGAGCCTGGGTACAAGAGTGCATGGAATGTGTTTGGTTTGGCAGAGCACAGACAGGCGGTAACTCACAGAACCAGTACAGCAACGTTTGCCTCTGGGGCCGAGCAGCTTATCCTCCCTCCGCCAATGGCAACAATTGCTATTGTGGTTCAATGGAGCATGGCGGTAAAGGTTTGCATATGTACTACACATTAACTGAAGAAATTACAGGGTAAAAATAATGGCAAAAGTATATACTGAAATATTACCCGCGGTTTTTCCGACAGAAGGTGTCACAAATTCCGAAGGATTTAGAGATCGTAAGTTATTAACTTTCCAAGCGCCGCACGATCTAGCGCGGGACCAGTGGACAAGCTATTATGGTTCAGATGCTGATAGTCCTACGCGGTTGATTTGGGTCATTCCAACTGGCGTGAGCAAAGCAAAGTTTGAGCTTTGGGGTGGCGGAGGCCATGGAGCCGGGGCAAGTTGTTGCCAAATGGGAGCACCTGGAGGGTCAGGTGCATATGCACATAAAGAAATTGACGTAACACCGGGCGAAAGATACGTGCTTTGTCTTGGCAATTATGAGCACTTTTGTTGTACACACCGTGCTTGTTGTAGCGGTATGAGCCCTTCGACAATTAGCCAAGGATGTATGATAAAGCAGATCGGCCATAAAGGTGCTACGGCTTGGGTATCAGGCAGCGGACTAACAAACTTCTGTGCCGAAGGCGGTAATCCTGGAGTTGTTGCATTTTGTCCTGGAACTAACTGTCATGATGTAGAATGTAGATCTTGCTGTTACTGTTGGACAACTTGTGAGTTTTTTACAGGTGGTCCAGCCGGTACTACTTGTTCTTGTTATAGTGGTGGTCCTCAGATCAGATCCCTTGACAGCGATGGGGACATAATGCGTTGTGCTTGTTACTTCGGCGCGGACGGCGGCGAGAGAGGAACACGCGGTTATATGAGAACTAGCTGTTGTGGCATCAGTGCTGATGCATCAATGTGCGGTGGACGAATTGGCGTACCATGGGCAGGCGGATACTGGGATAGACCTGGTCGGACGGCCAGAGGCGGCATAATGGAAATGTCAGGCGGCATGTGTTGCCACTGCTGTGGCGGATATGGCGGCCCGTGGGCGCAGTGCGCGCTTAATGGCACATTTGGTGGCAACGGCACGACCAATCATGCCAACATGATGCGAGGCATGGGTGGTACATCGTCTGTTGCAGTAGACGGTACAACTTGTTGTGGTCAACGCGGCGGGCCTTCTGCCATCTGGATAAGTTATTGTTAGGAAATATGTAATGGCAAAAAATCTCGCAAGTATAGTAAAAAACGTCAAGCCCGGTGGCGTAACTGGTACAATCGACCAAACACAGAAAAAAGTTCACGTATGGGAAAACGTAGGCGAACAGGGCATCATGCAAGGCATCCACGGGCAGGGCGAATACAGTTGCGGCTATTGCCGAAGTTGCTATATCTACTGTGTTCCAGGCGTTGCGCGTCCTGGTGCAGGCTCCTGTGACCGCAATAGCGCACCGAACAGAGTTAAGTTTGAAATCTGGGGCGCGGGCGGATATGGCGCTCAGCCGTGGAATTGCGGTATAGCTGTTCCTTCTGGTGCCGGTGCATATGCGTATAAAACAATATGTAATTCGGATGTCGTGGCAAACAACTGTTATCTAATTAGACTTGGTTACACGTGGTGTTGTCTGCCTAACGCTGGTTCAGGCGATAATGTGACTCCAAACACTGAATATCGCGAGCTCAATTGCACAACTCACATTACAGGCAACGGCTTAACAAACTTCTGTGCCGAACCTGGAAGAGGCACAACAATACGTTGCTGTAACTTTAACGCTACATGTTTTGATAGTGACAATGCTAGAATTTGGACACTTGACAGTCATGACCAAGGTGGCCTTGGCCCACAAGCAGCGTATTATGGAGCAGATGGCGGTTCTAAAGGCAAACTTGGTTATATCACCAAAAAGCCAGGAGCACCGGCTGACAATCCACTTTCATATATGCAACATGTCCCATATGCTGGCGGGAAAATTGATAAATGTGGCGGACACTTTATCTACAGCAATGTTAGATATGGACATGGCGGAGATTTGAATCCGGGTCAGGATTACACAGAACAATGGAAATGCGTTGACGCTCTTTACCATGGTGTTGCGAATCATTCACCTTCATATTACACGGCTGGTCAAGGTTGGCCTGGCGGACATACATGTGGCGGTGCAAGCCCGTGTTCTGGTAACACTCCGGGTCGCGTAAAAATCACTGCTTGGTATGAGGAGGAATAGTGTGAGTATAAATAACCTAAGTTATAGGAGAATTATTCATGGCTAAAAATTTATCACAGTTTATGCCAGCCGTCGTAGCTCCTGAGCAAGTTCCAACCGGATTTGAAGCATTCTTACTACCAGACAAGGCTCAAGGCGATTTTGACGCCAATGGGCGAGATCAAAATTATAGTGGCCACTGTTTTGTGTGGCGTATAAACCGTAACATGTGTGACATCCGCGTAAAAATTACTGGTGGAGGCCAAGGCGGTGCAGCCTATTGTTGCTGTCAGCAAGGTCAAACTGGCCTGCCTGGCGTAATGCAATTGTACAGTGTTTGTAATTCTGTCAATTCGAGCGGAAGCGTACCTCCAGGTTCAACACCAACTGGACCGCTTGGCGAAGATGTAGAAGTCAACGGTGTAAAAGGTCAGCAGCGTCTTATGTTTAGGATTGGTATGGGCGGATGTTGCTGTTCTACGTGTATCGGCCATGAGAGTTGTTTTTCTATGTTGTGCCATTATTGTACTGGCACAGGCATCACAGAAGATCTGAACACCGGGTTTATTTGCATTTGTGCTGGATCGTTTCAATGCGGTGGCAGGACGTCTTGCCAGTGGGGTTACAACAACGACTGCAACAGAGCCGCGATAACAAATCAAGCTGATGCGTTGAATACCGCTGTTTGCAGTGGTGCCAATTGCGGAACATGCTGTGCCCGTATTGATGGCAAATGTGGATGTACAAAATCTCCAATTTGTGCTGGTTATGACTGTGCGGAATGTATAGGTTGTGCTCATCCAGGATATAATATGTATAAAGGGCAGTGCTGCTCTGATGGAAGATGCGGTGTATTACAAATGTCGGCAGGTCAAAATACTGCTTCACCATTTGAATACGGATCACATTATTTAGGCATTGGCCATGGGTGTCAGCAAGAACATAATGCAAATTCTATGTGGTGCCAACTTTGGAAAAGAATCGGTATTGCTGGCAATAACACTATCAATATAAGGCAGGCAGGCCGAAGTAATGCTGTTCCATCAGGCTGTGCAGGCGGTTGTGCCGGTGGTTCACAAGATCAGGCTGGATGGGGTTATATACGCTGGAAAGATCCAGGATACGACGGGAAGAAATTATAATGGCAAAAACACTAAAAAGCTTTTTCCCACACCAGATAGAACCTGGTTCTCGGGATATGAAAGACACTGAAGGTTCATCAATTATTTTCCAATTGTGGGGCGGTGATTATACACAAAATGACCAGATACCTGGTTACTGTTATTGTACTGGTGGCGCATGTTATAATCCTACTGGATATGATTCTGATATTCCACGTTATTATTGGACAGTGCCGGCAGGCATAACCAAAGCGACATTTGAAGCTTGGGGAATGGGCGGATACGGTGCCGGGGCTACTTGCTGTATGATGGGTGTTCCAGGAGGTTCTGGTGCCTACGCACTTAAAACTATAGACGTTGTCCCAGGTGATACATATACAATGTGTCTTGGCGATGTAATAGACAATGGTGCGCAGACTACATATATATCCAATTGCGCTAACACCATACAAAACAGTGACCCAAGCAGTAATCCTGACCTTGTCAATCACGGAATACGAGGCGCAAAGGCATATGTCACAGGTAACGGTCTAACAAACTTTTGTGCCGAAGGTGGAAACCCTGGAGTTACACGGCCATATGCATATATAGGTTCAACTGCATGTCGGATGCCCGGTGGCGGTAATCAGGCGTTTCATTGCTGGGTACCTCTGACAATGTGTGATATCACACGAAGATCCGTCGGCGATAGTGATAACGACAGATATCAAAGAGCCTGTTACTATGGTGCAGATTATGGATCAAGGGGACAATGGGGTTACGCTCAATCGAATTATTGCAGTAATACATGTAGCACCGTTTCCGCGACGTGTGGAACACGGTTATGGCGTCACTATCCTGGCAGACAACTCGATCATTGGCACGGCTGGTCCGCGCCGTTAGAAGGCGGTTGGATTGCCGAGTGGGTTTGCGCACAAAATATGAATGCAACTAGCACCAGAGCAAATCGTCGGGCACACACCGCTACGCCTTACGCACGCGGATGTGCGCATCATCCCAATCTTATAGGTGTTGGTGGAATGTCGTCTACCACAGAAGGTGGCAACATCATGTGTGGTGGCATGGGCGGCCCAAATCAAATTAGAATTACTTACAAATAGAGAGTAGAAAAAATGAGCAGAATTAAAAATACGTTTACGTATAAAATTCCTGACGGTTACGTAGAGCAGACAAGCGTAAATGATTCTTCTGCTACGTTTACTTATCGGGGCCCACAATATTTAGGTATTTCCGTAGATAAAAACAATAATGTCGGCGGCAGCGCTAGAGAAGAAACAAGCGAAAGCTTTTTGACTCAGCGTCCAGGTGACCCTGTTGTAATTTCAGCATATGACCATCCGCTTGAAGCTGCCATTTTATGGGGGCAACTTGGTGTTGATTCTTCAGATCAAGATTCGTCGGCATATCCTCATCTTACTGTTAATCTTCCAGACGGCGATGATAATCATGTATATAAAGCACCATGGCCGCCTTTGCCGTGGAAAGCATATGAATCAACTATGCAATATGATACAAATACCGGAGTTTTCAGTGGATTGACATGGCACAAGCCGTGGACAAACTGGGGCGGAATTGGCGGGCAGGCTGCTGCCTTAAGGGCTCGTTCAGATGAAGAAGTTGCAAGGATTACCGCGCTTGGTTCAGATGCTACAGATGCAGACACCGCTAAAAAAGATGCATGGTTGGCAATGAATACAGAAATTGATAACAAAATTAATGTGTATCAAGGAGCCGGACTTAAACCGCATCAGGTCGTATGGACCAGAACTCCTGATTGGGAAGCTCCGGCCACGGCAATCGAAGACAGTGATGCATAAAAAAAACAAAGAGCCCATTAATTTGGGCTCTTTGAACCGTGTATATATAACTACATAATGATTATTTAGATCATTCATTTATAATTTATTCTTGTGAGGTGCAAAATGACAAGATCAACAGCGTTCTTCGTGAACGGCGGGGCAGGCCGACATCTCTGCTCAATTCCAGCTTTCGAAAAATATGAACAAGAAAATCCTGACGACGATTTTATTATCGTTTGTGAAGGTGGTATGGACATGTATAAAGGTCATCCGACCCTACATGCACGTGCATTTGATAATTGGCACAAAGATTTATTTGAATCATATGTCAAAGATCGAAATTGTATTACGACCGAACCATATCGGATCTGGGAATACTATAATCAAAAAGGAAGCTTAGCACAAGCGTTTGATATAGAAATCAACAAACAAGGCTTGCGCGAACTTCAAAAACCAACTCTAAAGTTATCAACTCAAGAAGAGGTTGATGGTTGGAATATTGTCGAAGAAGTAAAACAAAAAACCGGCAAAAATAAAGCTATAGTCTTTCAGCCATTTGGAAGAGGCATTATGCCTATGGGCAAAAACTTGGTAGATCCAGGTGGGCGTTCATTTAGTCAGTCTGATGCAGTAAAGCTTGTTAAAAAAATCCAAAAGAAATATGCAGTAATTGTTATGGCAGAAATGCAAATTGACTGGAAAGAAGCCGGTTGCGCAGATCCAGTTGCACAACCTGATGGTGCGCCATTACGATCATGGGCTGGATTTGTTAAAGCGGCAGATGGATTTGTTGGGTGTGATAGTGTTGGTCAACACTTTGCTTACGCGTTAAGTACGCCTGCTATAGCAGTACTTGGTGCAACCTTTCCAGAAAACGTAAGCTATCCAGACAGCAATACATATCAATGTTTAGATATTGGCGCTGGTCGTCGCGAGTATGATCCTATTAGGATTTCTATGGAAGACGAAAAACATCGCAAATCTGATGGCCTTATGTTAATGAACGACAAAGTTATCGATGAAATTTATAAAGAACTTGAAGTTATTATGAATAAAGGTGCAAAAAATGGAAAATGATATTTGGATTGCAGGCGTAGCTCGTGGCCATAATGGTGGCGTTTGTTTAATCAAAAATGGTGAGATCGTATTTAGCATCGAGGAAGAACGACTCTCGCGTGCAAAATATGACGGCGGCCCGTATGCAGCTATTATGAAAATTCTTGATTATACCAAGAAAATTGATTATGTTGTTATTGCACATACTCAGTCACTTGCATCTACTGCCGGCATGGTGGATTTTTCAGGTGATGATGTATATACAGGCCTATTCCGTAAAATGGGTATGATCGATCGAGCAAATCGAACGCAAAAACACCCTCAAGTAATCGATCTTTCTATTATGCATCACAAGTTGCATGCGGCAGCTGCGTTTTATCGTTCGCCGTTTGATTCGGCTGTTGCTCTTATTGCAGACGGCGCCGGCTCTGTTATGCCACTTGGTGATCCAAGCGATCCTAATCGACAATTAGGTTTCTGGGAATATGAAAGCATTATCGACTGTAGTTATCCTTCTAATTTTACAACGTTGTACAAGCACATCGGTTGTCGCGAACCAGTATCGGGCGCGGCTGACGTCAAACTGTCGGCTGAAATATTTGGTGAAGAAGGCGAATATGAAGCACAAATCTCAGATCGCTGTGGACTGACCAAAGCCTATGAAGCTGTAACGACATACTGTGGTTGGGCTCCTATTGAAGCCGGTAAGACTATGGGCTTGTTTCCATACGGCAATGCAAATCCTGATATACCTGAATTGTTTGACAGTTTGTCGCCAAACCCTGGTATCACAAACCGAAACATCTTAGTGCCAAATACGCCAAACGGTGCTTTTGTCAACGACAATTTCTACAAACAGCTGCATGCAACCCAAGAGGAATTTGACGCGGCTGGAGGTGATTTAACAAAAATGCAGTTGCGGCGAGATATGGCGTATGCAATACAGACTGAATCACAAAAGCAAATGGTTGCATTGATTCGTAAAGCTGTTGAAATGTCTGGTAATAACAACGTTGTTATTTCAGGCGGATACGGACTTAATTGCGTTGCTAATTATCATTACCTTGAAGCACTTAAAGATGAGGGCATTAATCTTTATATCGAACCAATATCTAATGATGCCGGAACAGCTATGGGCGCTGCGCTTATGTACTGGCACGGTCGAACAGACGATGAAACAAACCGCGACTTAAATACATTATATCTTGGACCAGATCATAACTATACGATCGAAGATATTGCAGTCGCTGTCGCTGGGGCCGAAGAAGCTGTAATGTCAGACGCAACCGATAAAGATATTGTTGATCTAATGACAAGTAAAAATATTGTTACTGTGTTCCAGGGTCGATCAGAGAACGGGCCGCGAGCACTTGGTAATCGTTCTATATTGTTTGATCCTACATTTAAAGACGGCAAAGATTATGTCAACAATATTAAAAATCGTGAGTATTTTCGGCCATTTGCAGGATCTATCCTAGCTGAAGATGTACACGATTGGTTTGATCTGCGCGGCATGGATGAAACACCTCACATGATGTATGCTGTGAATTGTAAACCAGGAGTTGATGAAAAGATTCCATCAATTATTCATATCGATGGAACTTGTCGTATTCAAACGGTAACAGAAGAACAAAACCCTTTATATTATAAATTAATTAAAGAGTTTAAAGAAAAAACTGGTGTGCCTATTGTATTTAACACCAGTTTTAACCTGGGCGGAGAACCGCTTGTAGAAACTATTGACGATGCTATCCACACTCTTGTTAACTCAGACATTGAATATCTGTATTTGCCAGAGCACGGAAAGTTAATCAAAGTTGCTAACGAAGACTAAATGAGAAGCACCTCATGCAACTAGGCGGGGATAATTCCCCGCCTTTTTTCATTGCAATGATTCTGCAAACTCAAGTAAATTGTCGTATATTTTAGTTTTCTTTTTTAGCGGCCTATTGGCAAAACTATTAAATTGTTTTTTGTCATCTTCATATTTACCTGTCTTAACTAGAACAGGTTTAAGCTTTGCTCGGTCAGCCATTTTAGCATCTACTAAACGATCACCTACATAGTATCCGCCTTTAAGCGGCACACCCATTTCATCGCGCAGACGTTTAAGCATGCCGGTATTTGGTTTAGAATAAATGTCATGCTTTAAATCTGACATGTTATATAACGTGCCATCGATGCTAGGGCATCCGGCCTGACCAAATAAATCAATCATGTGGTCATTCATCCGATCCACGTCTTCTACAGTCAATTGGCCTCGAGAAATTCCTGGCTGGTCAAATATGATTGCTACTTTGTAACCCTTTGCCCTAATCATAGAAATTGCAGATAAAGAACCCTCAATAGGCTCAAAACTTTCTATTGATTTAACAACATCTTTGCATTTTATAAGTACGCCGTCACGATCAATAGCTACTAATGGCTTAGGATACTTACTCCACATTTGCGCTCTGCTTAACAGAGCGTCAGGAGATCCTTGCTGTATCTCGTCAGACTTTTGATCTTGCCACATATTATACATTATTAACATAATCCTCTACAGAGATCCAATCAATATCAACGTGCTTTGAAATTTTTTCTATATTTGCATGAGTAAATTCTTGATAACTTGCGCGGATTGACTGGGGCATCGGAATACGATTAATTGTCACGTCATGTTTTTCAGCAATAACATTTGCAACACTTTCAAAACTCACTGGCTTACCTGTCCCAACATTAAATATGCCTGATACATCTGTGTCTAACATCTGTTCGTGGACTTTGCAAACGTCATCAACACATACAAAATCTCGGATGTATTTTTCTGAATCATCAAATAGCATAATAGAACCATCTATTAATGCTTGCTGCTTAAACTTAGTAACTGGCGACGCCTGATTGCCCTTAATTGATTCCCACTTCCCATAAACATTAAAGTATCTAAAGCCCTGGATATTAATAGGCAGAGGCATATCTAAAGTTTCTTCGACAAATTTATCGATAAGATACTTTGACCATGCGTAACCATTTAAAGGCCTGCAAGCGTCGGTTTCTCTGAATGTTGTACTATCGCCGTAAACTGATGCTGAAGATGCATATTGTAGATCAATATTAAGCTCTAAACATTTCACAATAAGATCTGTCGTAAACTTATAATTTTTTTCCATAAGTTCATCTGCATTGCGTTCTGTTGTGCTACTAATAGCACCGCAATGTATTACTACATCTAAGTTTTCATGCAAAAGCAGCTCAGGTGTATCTCCCCACTCCCAGCCTTCGACGTTGTAGCCTTTTGACTTAAAGTAAAGCCATAAGTTCTTCCCGATGAATCCTCGGTGCCCTGTTATTAATATATTCATTGATTTCTTCCATAGCTTCATTAAAATCTGTTGGGCTTATTACATAAGTTCCAGGTTTGCTCACGGCCAATCCAGCCATCTTGTTTGCTATAATCACAGCGTCCTGAACATCACAACTTCTGTATATCCCATATGCAAGCGCGGCAGTGAAGGTATCTCCCGCTCCAGTTACGTCAAACACTTCTTGCGCAGTTGCTTCGTAGTGTTCAACTGAATCACCAACGTATAAAACTCCTTCTGGTCCTAATGTGACAATGAAATGTTCTATTTCTAATTCATGTCTTAATCGTTGGGCTTCGGTCATCAAAGACTTAGGCGTAGTCGTATGTCCTATGTAGTCTTCAAATTCTTTTCTGTTTGGCTTTAATATAAAAGCACCTTTATAATTATCGAGCGAGATCTTAGGATCTACGATCGTGCGTTTAGATTTTTTAATGATCGACTGTGGATCTTTAACTGTTCCCTTATCATAGTCAGATAATATGACTATTTCAAATTTATTTGGCACAAAGAATTTATCTTGTACATCGTTGTCTTCTATGCGTTTCTCGGCGTCGATCCTTGACATATAATGAGAGCCTGAGAATACGCGCAATTTATGTGGCATTTGTTCTGTTAGTAAAAGGTTGCCAGTCGCCTCTACCTTATCAAATATATATGCAAAATCTTCGCTGTAATATCCGTGAAGTGCAACTTGATTTGTTAATCCACGCAAATTCATATATACGTTGCCAGCACCTCCAATCGAAATGCTTTTATTTTTTAAATCAACAATAGGCACTGGTGCTTCAGGTGATACACGATTAGTATCACCATGCCAGTACTCATCTATAATTATATCACCTATCACATTAATCATTGTATAAATACCATTTTATTCTACGTTATGGAGCTATTTATGCCACTTAAGAAAATGACACGCGAAGTTCATGAAGAAGCAGAGAACACTAAATGGTCTAAGCTATTAGTCTCTGGTAAAATGACCGATGAACAGTATGGCCAATACCTGTATAATATGCAACATATTTATGAAACTATTGAAAACACTCTTGGCGCACACGACTTTTGGTCCAAACACCCTATACTTATAGATATCCAGCGGATTTTACCGATCACTCAAGATAGAGGCCAGTATAAATATGAAGCGGGACTTGAAGAATCAACTGTAAAATACGGCGATTACATTCGTAGCTTAGACGTCGACCAGCTATTGGCACACCTCTACGTACGTCATTTTGGCGATATGTACGGCGGCCAAATTATTGCTAAGCATGTACCAAAACCTACACATTATGAGACGTATGCAGAAAAAGCCGCTAACGATAGTGCAGCAGATTCTGATGGTAGAGAATCATATTGGTTAAGTCCAGCTTTTACAGATCCGAGAAGTTGGACAAATTGTTATCATTTTGAAAACAAAACACAGATGAAAGAATATCTTAGAAATTTGTTAGATATTACTATGGCAGACGAAGCAATATTTGCATTTAAAAATAGTATAAACATTTTCAAAGATTTGGAAAAACGATTTGATCTTTGATAAGCTCATCGCAGCTAGCCAAGACATGGAAGCCATTTTAGCAGAGTATTCATATGCGTGCCATACACACGATTTCCCATGGCCAGCAAAATCATATCAGTCACCTGAAATATTTAGACAGGCTGACATAGATATTATTGATGCCAGAGAAGATCGAAAACTGTGGATGATGCACTTATGCATTTACCCGCATGTTAACGATCCTGCTCCGATATTTGGTTTTGATATTATTGCTGGTCCGAACAAGGTGACAGGTGCCTTTCATGATTTTAGTCCTATCGATCCATATAGTCATATTCTATCAGAGTTTGCAACTAATGTACAGTCTTTTATTCCATCAAAGGCAAGAGAATTGCCTGATTGGGCAAAAAATATATTTAGTGGCAACATGGTTTCAGCCGGTAATATTCGTGATGGCAAAGAGTTAGACGATTTACTTGAGTTAGTAATTAATAATCTAAAATATTTTATCAAAAATATTGGCATGACAACTGATAACGATTACACTGAACAACATAATTGGTATGCAATCAACCAAAAGAAAAATCCGCATACTGCTCGGGTTATGGAAAACATGGGTGTCGATCCTACGTTAGTACAAAGATATATTAACGAGTGTTTATTCCCGGAAATATAATATAGATTCTTTGACAGCGTTAACACAGTCTTCGATCATAGCATCGGTGTGTAACGGAGTAGGTGCAAATCTTAATCGTTCTTCACCAACGGCTACTGTAGGGAAGTTAATGGCCTGGACATATATGCCGTGTTCCTCTAACAATCTGTCAGAAATAGCTTTACACTTGTCTGCATCACGGATCATTACCGGGACAATGTGTGTGCAAGCCTCTTTGAAAACTTCTATGTCTGCTTGTTTAAACTTTAATGAAAGTTTAGCCGCTTTTTCTTGATGCCTTTGTCTTAATTCGTGATGATCTTTAAGATATTTTATACTAGCTAAAGCACCGGCGCAAATGACTGGTGATATGCTCGTGGTAAATATGAACCCGCTTGCGGTTAGTCGTATAGCATCTAACACGTCAGCAGCGGCGGCTATGTATCCGCCAGTTACACCATACGCTTTACCAAGTGTGCCGTTAACGATATCTATTCGATCTTGTAAATTTTCATCTTCCAGTATTCCGGCTCCGCTATAACCATATAAACCAACGCCGTGAACCTCATCGAGATAAGTCATTGCCTCGTACTTATCAGCTAATTCTACTATGTTTCCGATATCTGATTTATCGCCGTCCATAGAATATACAGATTCAAATACTACACACGGAATCAAATCATCCTGCAAAGCATCGTTCAACTTGTCTTCAAGATCTTCCATATCATTGTGCTGAAATATAGACTTATGTGCGCCACTGTGTTTTATGCCTTGAATAATACTAGCATGATTCTTTGAGTCGCTGATAAAGCAAATGTTAGGTATTATTTTAGCTAGTGATATTATTGTCCACTCATTAGCCACATACGCGCTTGAGAATAGTAAGGCGCCGCTTTTCTGATGCAACTTTGCAAGCTCTAGCTCAAGCGCTACGTGATAGTGAGAAGTTCCTGATATATTTCGTGTTCCGCCTGAACCAGCACCTGTTTGTTCAAGTGCTGTGTGCATAGCATCGATGACGATTTTGTTTTGACCCATGCCTAGATAATCGTTACTGCACCAATTAACAACTTCTTTGATAGCATATTTGCCGTACCATATAGCCTTAGGAAACTTGCCGCGTTCACGAATAATATCATTGAATACTCGATATTTGCCTTCGGCCTTTGCGCTATCTACTATATCCCAAAATGGTTCTAATTCAATCATTTGTTTAAGTACGCGAGCACTGCCGTTTCAGCAGAGCCGGCATCTCCTGGATTAGGCGGGATATAGGCGGCATATCGATCCTTTACTATTTGCTGTAAACCCTTATTGAAAGCACAGCCACCTGTAATAATAACCTGTTTATTGTCATAAGTATTAACAGCGTGATCTATGAATGCTTTGCATCGTTGTTCGAATACAATTTGTGTTGCGCCAGCTATTTCTTCTTTGCTTAAAAAGGGCCGCCAATTGCCAATGCCACGATGCATGTTCTTTTTCATTAAAGGTCTCCACTGGTGGCAAAACACCAAATCATTATATATGGCATCAATCGCAGCTTGGCTAGAATAACCGCGACCAAATTCTTCGATTAAACCTTCTTGCTTCGACGGAATAAATCCACAACGTTGTGTCATAGCCGAGTAAAATAAGCCTAAGCTATCAGGATATTTCATTGAAACACGCTGTTTGAGCTTACCGTTTATATCTGCTGTCCATATAGATGAGCATGAAAATTCACCTATTGCATCAATAACTACAATAACACTTGGCACTTTAGCAGCATTGTAATAATGTGCCGCATGCGCTTGATGATGCCATACGGTTTTTATTTGACAATTTATGCCAAACTCTTGTAAATATTTTTTGATATTGTTTCGTGTAAATGGTTTAGACTGGCCTGCAATGTATTGTCGCATTGCTTTTGCCCAGGGCTTTTCAAACCACACTATCAATTCAGGACAAGCAACGTTCATTGCTTTCTGTATAAGGCTGACGCTATGGACGTTATCAGTAGATGTAAATGATTGTAGCAGTGTGTCGTCAGAGAATACTGCTATTGTCGCATCGTGACATCCGCCTACCATACCCCATATAATCATGCAATAATATCTACGTATTGCCCTAGCCGCAAATAGCGCGGTTTAGGCTTTACTGCTGGCGTCGCTACAATTGGTTGAACTCTGCGTCGTAATGTTTTGACAGGTTGTTGATTGGGTTTGCTGTCTGTATGCGCCGCAATTGTGCCGTATATTTGAGCTGCACGTATTTGCGAATCTAGTTTCATTTTTGACTGTCTCCCTTTGCAACTCTATAGTTATCTTCTACTGAGTCAGGCGATGACACTTCAATTATAGTACCTTCTTCAATACAAAATAATTGATGTGGGACAAGTGGCTCGATCCTTAGTGAATCGCCTGGCTGCAGCCTACGTTTTTTAACAGATGCGTCATCTGTGTTTATGGTCAGTACATCAAACAGACCTTCAAAGACTAACCAAGTTTCGTCCTTAATGGCGTGAAAGTGCATAGAGAACTTAGCCCCTTTATTAAAATTAAGAAGCTTACCGCAATACTTATCATTGGTCGCAAAGATTAATTCGTGGCCCCAACCCTTATCAACCATACCCTCAAGTCTTGTCATCACAAATCCTTTTAATAATATTAGTAGTAGAATAACCGTCACACAGCTTCAGTGAAACAGTTAGTTTTGCTATGTCTCTTCCTACAATCTGGTCAATTTGGTAATCGCCGCCCTTAGTGAGCACATCAGGTTGTAGTTGTTTTATTAACTCATACGGAGTGTCTTCATAGAATATGTATACATGATCTACGCACTTCAATGATTGTAGCATATATCTGCGGTCTTCTTCATTGTTAATAGGCCGCAAATCTCCTTTTAATCTGCGAACAGATGCATCTGAATTTATCCCGACTATAAGTCTGTCACCTAGATCACGCGATCTTTGTAAATAATCGACATGACCTCGATGCAGAATATCAAAGCAACCATTTGTAAATACTGTTTTCATAGTCTATTATACCATAATTTGGAGCAGTTGTAAACGTATAAATAGAGTTAAACCCGATGAATTTGAGGATTAAACATGGCATCACCTAATAGTAGAGATACCTTGATCGAATATGCCAAGCGCAAGTTGGGCGATCCGGTAATAGAAATCAATGTCGACGAAGATCAGGCAGAAGATAGACTTGATGAAGCACTTCAGTTATATCAAGAATATCACTCAGACGCGACAATTAAAACTTATTTTAAACATTTAGTAACAGCTGACGATGTGACTAACGAATATATACCTATAACGTCTGATATTATATATGTATCTAGGTTATTCCCGTTTTTTACATCATCGGCGTCAAGAAATTTCTTTGATGTAAAATATCAGTTGATGCTCAACGACATGTGGGATCTTAACTCGGTTGTTGGCGGAATTGCTTACTATGAGCAAACACAACAATACTTGTCAATGCTAGATATGAAACTCAACGGCACACCTCAAGTGTCATTTGCACGTAAACAAAATCGACTGTATATACACGGTGATTTTGCTGATAAAGATATTAAGGCCGGTGATTACATTGTGGCCGAGGTATACCAGACATTAGACCCTGATACACACACGAGTATATACAACGATATATTCATAAAAGATTATACTACTGCACTTATAAAACAACAGTGGGGTGCAAACCTTATTAAGTTTGAAGGCATGCAACTACCAGGTGGCGTTACGTTAAATGGTCGGGAAATTTATTCTGATGCTACCCAGGAAATACAACAACTCAAAGAGAATTTGAGACTTGAGCAAGAACTACCACCCAGCTTTTATGTAGGTTAAACCATGGCAAGAAATCTTTATTTTTCTGACGCGGTTAGATCCGAGCAGAGACTTTACGAAGACATAATAATTGAATCACTTAAAATGTATGGGCAGGACCTGTACTATCTGCCACGGACTATTGTTAATGAAAATAAAGTTTTCGGTGAGGATGTATCTTCTCAATTTAACAACAGCTATAAAATCGAAATGTACATTGATAACGCCGAAGGCTTTGACGGCGAAGGCGATCTGTTTACAAAGTTTGGTGTAGAGATCAGAGATGAAGCTACATTCACTGTTGCAAAGAAGCGGTGGAATCAAACAGTGGGTCGCACTAACAATGAAATTCAAGGCGAACGTCCACGTGAAGGCGATTTAATCTATTTACCTATGTCTAATTCCATGTTTGAAATTACACACGTTGAGCATGAATCGCCGTTTTATCAGTTGGCCAATCTGCCTACATTTAAGATGCGTTGTCAGCTGTTTGAATACGCAGACGAAGATCTTGATACAGGTCTTGGTACGATTGACGGCATAGAACAAGATCACGCCTATGAGTTTGATCTAATGCTATCAGGCACAAGCGGCGATTACATTGTCGGTGAACGAGTAACTCAGACAACTCCTAGCGGCGTGGTGTTAGGCGGCGAAGTATCAAGTTGGGTATCAAGTACTAATACGTTATCGATTATTCATTTTGGCGGAAGCGACGGCAAATTTCATTTGCCTGTTACATCGCTTGTCGTCACTGGTGCCGAGTCAAATGCAACAGGCACGCTTGCATCATATACTGAAGACAATAAATTATCTGACAATGAGCAAAACACTACGTTTGATACCATTGGTGCTGATTTCTTAGACTTTAGTGAAAGTAATCCGTTTGGAGATCCTAGCTAATGTTTGGCACTTATTTTTATCATCAACGTATACGTAAGGCTGTTGCCACTTTTGGTGCAATGTTTAATAATTTGTATGTTCTTCGAAAAGATTCTGGCGGCGGTGTTATTAGCACACAAAAAGTACCGTTAGCCTATGGCCCAAGAGCTAAGTTTCTTGATCGTATTCGTGAAATGCCAGATCTGCAGACAGATACAAAAGTTGCTATTAAACTGCCGCGCATGTCGTTTGAAATTACTAATGTCTCGTACGATCCTTCTCGCCAGCTGCCTAAAACTAATAATTATGCAAAAGCAGTATCAGGTTCAATTTTAAGCCGGCAGAAAATATATGCCGGAGCTCCTTATATTGTTAGCTTTCAGTTAAGCTGTTATGCCAAGAATCAAGATGATGCTTTACAGTTAGTCGAACAAATAATTCCTTACTTCAATCCACAATATACATTGTCGATTAAGCCGTTCGAAGATTTTGAAGATATAAAAGAAGACGTCCCTATTATTTTGACTGGCGTCGTGTTAAATGACGATTACGAAGGACCAATGGAAGGTCGCCGCACTATCATCTACACACTAGATTTTGATATGCATATAACATTCCACGGTCCGACCTCGTCCAGTGGCATAATCACTAAGTCTATCACAAATATTCTTGATATTGGTGCCGGACTAAATGATAGTGATAATCCACTTGAAAGAATAACAGTAACTCCAACACCTGCCGGTGTAGGTGCTGATAGTGATTTTGGTTTCCTTGAAGTAATAGAAGAGATAGATAGTGCGTGATGGATTCAAATAATGCAGAAGATGATTTTGAAATGGTTCGACAAACTTATCATGATTTGTTAGCCAAGGGTGGATCATCACTTGAAGATATGATGGAAGTAGCTCGAGCTACCGAACACCCTAGGGCTTTTGAAGTTTTATCTGGCATGATGAAAAATATGGCAGATATTAGTGGCAACCTTATGGACATGCATAAGAAACGTAAAGAATTTCACACCACTGATAAACCTGCAGCTATTGCTGGCACAACAAATAATAATGTATTTGTAGGATCTACTACAGAACTACAGCGTATGCTACAAGACGCAAGTGAGAAAATGATAGATGTATCTCCAACCGAAGAGCAATGAAACATATCTTGGTAATGTAAATGTTAAACGTGATGGAGTAGTCCAGCAATGGGCCAATGAGCAAGTAGCAGAGTATGCTAAATGCATGAAAGATCCGGCATATTTTACTAAGACATATTGTAAAGTTATTTCATTAGACGACGGCCTAGTGGATTTTAATTTATACCCATATCAAGAAAAAATGTTTCGACATTTTAACGATCATCGTTTCAATATCGTTTTAGCATGCAGACAGTCTGGCAAATCAATTAGCTCAGTTGCATATCTGCTCTGGTACGCTTTATTTCACTCAGAAAAAGTTATTGCCGTTATGGCAAATAAGGGTGCGACCGCGCGTGAGATGCTTGGACGCATTACACTCATGCTAGAAAATCTACCTTTCTTTTTACAGCCGGGTTGTAAGGCTTTAAATAAAGGATCGATTGAATTTTCAAACAACTCACGAATAATTGCTGCAGCGACATCAGGATCTTCAATTCGGGGTATGTCAGTTTCACTACTTTATTTAGACGAGTTTGCATTTGTCGAAAATGATGCTCAGTTTTACACGTCGACATATCCTGTTATTTCATCTGGTAAGAACACTAAAGTTATTATTACTTCGACTGCAAATGGCATTGGCAACGTATTTCAAAAAATATGGGAGTCGGCTCTGCAAGGCGTCAGCGAGTTTAAACCTATGCGAGTTGATTGGTGGGATGTTCCTGGCAGAGACGAAGCGTGGAAGCAACAAACTATAGGTAATACATCTCAACTGCAGTTTGATCAGGAATTTGGTAATACATTTTTAGGAACAGGTGATACACTTATTAATGGCGAAACACTCTTAGGCCTGAGAGCCAAGCCACATTTAGGTTTAAGAGAAAACGGAGATTTGAAAATATACGAAGAGCCTAAGAAAGCGCACGAGTATATTATGCTAGTAGATGTTAGTAAGGGAAGAGGACAGGACTATAGCACTTTTAATGTAATCGACATTAGCGGACGCCCGTTTAAACAGGTTGCTGTATATCGCAATAATATTATTTCTCCATTACTCTTCCCCGATATTATTTATAAATGGGCGAATTCCTACAATACAGCATATGTCGTAATTGAATCAAACGATCAAGGCACTTTAGTTTGTAATGGCCTATATCAAGACTGGGAATATGAAAATATGCATGTCGAATCTGCGGTACGGGCTGACGGACTAGGCGTAGAAATGACACGAAAGGTTAAACGTCTAGGATGCTCGGCATTTAAAGACGTGCTTGAAGAAAACAAATTAGAGTTAGTTGACGATCAGACAATTATTGAATGCTCTACCTTTGTCGCCAAAGGACAGTCATACGAAGCTTCTCCTGGTAATCATGACGATTTAGTTATGAATTTAGTGTTGTTTGGATATTTCATGTCGACATCATATTTCGCAGATATGACTGACATCAACATAAAAGAAATGATGTTTAAAAAGAAAATGCAAGAAATCGAAAACGATTTGCCTGGATTTGGCTACGTTGATAATGGTCTGCCTGACCACGAAGAGGCTGAAGCAGATCAGCCATGGGCTATAGAGTACTCTACTACAGACTTTTAAAAAATTATAAATAGTCATAAGTGAAAAATAATCGTATTATGAACCCGCATATAATTTAATTTTCGAGAGGAACGAAAAATGGCATTTTCAGAATCTCCGGCAATTACCGTTAGAGAAGTCGACGCGTCTGGCACAGTGCCTGCAGTATCTTCCTCGACCGGTGGCTTTGTCGGTAACTTTCGTTGGGGTCCAGTAAATACACCTACACTCATTTCAAATGAAGCAGGTCTAGTTACAACCTTTGGCGCGCCCAACGCAACATCTACTGTCGATTTCCATTCGGCAGCGTACTTTCTTAAGTACACTAACGCATTACAAGTTGTCCGTGTCTTAGGTGACTCCGACGGCTTTAATGCTTATAGCGTCGAATCAGGCGAAGCAGTAGCTGGTAAAAATGTACGCATCACAGATGTGAACCAGTTTGACGCTGCTAAAGCTGGACTTGACAGCGATAAGCATACATTTATTGCTAAGTGGCCAGGAACACTAGGCAACAGCCTTAAAATTTCTGTATGCCCACAAGCATCAAGTGCCAGTGTCTTTACTGGATGGACATACGCAAATAACTTTGATGCTGCCCCTGGCACATCTAACTTTGCTGAAGGCCTAAACGCAACTAACGATGAATTGCACGTCGCAGTTGTCGACGAAGACGGAGCCTTCACAGGCACACGTGGTACTGTTCTTGAAACTTTCCCGTTTGTATCAGTTGCTAAAAACGCAAAAACATCTGACGGATCTACAAACTTCGTTAAAGACGTAATCAACCGGACATCAAACTACATTTGGTGTGGCGGATTTGATTCTGATTATAGCGTTGCTCTTGCTGGTCAAGATGCTGTATCATCTCGCGACTTCCAAAAATCTTCAAGCGCTCAGGTTGTTAAAGAATATTCTTTGACCCAAGGCGACGAGTCAGAAAACATGGATGTTGGTGATTACATCAATGGTTACGATAAGTTTGAAGATAAAGACAATATACAAGTAGATTTGTTGATTGCTCCTCAAATGGCTTCACGTACAGATACAACAACAATTGTTAACGATCTAGTGAGTATTGCACAAGGCACTCGTAAAGATTGCGTCGTAGTTACTTCGCCTGCGCGTACAGACGTTGTTGGCGCAACAACGCCGGTCACTAACACAACCGACACATCTGCGACTTTCACATCGTCTTCATACCTTGTCATGGATAATAACTACCTTAAAGTGTATGACAAATACAACGATGAGTTTATTCATATTCCGGCTGCGTCTTCGACTGCTGGTATTATGGCAGCAACTGACGTAAGTGCAGCTGCTTGGTACTCACCTGCTGGTCCACGTCGTGGTCAGTATCTTGGTGTGACAGGTATTGCATACTCTCCAAACAAAGCAGAGCGTGACGTACTATATCGCAACGGTGTTAACCCAATTGCTAATATTCCTGGTCAAGGTCTATTGCTCTTTGGCGATAAAACTAAACTGGCCCGACCTTCGGCATTTGATCGTATTAACGTACGTCGTTTGTTCTTGGTCATTGAGCGCGCGATTGCTTTGGCTGCCCGTAACGTTATGTTCGAATTCAATGATGAATTTACCCGAGCAGAATTTACAGGCGTCGTCGAACCGTTCTTGCGTGATATTAAAGGTCGTCGTGGTATTACAGACTTCCGCGTTATTTGTGACGAAACAAACAACACTGGTGCTGTGATAGATAGAAATGAATTCGTCGCTACTGTCTTAGTCAAACCTGCTCGTTCCATCAACTTTGTTACCCTTAACTTTGTTGCTGTACGTACTGGCGTAGACTTCTCAGAAGTCGCTGGCGCGGTATAAGGAGGAGATACAAATGGCTATTTTAGGCGTAGACGATTTTAAAGCAAAACTAGCAGGTGGCGGCGCGCGCCCAAATCTGTTTAAAGTAACGCTAAACTTTCCAGCATATGCTGGCGGTGATGTTGAATTAACATCATTCATGTGCAGAACAGGTCAGTTACCTGGATCGACCGTACCGGCCGTGCCAGTTGCTTTCCGCGGACGCCAATTGCAAATTGCAGGCGATCGTACATTTGAGCCCTGGGCTGTAACAATTATCAATGACACGAACTTTACGGTTCGTGACTCAATGGAACGTTGGATGAACGGTATTAATGCGCACGCTGCAAATACCGGTCTTGTAAACCCGACAGACTATCAAGCAGATCTAAAAGTTGACCAATTGGATAAAGACGAAACAGTCTTAAAAACCTACAACTTTGTGGCTGCGTTTCCAACAGCAGTGTCTCCTATCGAGCTAGCATATGATGCTAACGATCAGCTCGAAGAATTTACTACTGAGTTTACATACCAATACTGGACATCTAATACCACTTCCTAAGTATTGGCATAAATAGTGGGTCGGCGGTTGTTCCGCCGACCTATTTTAAATAGGACGTAATCATGGCAGAAAATGATAGCTTAAAAATATTCGGATTTGAGATTCGTCGCAAGAGACAAAAAGAAGAAGATAAAAAACTTCCTTCTATTGTACCTGCACAAGACGACGATGGCGCTGGTTATGTTACTGCGTCAGGTATGCACTATGGCCAATACATCAATATGGATGGCGATGAGTCAAAAGATAACGCGCAACTAATTATGAAGTACCGCGGCGTATCTGGTCATCCTGAAGTTGATGCAGCTATCGAAGATATTACCAACGAAGCTATATCAGCTTCAGAGGGAGAATCAGCATTAACGCTGACCCTTGATAAGGTCGAAGTGTCAGACCAGATTAAAAAAGGCATTACCGAAGAATTCGAAAATATTGTATCGATGTTAAACTTCAATGAAGTTGGGCACGATCTATTTAAACGCTGGTATATTGACGGACGTCTATACCATCACCTTGTCGTAAATGAATCTAATCTTAAAGCTGGCGTACAAGAAATTCGTCCTATCGATGCTTCTAAGATTCGCAAAATCAAACAAGTTAAAAAGAAAAAAGATCCTGTCACAGGCGCGCAGATAGTTGAAAAGGTAGACGAGTATTACCTTTATCAAGAAAAACCTGGTAGCCAAACATCAGGTATTAAGTTGTCTAACGACTCAGTCAGTTATGTGACATCAGGGCTGCTTGATGCTAGCCGTAAAAAAATTGTATCGCATTTGCATAAGGCACTGAAGCCAATCAATCAGCTTCGCATGATGGAAGATTCTCTGGTCATCTATCGACTTGCACGAGCGCCTGAGCGTAGAATATTCTATATCGATGTAGGTAACTTGCCGCGGGGTAAGTCTGAACAGTATATGAAAGATATTATGGCTCGGTATCGAAACAAGTTAGTTTATGATGCAGACACAGGAGCAGTTAAAGATGATCGCAAACATATGTCAATGCTTGAAGATTTTTGGCTGCCACGTCGCGAAGGTGGTCGTGGTACAGAGATCTCAACTTTACCAGGTGGTGAAAACCTCGGACAAATAGATGATATCTTATATTTCCAGAAGCGTCTATATAAATCGCTTAACGTTCCTATAAGTAGGCTGGAACAGGAAGCACAATTTTCGCTTGGTCGATCTACCGAAATATCAAGAGACGAACTTAAATTTCAAAAGTTTATTGATAGACTGCGCAAGCGGTTTGGACACTTGTTCCAGGGTATTCTCAAAAAACAATTGATAATGAAAGGCCTCATCACAGAGGAAGATTGGGATACGTGGAAAAACGATATTGTTATCGACTATTCACGGGACAATCACTTCACTGAGTTAAAAGATGCAGAGTTACTTAGAGAACGACTAACAACGCTTGACCAAGCATCTCAGTACGTTGGTGACTATTTCTCAAAAGAGTATGTGATGAAGAAAATTCTTATGATGACTGACGATGACATTAAAGATATTCAGAAGCAACAAGGTGAAGAAGGACCTCCAGAAGGCCAAGAAGAAGAATAAACGAAAACTTTAAAACATATAAATAATAGAAAATTATGGAGAAATTTATTATGGAAGAAATTGAAACATTAATTCAACAATCAAGTGAGCAAGATTTTAATGCTGCCAATCAGACATTTGCTCAGATCATGGCCGATAAAATGGAAACTGCGCTTGACCAAGAAAGAGTTAAAATTTCAGCCACCATATATAACGATGTAGATCCTGAGCAGTTAGAGCTCGATCTTGGCGATGATGACGCCGAAGAAGTGGCTGATGAAGATTTTGTTGAAGATGAAGAACCGGAAGATGAAGACGACGTATAAAGAACTTACACGTGATTTGGGCGAAGCAATCAAAAAGCAGCGCACAGTGTATAATCGTAAACTAAACGGCTATAAAGTTCAAATTATACAGAATCATGATAAATTTACGACTTATGTCGACGGTGATAAACTAGATACATATGACACAAAAGCTCATGCGCAGAAAATGCTCATGCAGTTTATAAGAGAACTGGACTAATTAGATGAAGCTAATCACAGAATACGTTGAAAACGATATTGCAATGATTGTTGAAGCCAAAGAAGGCGGAGGCAAGAATTACGCTATCGAAGGCGTATTTGCACAGGCTGAATCAAAAAACCGTAACGGGCGCATTTATCCAAAAGCAATTATGGAAAAGGCTGTAAACAAATATGTTACGGATCAAGTAAATACTAAGCGTGCAGTTGGTGAGTTAAACCATCCAGATGGTCCCACTGTAAACTTAGATAAAGTATCCCACCTCATCACAGATCTTAAAATCGAGAACAATGATGTGGTAGGTAAGGCACAAATATTAGATACTCCGATGGGTAAAGTTGTTAAAGGCTTGCTTGATGGTGGTGTTCAACTAGGTGTGTCAACTCGTGGTATGGGTAGCATTGAGCAACGTGGTGGAACCATGTATGTAAAGGATGACTTTCTTCTTAATACGATTGACATCGTACAAGACCCATCTGCACCAAATGCATTTGTTAATGGAATTATGGAAGGTGTAGACTGGATCTGGAATAACGGAATCCTGGAAGCTCAAGATATTGAAAAAATGGAGACTGAAATTAAAACAGCTCCACGTGCTGATCTTTATGAGACGCAGACACGTGAGTTTAAAAATTTCCTCTCGTTAATGAAAAACCAAATATAATATAGGAGTCAAAACATGACTGACCAAATCCAAGATCAGGATGTTGAGCTCGACGAGAATGAAATCGAAGAAGCTCACGATCCGAAGAATGCAGAAGCGCAGTCAATCGCGTCTGTATCTTCTGCAGAAGACAAGGGACCTAAAGCGAAAGCTCGCAAGGGTGACAAGTCTAATTCAGAAAAAATGCCTAAAACAAAAGCTGGTATGATTAATGCAGCGTACACCAAAATGGCTGGCATGAAAAAAGAAGAACTAGCCGGTGCGCTAACACAATTAATGGGCGAAGATGTTGACCTTGATGATATTGAAGTAATGGCAGAAGCCAGCGCTGATATTGATTTCTCGGACGACCTGAACGCATTAGTCGAGTCTGAGGCAACTCTTTCTGAAGAGTTTAAAGCCAAAACAGCCGTTATTTTTGAAGCAGCTATCAAATCGAAGCTTGCTGAAGAAACTACACGTTTGGAAGCACAATACCGTGAGGAGTTAGAAGAGGAAGTATCCACTACTAAAGCCGAGCTGGTAGAAAAAGTTGACAGCTATCTTAACTATGTTGTTGAGAACTGGATGACCGACAATCAGTTAGCAGTACAAAATGGTCTGCGCACTGAAATCGCTGAAAAATTCATGAACAGCCTGAAAGATCTGTTTACTGAATCTTACATCGAAGTTCCAGAATCTAAAGTTAACCTTGTTGACGAATTGGCAGAAGAAGTTGAAGAGCTGGAAGCAGCCCTAAACGAAACAACTGCTAAAGCTATCGAAGTTTCAGAAGAGCTAGAAATCATGAAGCGTACCGCGGTACTTTACGAAGCATCACGTGACCTTGCTGATACCCAAGCAGAGAAACTTGTAAAGCTATGTGAAGATGTAGACTTTGAAGACGATGCGACTTTCCTTGCGAAAGTTAATACGATCAAAGAATCATATTTCACAAAAACAATTGTTGAGTCCAACATTGACGAAGAAGTAGATACCGACGATGAAGTCGCTGCACCTTCAGACACAATGGCTCAGTACATCACAGCTATTAGACAGTCGTCTAAAAATTAATACCTAGGAGTTATTAAAATGCAATCATACGATAAATTGGTTGAAAAGTGGGCACCGGTTCTGAACGAAGAATCTGCCGGTACTATTGCTGACAACCACAAGCGTAGCGTAACAGCTATGGTTCTTGAAAACCAAGAAGCAGCTCTTCGCGAAGAGCGCGCACAAAACAACGGTTTCCTCACAGAAGCCGCACCCGGCAACGCAACGTCATCAATTGGCACATGGGATCCAGTACTTATTTCCCTCGTACGTCGTTCAATGCCAAACCTGATGGCCTATGATGTTGCTGGCGTTCAGCCAATGACTGGTCCAACTGGTTTGATCTTTGCGATGAAAGCACGTTACGGCGCTGGTGCAACTAGCTCTGCCGAAGCTCTCTTCAGCGAAGCTAACACAGAATTCTCTGGTTCACAAGCCGCTAATGGTTTCTCTCAACCAGCAGATGGTTCTGGCCTTAACGATTCAGCCGGTACTGCTAACGGTATCGACGATGAGCGTACAACTGCTCTCTTTGGTAACCCAATGGACACTGACTCAGCTGAAGCTCTTGGTTCTGCAAACAACGCTGCGTTTGCTGAAATGGGTTTCACCATTGAAAAAGCAACTGTGACCGCCAAGTCACGTGCACTGAAAGCTGAATACAGCTTAGAGCTTGCACAAGACTTGAAAGCGATTCATGGTCTTGACGCAGAAACTGAATTGGCAAATATCTTGTCAACTGAGATTCTTGCTGAAATCAACCGCGAAGTAATTCGTACAATCAACTCACAAGCCAAAACTGGTGCACTACAAGCTAACACAGCTGTAAACGGTATCTTTAACTTGTCTTCTGATGCTGATGGTCGTTGGTCTGCTGAAAAGTTCAAAGGTCTGGTAATTCAGATCGAGCGTGAAGCAAACGTAATCGCCAAAGAAACTCGTCGTGGTAAAGGTAACTTCATCATCTGTAGCTCAGACGTAGCATCTGCTCTGTCCGCTTCAGGCATGTTGGATTACACTCCTGCGATGTCTACTAGCTTGAACGTTGACGACACAGGTTCAACATTTGCTGGTGTTCTTAATGGTCGTACAAAAGTATACATCGATCCGTATGCAACTGTTGACTATATCACTGTTGGTTATAAGGGTACAAACCCATATGACGCAGGTCTCTTCTATTGTCCATACGTACCGCTCACAATGGTGCGCGCGGTTGGTGAAGACACCTTCCAGCCAAAAATTGGTTTCAAAACCCGTTACGGCATGGCTTCAAACCCATTTGTTGGTGCTACACCTGCTAATGGTCTTGCTGCGGTCAAAACAAACCAATACTACCGTATCTTCCGTGTGGACAACATCCTCACATAAGTTACTCATAAAAAAAAGGACCGGCTTTTGCCGGTCCCAACTAAAAGGTTCGCTTTGGCGGACCTTTTTTTAATCCATATCACAATTCCAGTTATGGCCATCATATAGAGCTTTAAGCGAACCGAGCGGAAAATCTGGGTGGGAAAATATAATATATGGCGCGCCTGTGTAATCCATGCTAAGCGATTCTACAGTAACATCACTTACTTCAATTTCACGAACTGCGCGGTTTTTATCGTGAGACCACGTTCCTGAGTTAAAAATTCTAATCATTGCGAAACTCCTTGATCTGCCATCATAGCTTGTTCCATATTGTCAAGCTTATTGTGAAGTGACTGAATCTGAGCTTCAAACTGCCAATTGCGAAGCTCGCCTTCATTATAGTCACGTTGCATGTCGCGAAGCGTTTTAATCATTTCATACATTTCTAACATTAAGCATAATCTCCTGCGTTAGTTGCAAAGTTAACGGCGTCAAGTATTTCGCCTAACATCATTTTAGCGCCGTCTTCGGTGTCAAAACCTTCTTCGATAGCAAAGTCCATCGATGATGAAAGCATCAGTGACTGTGCAAAGTCTTGTTCAGCAAAAACTCGTACACCTTGTTCTACACTGTGAATAGCAATGACTTCATCATTGCTGGTCAAAAGCTCAAGGCCCTTGTTTGCTGCTGCGACGAAATTAATCATGATGTCTCCTTAATTAGCTTATGATCCTTTGTACCATAACTAAAAGGCTTTGTAAACCCCCTAAATGCATTTTTTTACATTTTTTTTCATATAAATAGAGACATGAGGAGATACTAAATGGCAACTGAATCAGCAACTATTTCAACAGGTTTACTTGAGTCATCACTGACAACTAATACTAATTTCTTACAGCCAACCGGTTTTAAGTTGTCTATTAGTCGTAAGTATTTACCAAACCTAGAATACTTTGCACAATCAGTGCAACATCCTGGCGCGTCAATCAATACTATTGAAGTGCCGTACAAACGCATTGGATCTTTACCGTTTACTGGTGGAACAATGGTATTTGGTGAAGCTAGTGCTATGATTGTTCTTGACGAAGATATGAGCACATATACTGAAATGTATAATTGGATTAACAGTTTTGTTGATAGGCCCGATGTTAAATCGGCAGATGGGGGAAGTAAGCTTGGACCGTCAGTTGCTGACATAACTGTATCAATACTTACAAGCTCGAACGTAGTCAAGAAGAAGCTTATATATAGAGATGCTATCCCAACGTTACTAGGCGATATTAATTTCGAAGCGGCGACCGGTGATGTACAATATATGACATTTCCAATATCATTTAGGTTTTCGTATTTTGATTTAGTTTAACAACTAAAGGTTATATTATGGATTTAAAAACTATACTCGACATGTGGTCGGCTGACTCAGTTATTTCTGAAACAAGCCTTGACGAAGCCTCACGGCAAACCCCTATCCTTCACGCAAAATATCTTGAACTTCATTCGCTAACTAAATTGCGTTTAAAAAAGGCAGAACAGAGCCAGAAAGTTTTACTAAAAAACAAATGGCTGTATTACAATGGCAAGATGGATAAAGATTCAATTATTGCTTTTGGCTGGGATCCAGATCCTTTTGACGGATTAAAAGTTATGAAGGGTGACATGGAATATTATTATGACGCTGATCCAGAAATCCAACAGTCAGTAGAGCGTATTGAGTATCTTAAAACAATAATGGATACACTGAAAGAAATTATAGATAATGTCAAATGGCGGCACCAGACTATTGGCAATATGATTAAGTGGAGAGTGTTTCAAAGTGGCGGTTAAACCGAATACAAAATTTGAACTAGATATCAGAGATATAGAAATTATTGAATCTGCATTAAGAGCTAAGGCTGGCCGTAGGGGATTAGCGATAGCTCAGGGCGAAACAAGTGAAAAGCTCAAAGCCGAGATGCTTGAAATTAATGATCTGATGGGAAGAATACATAACCAAAAAGTATGGTTTAGGCCAAAGGGAAAATTTGTAAGTGGCTGATGTTACATTATGGAAGAAGAACGAAAGCATAGCACAAGTAGATACTGATGATGGCATCGCTCATGCGCTAAGCGAATATTTTTCGTTTTTTGTTCCTGGATACAAATACATGAAAATGTATAAGATAAAGGTCTGGGATGGTAAAATTAGATTATTTAATTTGCAGACAAGAGAACTGCCTGCCGGTTTGTATCCATTTGTTGAAGAGTTTTGTAAACGAAATAACTATACAATAGAAACTAGTGACAGTGATTATGGTTCACCAGAAGATGCTACTGAGATTAATCCACAGGATTTGCTAAACTATATAAAGTCGCTTAATATACGCAACAACGGTAATCCTATTGATGTTCGAGATTATCAGTTTGATGCAATTGCTAGAGCCTTGTCCATGCATAGATGTGTGCTGCTAAGTCCTACAGGCTCAGGTAAATCACTTATAATCTATATCTTAGCCAAGTATTTTTTAAACTTACTCAACAGCCATCGTGGTGAGGATAAAGTTCTTATCGTTGTTCCTACTACTAGTCTGGTAGAGCAGATGTATAAAGATTTTGAAAACTATGGCATGCTAGTAGAAAATGGTGTGCATAAGATTTACAGCGGTAAGGATAAGGATAATATTCGCGGTGGTATAGTAATATCAACATGGCAGTCAATATATAAGCTAGATGTCGAGTGGTTTGAACAATTTGGTATGGTTATTGGCGATGAGTGCCATGGATTTAAATCTAAGTCGTTAACTGACATAATGAATAAGTGCGTGAACGCTAAGTATAGATATGGTACAACAGGCACACTAGATAATGCGCAGGTCCACCATTTAGTGTTGCAAGGTTTATTTGGTAAGATACATAGGGTTACAACAACCAAGAAACTTCAAGACAATAAAACGTTAGCTGCACTTGATATAAATATATTAGTACTGAAATATGATGAACACACACGCAAGAAATTTGGCAAGCCTGACTACAGGGATGAAATTGATTGGATTGTCAGTAGCTCAGCGCGTAATAACTTTATAAGAAATCTTGCAGTAGATCAAACAGGTAATACGTTAGTGCTGTTTAATTACGTAGAGAAACACGGTAAGCCGTTATATGATATGATAAAAGATAAAGCCGACAATAGCCGAAAGGTATTCTATGTTTCGGGTGAGGTTGAGACGTCAGATCGAGAAGACATTCGGCAAATAACAGAAGGAGAAGATAATGCCATTATTGTTGCATCTCTTGGTACCTTTAGTACTGGTATCAACATTCGAAATTTGCATAATATTATATTTGCTTCGCCATCGAAGTCCCAAATAAAAGTATTGCAATCAATCGGTCGCGGGTTGCGACAATCAGATGACGGAAGAACGACTACTCTGTACGATATATCTGATGATCTTCATTGGAAGAGTCACCAGAATTATGCTATGTTACACTCTATTGAACGAGTTAAAATTTACAAAAAAGAAAACTTTAAATTTAAAATTATTGAGGTAGCGATTAATGGACATCAGACAATTCAAACTAGCTAATGATGAAGAGATCATTTGCGAAATCGTCGAGTATCACGACGAAGGCGATGCTATAGTTATTCGAAAATCGCTCAGATTAGTTAGCATGGATAATCTTGCTCAAGGTACTCGCTATTACGCATTTCGGCCGTTTATGATGTTTCAAATGAAACCTGGTTCATTTCAAGTATTGAGTGGTGCTCATATTGTGGCCGAGTGTGAGCCACACGACGAAATGATAAACGAATATTTTAAATCACTAGAACAATTCATGAAAGAAGAAGACGATATAGATAATGTATCTGTTGACGAAATGAGAGCTGAGATGAAAGCTCATATGAATAGCCTACAAGAAAGCGTAGAGTATATTGGAAAAGATTCAGGCGACCAATTAAGTAATATTCTAAAATTCAAACCTAAGTCGACGATTCATTAGGATCTATCTACCCTCAGAAGTAACTCTTTTATTATAACATGGTTTGCACATATTGCAAACCCCCTAATATAAAGAATACCGTAATTAATTTTTAGTGTTTACATTTGAGTAAATACGCGGTATAATATAACCATATGTTAAGGAATATATTATGAAACCTCAGGACAAACCACACTACGTCAACAACGCTATGTTTTCAAACGCGGTAGTTGAATATGTCACTACACTCAACGAGGCCCGATCGGCCGAAGCAAAATTGCCTGTTGTGACTAACTATATTGCAACATGCTTTCTCAAAATTGCAGAAGGATTATCTCACAAATCTAATTTCATCAGGTACACTTACCGTGAAGAAATGGTGATGGATGCTGTTGAGAACTGTCTTAAAGCTATTGAGAATTATAACTTAGAAGCAGCTACGCGTACAGGTCGACCAAACGCATTTGCGTATTTCACGCAGATCTCATGGTACGCATTTCTACGTCGTATTGCTAAAGAAAAGAAACAACAAGAAATCAAGTTTAAATACCTGTCTCAGTCTGGTGTCGAAGCTTTCTTATTAGATGATACTGATAACTCAGTAGCAGCTCATTTTGTCGATACACTCAAAGATCGTATTGATAAAGTAAAAGAGTATGACACAGAGATTAAAGTGTTTGCTAAAAAAGAGAAAAAGCGCAAACGACCTATACAAAAAGTAGACTCGGATTTGACTGGTTTCTTTAAATGAAGATAGCGATAATCAATGACACTCATGCAGGCGTTCGTAACAGCTCTGATATTTTTCTTGATAATGCCGAGAATTTTTATGGGAACACTTTTTTTCCTTATCTCTTGCGCAATGGCATTAGCCATATCGTACATCTTGGTGACTTCTATGATGTAAGAAAGTTCGTTAATTTTAAAGTGCTAAATCGCACACGTGATATGTTTTTATCAAAGTTACGTGAGCATAAGATTACTATGGATATTATTCCAGGCAATCATGACGTATTTTATAAGAACACAAACGAACTCAATTCACTCAAAGAGCTACTTGGCCACTATATGAACGAAGTCCATATTATTATGGAACCTACCGTTATGGAATATGGTTCACTTAAAATGGCACTTGTTCCATGGATCAATAAAGAAAATTATGACACTAGCGTAAACTTTATTAAAAACTGTAAAGCAGATATACTTGGCGGCCACTTAGAGCTACAAGGCTTTGACGTTTTAAAAGGTGTGGCGTCTCATGTAGGTATGGATCATAAATTATTTTCAAGATTTGAACATGTTTACTCTGGTCATTTTCACACAAAATCACATAAAGATAATATCACCTACTTAGGCACACAGATGGAGTTTACTTGGTCTGACGCCCATGATCCAAAACACTTTCACATATTAGATACAGAGTCGCGCGAGCTCACAGCGGTGCCGAACACTGATACATTATTCCAACGTATTAGATATGATGATCGTGAAACAGATTATAATGATTTTGACCTAAGTTGTGTTGATAATAAATTTGTAAAAATAGTTGTAATAAACAAGTCTGACCTATTTACATTTGACTCATTTGTTGATAGAATACAAGAAAGGCCTATTCACGAACTGAAAATTGCTGAAGACTTCAAAGAGTTTATGGGTGACAATGTAGAAGATACTGGCATTGATGTAGAAGATACTACAGCTTTGCTAGACGCATATGTTGAAGGCGTCGATACAAATTTAGACAAAGAGCGGTTAAAGCTAAACATGCGTAACCTACTCATTGAAGCACAGGCTATGGAAACTGCATGATTGTTTTTAAACAAATAAAATATAAGAACTTTTTGTCCACTGGTAACAGCTGGACAACAATTCAGCTAGATAAATCTAAATCTACTCTTATTGTCGGTGCGAACGGAGCTGGCAAATCTACTATATTAGATGCGCTATCTTTTGCATTGTTTGGTAAACCACATCGCAACATTAATAAGCCACAACTAGTTAATACGATTAATAACAAAGACTGTCGTGTAGAGTTGCAATTTGGCAATGGTTCTGCTAACTATAAAGTCGTGCGTGGTATTAAACCAGCTGTATTCGAAATATGGAAAAACGGTGTGATGATTAATGAAAATGCACATGCCACTGAGTATCAAAAGATACTTGAGCAGAACATCATTAAGTTAAATCATAAATCTTTTCATCAGATTGTAGTTCTTGGTAGTAGCTCATTTGTGCCGTTTATGCAGTTGGCTGGTGGTAACCGCCGTGAGGTAATTGAAGACTTATTGGATATTAATGTATTCTCTAAAATGAGCAGCATTGTAAAAGAGAAGACTTCTATACTCAAAGACAGATTAAAAGATAATGGTTATAATCTTGATATATTAAAAAATAAAATTGAAGCCCAGCAAAAATATATTCGCGATATTGCGCAGATCAATGAAACAGAGATCAATGAAAAGAAAACCAAAATCGAATCTGTACAAAAAGAGATCGGTGCATTACAGCATAGTAATCAAGAATTGTCAGAGTTTATTCAAGCAAATGCCGAAGAGGTCAAAAAGCAGCTCAGAATCGGCAACAACGAAAAGCAGGTCATTTTGCACACTCAGGCTGAACAGTCGCAGCGCATTAAAGCTATTGTTAAAGATTCAAAATTCTATGCCGACAACGATGAATGCCCGACGTGCACTCAAAAAATCGAAGTTAACTTTAAAGAAAAAAAGGTCGCCGACCTCAAAGAGCAAGCGCGGCTTTTAGCAGCAGACGGTGAAACACTTTCGTCTAAGGCACAAGTAGTACAAGATATGTTAGATGCTACAGGCGCAATAGCCGAAGAGCTTAGAACAAATCAGAGCAAAATTAATGGCAACAACCAAGCAATAAAAACCTTGCAAAATCAAATTAAGTCACTGACTAATGACATATTAAGGCTGCAGGGTCGCGAAGGTGATCTTAGCGGTGCTAATGCAGACTTGATTGACATGCACTCTAAAAAAGAAGAGTTAGTAGAAACCAAAGCATCTATTAGTGACGACTGGGCATACAATACCGTTATGTCTGAAATGTTAAAGGACACTGGAATTAAGACTAAGATAATCAAGCAATATATTCCGGTTATCAATCAATTAGTAAATCAATACTTACAAGTGTTAGACTTTTATGTGAGCTTTGATCTTGACGAGAGTTTTAAAGAAACAATTAAATCTCGTCATCGTGATACTTTCTCGTATGACTCGTTTTCTGAAGGCGAAAAGCAACGCATCGATTTGGCACTTTTATTTACTTGGCGGATGATTGCTAAGATGAAGAATTCAGTTGCAACAAATCTATTAATATTGGACGAGACGTTTGATTCTAGTTTAGATCATGATGGTGTAGATAATCTGACTAAAATCTTGTACACATTGGATGAAGCAACTAATACATTTATCATTTCACACAAAGGTGAGATTTTAGACGGCAAATTTAAAGAGAAAATTGAGTTTGCAAAAGAAAAGAACTTTAGCAAAATTAGCAGTGTACAACTTGAAACAGCTATGGTATAATAGACCATATAACAACGGAGTATATTATGGAACTGAAAGAGTCAACTATTTCTGTCCTAAAAAATTACGCAGGCATTAATCCTAACATCGTAATTGAGGCAGGTAATAAAATTAAGACTATGACTGAAGCACGCAATGTCATGTCTTCAGCTACTCTTGATAATGATTTTCCACAGCGGTTTGGCATCTATGACCTCAATGAGTTTCTTGGTGTAGTTTCGCTTGTGAATGATCCAACGCTTACCTTCACTGAAGACTATGTTTTAGTGAGTAATAATCAAGCTACATCGCGCATTAAGTATTTCTTCTCAGATACTGAAATGCTAACTACGCCAAAGAAAGAGGTAGTCATGCCGTCGGCAGATGTTAATTTCTCGCTCGACAATGATACATTAAACCGAATTAAACGAGCGGCATCAACATTAGGCCACACAGAACTTTCCATCACTGGAAATGGAGGTAAGCTTTCAATGACTGTTATAGATAGTCAGAACGCAACCTCTAACGCCTTCTCTATTGATTTAGATGGGGACTTCGCCGATGAAAAATTTAATTTTATTATGAACATTGGTAATCTAAAAATGGTACCAGGTGATTATAATGTAAGTATTTCGTCTAAACTTATTTCACATTTTGTTAACAAAGAATCAGGCATCCAATACTGGATTGCTCTTGAAAAAACATCAACATACGGAGCTTAAATAATGGTCGATGCACCAGCAGCAACTGAAACCGAGGCAGTAGAAGATCCTAACGCCGAAATTTATGAAACAAGCAATCGAGCCTCTCGAAGCATGATTGCAGTCATTGATACTATGACACAACGCGGTGCCTTCAAAGGCGAAGAGCTTTCAACTATTGGTCAGCTACGCGACCAATGTGTGTCTATTATCCAAATGGCCGAAAATTACCAGCAAGAGCAGGCTCAAGCATAGTTTACAAACCCACCCAACCGTGATACAATTACTTTATATAATGAGGGTTAAACTATGTCTAATGAATATCTCTGGGTCGAAAAGTATCGGCCCACAAAAATATCTCAATGTATCTTACCCAAAGATATTAAAACAACCTTCCAAGCTATTGTTGATACTGGTGAGCTGCCTAATATGCTTCTCACTGGTACAGCAGGCTTAGGTAAAACAACTGTTGCAAAGGCTCTGTGCAAAGAGCTTGAGCTTGATTACATTATAATCAATGGTTCTGAAGACGGAAACATTGACACACTTCGTGGTAAGATAAAACAATTTGCATCGACTGTTTCTTTGCAAGGTGGTTATAAAGTAGTGATACTTGATGAAGCCGATTATCTAAATCCACAATCAACACAACCTGCACTGCGTGGCTTTATAGAAGAGTTTAGCAGCAATTGCCGGTTTATTCTTACTTGTAATTTTAAGAATCGTATCATTGAACCACTACATTCACGTTGTGGCGTATATGAGTTTAACACATCCAAGAAAAACATGCCACAACTAGCTGGCCTTTTTCATCAACGTTTACTTGGTGTTCTTAAAAGCGAAGGCATCGCAGCTGATGAAAAAGCCGCGGCCGATTTAGTATTGAAATTTGCACCTGACTGGAGGAGAGTTTTAAATGAGGCGCAACGGCAATCTGTTCATGGCAACAACATTATGCATACTTCTATTGATGATTCAGGAAACATTTCTGATCTAATAAATACGCTTAAGGCAAAAGACTTTAAGAAGATGCGATCTTGGGTTGCTAACCATATGGATGTTGATGCATCTGCTATTTTCCGTAACGTCTATGACGCCATGGGCGAGCATATTGCGCCTCACTGTATTCCAGGAGTAGTGCTAATCTTAGCAGATTATCAATATAAAAATGCCTTTGTTGCAGATCATGAGTTGAACGTCGTAGCGTGCATGACCGAAATTATGTCAAACGTGGAGTTTAATTAATGCTAACTTTATATACAAAAGATAACTGCGTTTACTGTCATATGCTTGAAGAAAAGCTTATTGAGTGGAACGTAGAGTACGTTAAAAAAAATAACGAGCCACTACCACATAATCACAAAACGTATCCTCAATTATATTATTATAGTTTTGATATCCAACGTGGTCACAGCACTGATCTTACTAAGGCTCAACTTGTCGAACGTGTATCAGAAGTAGAGTGGACAGGAGTAGATGGTGGAATTGACTTTGACCTCTGATGTTGCATACGTGTTTGATGTTGACGGCACGCTGACTGATGCCAGACAAAAAATAGATGAAGATCATGCTAATATTCTATATCAGTTTATGGCAGCACATGACGTCTATATTGTTACAGGCTCTGACTACGAAAAGACTGACGAGCAACTTAACGGCCTGCAGGACGACGAATTGTGTATGGGCAGTTATCAGTGTAGTGGCAATGAATTATGGGTCCAAGGTAAAAAAATATATTCAAACAATATTCAGCAGACTTCACAGATGTTTGACTGGTTTAATGATATGCTACATCGTAGCCAGTGCCCTATAAAAACTGGAAACCATGTTGAAATACGATCTGGTCTTATAAACTTTTCTATTCCTGGCCGCAATTGCACTAATGCTCAGCGGCGTGAGTATGTGGAGTTTGACAAAGCAAACAAAGATCGCGAACATCTATCTGCGTTGTTCAATGAACAGTTTGGTGTCTTTGATTTTAAATCAGCTGTTGCTGGTGAAACTGGCTTAGACATAACAATGTTAGATATGGACAAATCTCAGGTGTACAGAAAGCTATTACCAGTGTATAATAGTATTATATACTTTGGAGACCATTGCTTGCCTGGTGAAAACGATTATCCGTTTGTTCAAGCTATGGAAGCTCAGGGGCGTGTCCAGGATAACTATTGGCACGTTTCAAGCCCTTCACGCACGTATGAAATATTAGAAAGGCTTAATGATGTCGCCGTTTGATTTCTTAACTGCTATCAACACTTCAAAAAAAGACTTGATTGTTGACGATATAACTGAAAAGCAATACAACTCATTTATGGTAAATCGTGGTCTATCTTATTTTCAGGACACTGTGGTTATTGCAAATGAAATGAACAGGTACCACCACCTCGATAATAAACTGCAAAATGACTTTCTTATAAATATGGTTAGGAAACGAAAGCGTTTCTCTAAATGGTTAAAACCTCATATTGAGAGTGACATTGAAGTGATTAAACTATACTATGGGTACAGCAATGAAAAAGCCCGCCAAGTATTATCTCTTCTGTCGCCCGAGCAAATCGATGGGTTAAAGAAGAAGGTTAACACAGGTGGAAGAAAGTAATATAGTAGAGTGGACCCCAGCGACTATGCTGGAAGTAACTCTTAGCGAACCAGATGATTTTCTTAAGGTTCGAGAAACGCTTACACGTATAGGCGTTGCATCCCGCAAAGAACGCAAACTATTTCAATCATGTCATATCTTGCATAAGCAAGGGCGATATTTCATTGTACATTTTAAAGAGCTATTTCTGCTTGACGGAAAGAAAGCAAACTTAGAAGAAAATGATGTTGCTCGAAGAAATACTATTTCTACTCTTATGTCAGACTGGGGCTTAATTGAAATCCAGAATTTAGAGCAGGCTAAACCGCTTGCCCCTTTGCGCCAAATTAAAATTATCCCATTTAAAGAAAAGGAACAATGGGAGCTTTGTCCAAAGTATAACATAGGAAACAAATAATGAACGTGCGTGAATATGGCAATAAACCAAAAAACACAATTGATGTGACAACTAAATGGACAAAGTTTACATTATCTAAGGAAATGCGATATGTTGACGCCCAAAGCGCAAATTGGGCTTTAGGATTACTTAATAAATTGCGTGACGAAGACTTTGGTCGTGTTTTTATTCCAAACTATAGCGTTGAGCAGATTGACGATGTTACGCTGCTACTGACTACAGAATATATTAAAGGCAGATATGTCAATCGCGAAGAATTAATTGTAATTAGACAATATGTTGTAGATCGTATCAATGATCCTGACAATGAATACTCGTTTGCTGATTATAACCAAAATAATTATATCACTGAAAGAGATACATCCAAAATATATAATGTAGACTTAGATAATTACCGAATGATATCAATCGACGACCGCTGGCTGAATTTTAAGAAAGCCATTGGGCAGCATGAACAGTATCAGAAAGATTATGGAATCGAGTGGAAAAGATCCCTCAATCCAGAAAATAAATAGCATAGCGGCTATGTACATTTGACATAGCAGCTACTATATAAATAGTACGAGCGCGGAATAATCCGGCTCGACACTATAATCTTGCTTGCATAAGGAGATAAACATGACAGGCTTACACTCACTATTCCCACGATCATCTTTTGTTGGGTTTGACCATTTGTTTAATGAGCTAGAATATACAGCTAAACATTCAAATGACCACTATCCCCCTCACAATATTATTAAAGAAGATGAGAACGATTACCTAATTGAACTTGCAATTGCAGGCTTCTCTCAGGATGAAATCAATGTGGAAGTCAAGGATCGCACTTTGACTGTTAAAGGTGAACACGTGTCTAAAGGGAGAGAATTTATCCATCGTGGCATTTCAACAAAGAAATTTAAACGAACCTTTAGGCTGTCCGAGCACGTAGCAGTGCATGGAGCAGATATTCAGGACGGCGTACTTGCAATTAAATTGAAGTATGAAGTACCAGAAGAAATGCGTCCTCGTAAAATCAACATTGGTCAAACGAGGAAACAAAATGACACAAGCGATACTAACCGCCCATAGTTATTCAACACGGGCAATTGAACTAATCATCGAAGCGCTGAAAAGCGTATACAACGCACGGGTAGAACGTAAAGCTATTCGTGAAACTGAAAAGGCTCTAAGCAAACTATCTAATAAAGACTTAGCAGACATTGGTATTAGTCGCGGCGAAATCTATGAAATCGCTCGAGCTAAAGCAACTATTGAACACGTCAAAGTAAACAAAAATTTGCAAGGATGGGTTTAATGACGGTTTTAGTAAGCAACTATGTATTCTCACCATTGTCGGGTTTGTGGTCGTCATTCGATCGTTTTTTCCAAGTAGTGGGATATTCGAGGGCAGCGGCCGAGCTAGCACGTTATGGTTATCAAGAGGAAGCGAAGAGCTGTATGATGCAAATCGCGAAGCTGCGTAGTGAACGGTGATGTTCTAAGTATGACAGCATAATTAAAGAGCGCTTCGGCGCTCTTTTTTGTTTACATGACCATGTTTGTGTGGTATAATTAGTCTATATCATTGGAGTATTACATGTCATTTTATACATCTGTCCAGCGCAGTAAAAACCAAATCTTGTATCGTGGATACAACGATACAGGCGCGGCAATACAAGATAAAATATATTTCACGCCAACGCTCTATAAAAAGGTTGGTAAAGATGAACCTAAAACTGGTTGGATCGGTGGTGACGGCGTACAAGTTACACCTATTACTACATACAAAAATCCTAACAATAATGGCAAACGTGAGCCCATTAAAACTATGTCTCAGATGAGAATAGCAGCAAGCGATTTAGAGAGACAGTATATAGATGTCTATGGCAACAAAAGCTATCATCTGCAATATATCACGAAGCGCTTCCCAAATGAAATTAAATTTAATCCTTCGTTTGTTAATGTAGTTAACTTTGATATTGAGGTTGCGTCTGACCAGGGATTTCCAAAGCCTGAAGAAGCGCTGCATCCTATTATCTCTATTGCACTTAAATCTTCTAAGTCTTCGGTATACGAAGTCTGGGGCTTGGGCGATTATGATTACACAAAAACTGAATTAGATATGGGCCGCGATATGATTAGCTATCGCAAGTTTGATCGCGAAGAAGATCTACTTCACGCCTTTGGAACGTACTGGACAAACAACTGGCCGGATATTCTTACTGGCTGGAATATACGTTTCTTTGATATACCGTATCTAATTAATCGTATTAAACGACTTGGCATGGATGAGACTAAGCTTTCGCCATTTGGTATCATAAATCCATTTGATACTTCTCGTGGTATGAAAGGCTCACAAGTACAACACGGCTATGAAATCTATGGCATACAACAAGCAGATTATCTTGAGTTGTTTAAGAAGTTTGGCTACTCGTATGGGCCACAAGAATCTTACAAACTAGATCAAATTGCCTACACTGTTCTTAACGAGCGTAAGCTTTCTTATGAAGAACATGGCGATTTGTTTAATCTATACAAAAACGATCACCAAAAGTTTATTGACTATAACATTAAAGATGTTCAGCTTGTGCAGCGCATTGAAGATAAAATGGGTTTGATCGAACTATGTCAAACTATGGCATACAAAGGCGGCGTTAATATCAGTGACACGTTTGGCGTTACGGCTATATGGGATTCAATCATATATCGCGAGCTCAACAAAAAGAAGATAGCACTAGTGCCAAATGATACTAGCGTAATCAAAGAGAAGTATGACGGCGGTTATGTGAAAGAGCCTCAAGTAGGTCTCCATGATTGGGTTGTATCGTTTGATTTAAACTCGCTGTATCCTAATCTTATTGTTCAATATAATATGTCACCAGAAACCTTAGTTAAACAAGGCAAAGAACATAGAAACGGCGTAGAGCATTATATGAATACCGCTGCCGACTGTGATGACGACGTAGCTGTGGCAGCCAATGGCTCTTCATACCGTAAGGATTTTCAGGGTATTGTTCCACTTATCATTGAAAGTTATTATGCTGAGCGTAAAGAAATTAAACAAGAAATGCTCACAGCCGAGCGCGCTTACCAGAAGAATAAAACTCCTGAGATAGAAAAACAAATAAACCGATTAAACAACCGCCAAATGGCAGTTAAGATTTTGCTTAACTCACTTTATGGCGCACTTGGCAATAAATGGTTTAGATACTACGAACACGCTATGGCTGAAGGTATTACACTGTCTGGCCAGCTTGCTATTAAATGGTCTGAGCGGTGTATCAACGAAGAGCTTAACAAAATCATGAACACTGATAACTTTGACTATGTTATTGCTATTGATACTGATTCGCTTTATGTCAATTTTGGTCCGCTCATAAAAAAACTAAATCCAAAAGATCCTGTAAAGTTTCTTGATAAAATTTGTGGTGGACATTTTCAAGATAACCTTAACGCGGCTTATGATGAATTGTTTACTCACATGAACGCTTACAAAAATCGTATGGTCATGGAACGCGAAGGCATCTCTGACAAGGGCATCTGGACTGCTAAAAAGCGCTACATATTAAACGTACATAACAATGAAGGTGTACAATACGCTGAGCCCAAACTTAAAATCATGGGTATTGAAGCTATCAAGTCTTCGACACCTGAAGTTGTGCGCGAAAAGTTCCGTCAAGTATTTAAAGTTATTATCAGCGGCGATGAGAAAAAGACTCAAGACTTTATATCTGACTTTTATAATACATTCAGATCATTGCCGGCCGAATCTGTATCATTTCCGCGCGGCGTAGGTTTTGGCAATAGTACAATGCAAAAGTGGATTAACAAAGATACGCGTAGTAAAAAGATATATAATCAAGGAACACCTATCCACATTCGCGGCGCTTTGTTGTATAATGACCTTATTGATAAATTAAACTTAGGTAAGAAATATGCTAAAATCAATGATGGCGAGAAAGTTAAATTCTGCTATTTGCGTACACCAAATCGTATGCAGGAAAATGTTATCGCGTTTCCTGATTTCTTACCAAATGAGCTGGGTCTTGGCGGATATGTTAACTACAATATTCAGTTTGAAAAGACTTTTATCGATCCACTTAAACCAGTGATCGATGCAACCGGATGGTATATCAACTACGATAACCATGGAACACTAGATGAATTCTTCGGATAAAGGATATGATATGAGCGATTGGGCTAATGACATTTATATGATGCATAATAAGTTTGGCGTCAAAGAATGGTTTGAAAAAAATAAAGGTGATAAAGATCTCATGCGAAAATATATTATGTTTCGTATGCTTATGATTGGCGAAGAATATCAAGAAACACTATCTGCTATTAACAACTCAGACGCTGAAGAAGTTGTTGATGGTTTGATTGATATGTGCGTTTTTGCTATTGGTACTCTTGACGTTATGGGAGTAGACGCTAATCAAGCATGGGATAAAGTATATCAAGCTAATATGGCTAAACAAACTGGCGCAAAACCTGGTAGGCCTAACCGATTTGGTCTACCAGATCTGCTAAAGCCTAGTGGATGGAAACCACCTGAGCATACAAATAACCACGGCGATCTAGATCTAGCTATAGGCACGCCACCGGAAATTGTCGTCAACAGCACCTGGTAATATTATGGCATTATCATTAACTCTATTTAAAAGCCAGTTTGACAATCAAACACACAAAACAATGGAACTCGAGAGTTGGAAACAATTCTCGGGCCTTTTGCGTGAGTTATCACAACAACCAAGAAAAGGTAAAAAAGATGCAGAGCTCATTTCACCGGCTACTTATAAATCTGGAACTACACGAGCCAATAAAAATGTATTATCTTGGTCAGGCTGGTGTGCTGTTGATGTTGATGATTGGCAGTTTAAAGGAGTTTTAAAAGATGCTTTGGATCGTGCTATTCCTAATTGGGGCTATATCTGTTATTCAACTGCTAGCTCTACGGAAGATCAACCTAAGTTTAGACTGGTGTTCAGACTTGATGAAACACTATCAGCAGAAAACATCAGACACTTCTGGCACGCACTCAACACCGAACTTGGCGAAATGGGAGATAAGCAAACTAAAGATCTTAGCCGCATGTATTACATCCCTGCATTATATAGCGGTGCTAACAACTTTTATTTTGATGTTGACGGTGATCCTATTGGCGTGGCAGCTCTTATTGCAAAGCATCCTTATGACGACCGTAAGCATGCCAATAGTTTTTTAGATCGCCTGCCTGAGGCACTACAAAAGCAGGTGATTGATTATCGTAAAAACAAATTAGATAATACAGATATTCACTGGAATGGTTATCGTGATTGTCCGTTTTGGCCACGCAAGTTAGCCAGCGAATATGTAATTATATCAGGCACTGGCTGGTATTCTAAAATGTATCAGATGATGGTTGCTATTGCCTCTGGTGCTATCAGAAAACAATATCCAATTACGGCAAATGAAATAGCACAGCTATGTCGTGAGTTTGATTGTGAAAACGGCAACTGGTATGAGAACCGGCCGCTACAAGTCGAAGCGGATAGAGCTTTAGAATATGTTTATAGGAATGGTTGATGACATTATATAATGCAAAAGTGACGGCTGAGTTTATAGCCCAACGCGATATTAAGGTAGAACTAGACAAAAGAGAGAAACACACGGCCGAAAGGCAGTGGGACTTTGAGTTTGCTGAAATGCATCAGTGCGTGATTGACCCAATGCAAACGTTATATGAAGGAGCTGAATACGATACGACACACAAGTTTTTCAATAATTGTGATTATAAACATGTCAATCGCTTTAACGAAATCCACATATCGTCATGGATACTTCAACGTTTTATTGAAGGCACGACTAACTTTGTTGTTGCTTGGAAATATATTAATCGCCCACCATGGACTAGAAACTTAGAGGCTGGTGATATGATTAAATACAAAATACTTGAGCATATTCCTGTGCCTGAGATACTACAAGCCATAGTAGAAAAAACTACGTGTCGGGGGTTTACAATTAAGGCAAATTATGATATGATAGACACAATCAAACAAGCACTCAAGGAGCGTCAAGCCTATGAAATATAATGCCGGTAAACCACAGCTAGACCTTATTCCGACTGAGCAACTTACACAAATTGCAGAAGTATTTGGCTTTGGCGCAGATAAGTATGGCCGCAACAACTGGCGCCATGATGGTTCTACCACTAGTTGGTCTGAAACATATGCGTCTATCCAACGCCACCTTACTGCATGGAATGACTGTGAAGATGTCGATCCTGAATCAGGCTTCACGCACTTAGCTCATGCTGCTACGCAAATTATTATTCTAATGAATCATGCTAAGCATGTAAATCAAGATGATCGCTTTCGCGAAGAACTTACGCCTGTTGATCTTGAACGAGCCGGTTGGCCAATTACCTTTGGCAAAGGCGCGTCGTAATGCTTACAGTTATTGCTGGCCCTTGCCAACATGAGTCATTAGAACAATCGTTAGCAATTGCTAAACATTGCCAAGAAGTTTGTCATAGATACAATATTAATTATTACTTTAAGGCAAGCTTTGATAAAGCTAACCGCAGTTCTATTGATGGAAAGCGAGGCGTCGGAATAGACAACACGCTTATTGACTTCATCGATATAAAAGAAAAACTCGGAGTTAAGATCCTAACAGATGTTCATACTGAAGGTCAAATTAGTAGATGCCGAGATGTTGTGGATGTTTTGCAAATTCCAGCCTTTTTATCTAGGCAAACTGATCTTATACAAACAGCTTGCAAAACAGACTGTATTGTTAATATTAAGAAGGGCCAGTTTCTAGCAGCATGGGATGTCGCAGGAATATTAAGTAAGTGCGAAAATGCTGAGGAAGTATGGATTACCGAAAGAGGAACTAGCTTTGGATATAACAATCTTGTGGTCGATTTTAATGGCCTTCAGTACATGCTTAATAACTATGATGTATCGATCGTATTTGATGCGACCCACTCGTGTCAGCAGCCTGGCGGCCTCGGCAACTCGTCTGGTGGTAATCGTGACTACGTTCCAGGTCTTACTCGTGCTGCGGCTGCTTTGGGAGTTAGCAACTTTTTCTTAGAAGTTCATCCTGACCCAGATAACGCACCAAGCGATGGACCTAATATGCTAAGACTAGACGATTTTGAAAGCGTCATAATTGACATAATGGCTTATTCTTTAAAAAAACACTAAGGCTGACCATAAAATGAAAACCGCTATTCTTATTCCAGCTCGTTATGAGTCAAGCAGATTTCCTGGTAAGCCGCTTGTCTACCTTGCTGGCATGACCATGATTGAGCGTGTATATAATACATGTATCAAAACAGGATTAGACACTTACATTCTTACTGATGATATGCGGATCTTTAATTTATTCAGCGATCGTAATTGCTGGATTGAGGAAGCAGAATATGCAAACGGAACTGAGCGATGTGCTGGCGCATTAAAATGGAGAGCTTTAAAACAATACGATCAATTTATTAATGTCCAAGGTGATATGCCAGATGTAACTGTTGAGATGATTGAAAAAACTCAGATACAACTAAATCAATATAAGGTATCAACAGTATGTACCATGATGCCTGAAGAAGAACAAAACAATCCTAATTCTGTTAAATTAGTAAGAGGTAATGGTAAGTGCCTGTGGTTTGGCAGAGGGATGACTGGTTATGGCGATTGGCATTTAGGAATATACGGTTATCAACGTGAAGCGTTAGAATTGTATCCAAACCTAATCGGCACCCGCGAAGAACGAATTGAACAATTAGAACAATTGCGCTGGTTAAAAAATGGTTGGGACATTGGTGTTCTTCCAGTGACCTTTAGCGGAATAGAAATTAACACACCAAAAGATGCAAGGAAATGGAATGATTGCTGGTAAAGTATGGGGACAAACAGAACTCGTAGAAGCAAACGGAGCTTTAGAGTTTCATCGTATTGAGATGAATGAGGGTGGCACGTGTTCTAAGCATATGCACGAATTTAAATGGAACGGGTTTTACGTTGAAGAAGGTATTATGAAAGTTCGCGTTTGGCAAAACTCTTATGATTTAGTTGATGAAACTATTATTGGCCCAGGTCAATATCACAAAGTGCCACCAGGCGTATACCATCAATTTGAATGCGTACAATCAGGTGTTGCGTTTGAATTGTATTGGGCCGAGTTTAACCACAACGATATCAAGCGTGAAACTGTAGGGCACGCATGAAATACGTAATTGACATCGATGGCACTATATGCAAGGAAGTAATTATTCCTGATAGTGGCGGCAAGAAAGATTATGCTAACCACATTCCTATGACAGAACGCATTGCAAAAGTAAATGCGTTGTTCGATGCTGGCCACACTATTAAATATATGACAGCTCGAGGATGCGTAAGTGGTATTGACTATTTTGATTTAACTAAGAAGCAATTAGACGAATGGGGGTGTAAGTATAATGAGCTGAGTGTCGGCGAAAAAGAAAACTACGATATTTGGATTGACGACAAAGCGTTCTGGAGTGAAAACTTCTTTCGCGCAACCGGTGAAAGTTATGAGTAATGGACAAACTAATTTATAGAGTGACAGCTCACTTTAAAGATCGAAAAGTATCACAAGAGTTTGATAACGTCCACGATGCAATAGAGTACCGTGACGATATTGATGCTCACTATCCAACAAAGGTGATTTTTAAAAGGATAATATCAATGAAAGAATGGGTATATAATTGTTGGAATGTTGTGATGGATCATGAGAAAAATCCACTAAGCAATATTCCTGATTTTAGTACACGCCATATGATTATGCAGGTTCTTGCATGGATGTGGTGTATTGTGTTTGCTATTGTAGTAGGTAGTATGTGGGCAGGTATTGTTAGCATGATGCTGCACGCATTACTGTTAGCGGCGATCGCAATAACCGTAGTAACATTTGAAACCGCCAAACGTAAACCAAGTATATTTGGCGGATACAACGGCCGCGGTAACGGAGGAGAGCATGAATAATGAAATGCAAGACTTAAAATTTACTACGGCAGGAGATTATATGAAAATGTCTGAAGAACCTCATCATAATTATTGCACTACTAAAGGCCTAGGTTGGGCATTTTTGATTATCATTATTGGGATGGTAGGTTTACCTATTCTCGGTTCGGCAATTGCTTATCCAGATAACTGTGCTCAGTCTATTTTGATTCCCTGCCTAGGGCTAGAATAATGGGCAAGTTTATTGCAGCCATGGATCACAGTGGTGGTTCGACCGGAGGTGTTCTCGAACGTTATGGCGAGAAATACACTGAAGACAATAAAATGGATAAAGTACACAGCATGCGCCTTCGTATGGTAGACTGTCCGGCATTTACTAATAACAACATCTCAGGAGCTATCTTATATAAAGACACTGTTGATCGCGGCATGGTTCCTATTCTAAGAAAAAAAGGCATTTCACCCTATCTCAAAATTGATAGTGGTTGTGATGATGCCGGTATGTTAAAACCGTTTGGTGTTGAAGATATGTGCAACTATGCTAGAGCACATAATATGATTGGCACTAAGATGCGATCTATTATAAAAACAGAACGGTGGCTGCACCATATCTTAGAGCAACAGTTTAGATTTGCCAGTTTTATTGCTGACAAAGGATTAATTCCTATTGTAGAACCTGAGATACCAATTGATTCTAAAGACAAGCCACACCTAGAAGACGCATTAGCAAAAGCACTGCCTACATATTTGTCAGAATTTAAAAAGAGCTTAATACTTAAATTGACGATCCCTGAAAAGCCGTATTTGTATTCCAGCTTATATTTGTATAATAATGTTGCTAAGATCGTTGCGTTGAGTGGTGGTTATTCTACAGACGATGCATGTACTAAATTAAAGCACCAAAACATGGGTGCAAGTTTCAGTCGAGCTTTATCAGAAGGCTTGTATGCAGATCAAACAGATAATCAATTTAACATAAAATTAGCAGACAACATTCAGAAAATTAAGGCGGCAGCATCATGGCGATAAATCCTATCACAAAACGGATGCTCGAATTATCTGAACCGATTGATCGTCAAATTATGTTGTGCGATGATCGCGAAGATATTTTAATGCTTGCGTGTGTGTTACTTCAAAAAGTTAAAAATATGCTAGATAATCAACTTGGGCCTGAAGGCCGCCGCTCAGTTATTGCTGATGCAAATAAGCCATGATTACCGGATTTACGGCATCTACATTTGATTTGTTACACGCCGGCCACATATCAATGTTACGTGAAGCTAAGGCACAATGCGATTATCTCATTTGTGCTTTGCAAGTAGACCCTTCCATAGATAGGCCTAGCAAGAATAAACCGGTCCAGTCTATAGTCGAACGACAAGCCCAACTGAGCGCAATAAAATATGTAGACGAGGTCATTATTTACTGTACAGAGGATGATTTATGTGATATAATAAACATGTATGACATTGATGTGCGTATCTTAGGCGTAGAATACAAAGACAAAGATTTCACAGGCCGAGATGAGTGCCGCAACCGTGGCATACAAATATATTTTAACAAGCGTGACCATAGATTTAGCACTAGCGATCTACGTCAACGTGTGATGGAGGCAGAACATGCGACTCGTGCGAGAGCAGACAGTAGCTGATGTACGTCAGTATTTTATAAACGAACTTAAAGACGAAGCGTTTACGACTGATCGCTTAGGTTCAAAGACTATCGAAATGCTCGGTGCTAGTTTTCTGGCCACCGAGCCTTCTATTTTTGGTGAGGTAAATCAAGAATATGTTGATAAAGAAATTGATTGGTATATGAGCGGATCTACAAATATTAATGACATATATGGCGATGAACGCGAACCTCCACAAGCATGGAAATACTCTGCAAACCGCCACGGTGAGATTAACTCGAACTATGGCCATCTGATATTTGACGATAAGTACTTCCGGCAATATGAGCAAGCGCTTATTGAGCTAACTGAAAATCCTGATAGTAGACGAGCTTGTATGATTTACAACCGCCCATCTATTCAAGTCGAGTTTCAGGAAAATAGCAAGAACGATTTTATTTGTACTAACGCAGTAACATATTATATTCGCAATGGTGAACTACAGGCAGTCGTACAGATGCGATCTAATGACGTTGTGTTTGGCTATAAAAATGATTATGCTTGGCAGCAATACGTTCTTAAAACTCTTGCAAGCGATTTAGGTATCGAACCAGGTGCTATTCAGTGGCAAGTACAAAACTTACATGTGTATGAAAGGCACTTCAACCTTGTCAAATAAATGGGATGAGCGCTACTTAGAACTAGCAAATGTTGTTGCGACATGGTCTAAAGATCCATCAAGTAAAGTTGGAGCAGTAGCTGTTGGCAATAAAGGTCAAGTGCTAGCACAAGGTTATAACGGCTTTGCGCGTGGCGTAGACGATACTGAAGATCGCTTAAGCGATAGAGACAAGAAGTATAAATTTATTGTTCACGCTGAAATGAACGCTATATTCAATGCAGCTTTTAGTGGTGTGTCACTTGAAGGATCTACATTGTACGTGACAGGGCTGCCATGCTGTTCTGAATGTGCTAAGGGCATTGTACAAGTTGGCGTCAAACGTGTGGTCATGGAATTGGCCGACTTTAGTAATCCTAAGTGGAGAGATTCTTGGCTGCTCTCTGCACAGATGTTTGACGAAGCCGGTGTAAAATATCAATTTATGGGAAAAGATGTATGAATAATAAACTGCGCATGACTATTGTTGGCCATGGTTTTGTAGGCAAAGCTATTGACTACGCTTTCCAACACAATGTTGAAAAGAAAATCATTGATCCGATCTATGGCAGCTGTATTGATTCGACTAAAAAATTAGAAGAAGATGTTACGTTTGTGTGTGTTCCTACGCCTATGGGCGAAGATGGTAAAATTGATGCGTCTATCTTGATAGACACTATGAAAAAAATTAAGCGGCGGATGACTGGCTTGATCGTTATTAAATCAACTGTTACACCAGACATCTTAGACGAGATTATTACAGATAATCTTAAACGCCGCATTGTATACGCACCAGAATTTCTTACTGAGAAAAATGCAAATCAAGACATCGTCAATCCACGCATGCATGTCTTTGGAGGTAATAAAGAAGCTACAGATGAATTAGCGCGCATTTATTATGAATATAGCATGGTTAACGTCAATGTGCCAGTTTATCATATGACTGTGGCAGATGCAAGCTTTATTAAGTATGGTCTTAATTGTTATCTTGCATCAAAAGTGTTATGGTTCAATCAGTTTAAAGAACTAGTCAATGATCGTGGTGGCAATGCTGATAAGGTCATTAGCATTATGTCAACTGACGAACGAATTAATTCTTCACATACACGCACACCAGGCTATGATGGCAAACTAGGGTTTGGAGGTGCGTGCTTTCCTAAAGATACAAGAGCATTTAATTCTTATGCTCAGAGCAAACCCGGCAGACAACAGTTTCCAATTCTTGATTTTGTTATAGAAGAAAACGACATATATAGATCGCTCTATGAATTAGATGATCGTGAAAAGGCTCAGAACGTGCAGTACAATATGAGTGGAGAAGTTGCTCCAGTTAACGAAAGATGAAAATTGTTATAACAGGTATCGCAGGCTTTATAGGATATCACGCTGCTTGGAACTTACAAGAAGCCGGGCATCAGGTGGCTGGCATTGATGACTTTAATTCGTACTATGACGTCCACCTCAAGAACTGGCGCGCCAAGTTATTAAAGGAAAGACAGATCCGTGTAGATCATGGATCTTTGTCTACACTGCATATGAGCGATATAGTTAAAGACGCTGATGTTATTCTACATCTGGCAGGTTACGCAGGCGTAAGATATTCGCTTGAAAATCCGCAAACCTATATAGATAATAACGTTACAGGAACTCAGCAAGTTATCAATATCGCTGAGAAATATCAAATACCTGTAGTTTATGCATCTTCGTCTTCTGTTTATGGTGGCAACAACTTTACTGAAGACACGCTTGTCCCACATTTAAGTAATCCGTACGCATGGAGCAAATACGCAAATGAGTGCCAGTTTAAACATAGTAAAATTCCTGCGTCGATCGGTTTTAGATTTTTTACAGTTTATGGCCCTCTCGGACGACCTGACATGGCATTGTATAGCTTTGCGGACTCGATTGTAAATAATCAGCCTATAACTATTTACAACAATGGTGATATGTCGCGTGATTTTACCTATGTACAAGACATCATAAATGGTGTACAATTACTTATAGACAAAGTTACAAAAAGCGAAGGCCATGACATATACAACATTGGCGGGGGCAAGTCAACTCCGCTCATGCGCTTTGTCGAACTTATTGAAGAGAATTTAGGTATTGAAGCTATTAAAGAATTTGCACCGATGCATCCAGCAGACGTGCAGCATACCTTAGCAGATATTACTAAAATCAAAAGACTAGGCTATGAGCCGAAGACTACAGTTGAAGCCGGGATAACTAAATTTATTTCCTGGTATAAATCCTATTTTTAGAGGAGCTTATAATGAGCGTAATGGACAAACTAAAGAAAACGTCTAAGCTAAAACATACTGCTGTTTTATCTGAGAGTAAGTTTTTTAATGAAAAAGAAATGACATCTACAGCAGTACCAATGGTTAATGTTGCCCTGTCAGGTTCTATTGATGGTGGGCTGACACCTGGGCTAACAGTTCTTGCTGGCCCATCAAAACACTTTAAAACATCGTTCGCCTTGCTTATGGCCGGCGCATATATGGAAAAAAATCCAAATGCAGTTATGTTGTTTTATGATTCAGAGTTTGGCTCGCCACAGTCGTACTTTGAACAGTTTGATGTAGATCCGGCACGCGTGCTTCACACACCTATTACAAATGTCGAAGAACTTAAGTTTGATCTTATTGCGCAGCTTGAAGAGCTTGACAAGAAAGACGAAGTAATCATCGTAATCGATTCGATCGGCAACCTTGCATCTAAAAAAGAGATGGAAGATACAATGAACGAAAAGTCTGTTGCAGATATGTCTCGTGCTAAAGCACTTAAAGGTTTGTTCCGTATGGCAACACCTTACCTTGCTATGAAAAATATCTGTATGCTTGCTATTAACCACACATACCAAGAAATTGGTTTGTTCCCTAAGGCAATCGTCTCAGGCGGCACGGGCATTTATTACTCTGCCAATAACATCTGGATCTTAGGCCGCCGTCAGAATAAAAAGGGCACAGAGATCTCAGGCTATGATTTTGTTATTAACGTAGAGAAATCACGGTTTGTTAAAGAGAAATCTAAAATACCTATTACGGTTTCATGGGATGGCGGCGTAGAAAAATACTCTGGTCTGCTTGATGTTGCTCTTGCAGGTGGATATGTTACTAAGCCTTCAAACGGCTGGTACTCTTACGTAGATCAAACTACGGGTGAAGTTGATGAGAGAAAGGTCCGTGAAAAGGACACATTGTTACAAACGTTTTGGGAGCCAGTGTTTGCTAATACAGACTTCAAAGAGTTTGTTAAAAAGCAATATTCAATAGGGTATAAAGAAGAAGTATCAATGGATGCAATTGTAAATGATTGATGTAAATAAATTATCAGAAGGGATCGACTATGAGCTGATCCCTGCTGCTCAAACAAATGAGCAGGCATGGTGGATTCGTGCGTTGACTGGCCCATTTATTGAAACTGTTATATCATTTGGTAACCTTAGCATTGACGGCGAGAACGAATCAATTAATTTTAATTTTACTATTGTTGAGTCACCCGACCCAGATTTAACAACAGATAACGAAGCCCTACAGCAATACTGCGGGATGATCCTTCATGACGTGATTGAGATGGGTATCACCCGTGATGAAGTGCAGATAACGGAGCAAAAATGAGAATATTAATTATGGGTTTACCAGGTTCTGGTAAGACACATTTAGCATTGCGATTACAAGGCTGGCTAGATGATTGCGCCTGGTTCAATGCCGATGCTGTTCGTAAAATGGCTAACGATTGGGACTTCTCAGATGTGGGCCGAAGAAGGCAGGCCGAACGAATGAATAGTATCGCAATGTTTGAAGGTGCTCGTGGCAGAACTGTGATATGTGATTTTGTATGTCCTACTAATGAAACTCGAAAACTGTTTAGTCATGAAATCATGATATGGATGAACACGATAGAAGAAGGTAGATTTGAGGATACAAACAAAATGTTTGAAAAACCTAATGACGCCACATATGTCGTGAACGGATTTAAGTCTGACGAAGAAATACAACTTTTTGCAAAGGAGCTTAAGAAATCTCATGGCATTTGATTGGAAAAAACCTACAGCACAAATGCTGGGAAGATGGCAACCGTGGCATAAAGGCCATACGACTCTATTCAAAAAAGCATTAGAACAAACTGGCCAAGTTGCTATTATGGTTCGTGATGTTGGTGGAATTATTGGTCTAGATGCTGGCGGTGGTCGTACCGCAAAGCAAGATGATAACCCATTTGATTTTAATTTCGTATCTGCGCAAATTATTCTTAATTTGCAAAATGAGGGATTTACAATCAATAACGAGTATGTTATAATGGAGGTACCAAACATCGTTGACATTAGTTACGGTCGTGGTGTCGGGTATACTTTTACTGAGCACGATCTCGGTGAAGAGATTCATAAGATTAGTGCTACTAATATCCGTAAAAACATGCGAGAAAGTGGAATGCTTTGAATACAAACATTGAACAGACTATATTGCGAAACCTTCTAGTGGATGATAAGTTCATGCGGAAGGTTTTGCCTTTTATAAAGAATGATTATTTTGAAGGCGTCTATCGCCAACTGTTTAAACAAGTCGGACTATATGTCCAGAAATATAATAAACTACCGACTCAAGAATCTTTTAAAATTGAGTTAGACGATGCTGACAATTTTAACGATGAACAATATCGTCATGCGGTAGAAATCCTACCTGAGATATTTAAAACAGAAGAAATTGACGGCGATTGGCTAATTGATAAAACTGAGAAGTGGTGTCAGGATAGAGCATTACATAATGCTGTAATGGAATCTATCAGTATTATCGATGGTAAACATCAATCTCTCTCAAAGAATGCACTACCAGAGATCCTCTCTGACGCTCTGGCAGTCAACTTTGACGCAAATATCGGCCATGACTATCTTGGTAACTTCAATGATCGATATGAATTTTATCATAGGCTTGAAGAACGCGTTGCGTTTGATCTCGACTATTTTAATAAAATTACTAAAGGCGGCTTGCCAAATAAATCTTTGAATATTTGTTTAGCTGGTACTGGTGTCGGTAAGTCATTATTCATGTGCCATCAAGCTGCAGCCTGTCTTACAGATCAAAAGAATGTTCTGTACATTACAATGGAAATGGCAGAAGAACGTATCGCTGAACGAATTGATGCTAACCTTCTTAACATTCCAATTGACCAACTTGATAAGCTTTCAAAAGATATGTTCTCGCAGAAAGTATCACAGCTTGCCAAACAAACTAATGGTCGACTTATTGTAAAAGAGTACCCTACTGGTTCGGCACACTCTGGACACTTTAGGGCGTTACTAAATGAATTAAAACTTAAAAAGAAGTTTGAACCAGATATTATCTTCATTGATTATCTAAATATCTGTGCATCTTCACGTATGAAAGCAATGGGAGGATCAATCAATTCCTATACATACATTAAAGCAATTGCTGAAGAACTACGTGGTCTTGCGGTCGAGTTTGACGTACCGGTCGTCTCTGCAACGCAAACGACTCGTAGCGGTTTTTCTAACTCGGATATTGGGCTTGAAGATACGTCAGAGTCTTTTGGATTACCCGCAACCGCCGACTTAATGTTTGCACTTATCTCTTCCGAAGAACTTGAGAAAGAAGGAAAGATTATGGTCAAGCAATTAAAGAACAGATACAACGATCCAACATATAAAAAGAAATTTGTAGTTGGCGTCGATAGATCTAAGATGAGATTGTACGACGTTGATGAAACTAGTCAGACTCTTAGTGATGATACTCCGGTCTTTGATCGGGCAGAAATGAATAAGCGATTTGAGGATTTTAAACTGTGAAAGTAAGATTAATTGGTTACACTCAACCACCAGAAGATATCGTCGGTCTCAACGATCTACAAGACATCGTCGCGTATTGCGCCCGTGTCTCCAACCCATCCAACCAAATCAACTCAGAGACATCGGGAAAACTCCTCGACTACCTCATCAAGCACAAACACTGGTCGCCATTCGAAATGTGCTCAGCCACGCTCGAAGTTGAAACGACAAGAGACATTGCGAGACAGTTCCTCAGACACAGGTCGTTTTCCTTTCAGGAGTTTAGTCAGCGTTATGCTGATATTCGTGATCTTGATAATAATTTTGTAATTCGAGAAGCTCGTCTACAAGATCTAAAGAATCGCCAGAACAGTGTTGAAAATATAGACGCTGCTTTGGAAGATGAGTGGGCAAACAAACAGATGGCCGTTGTTGAAACGGCTAAGATGGCATACAACTGGGCAATAGAAAATGGTATAGCCAAAGAACAAGCCAGAGCAGTCTTGCCAGAAGGTAACACAGTTAGTCGGCTCTATGTTAATGGCACGCTTCGTAGCTGGATTCATTATATCGAACTTCGTACAGCAAATGGAACACAGCTTGAGCATATGCAATTGGCAGAAGAAATTGCTAAAGTAATTACAAAAATATTTCCATTTTATGTAAATTAACTGTGTACATTGCTTTTAAAACATGTTAAGGTATACTCATATAAAAAAAATGAGGCAGTACCATGAAAAAGTTAATCGCATCAGTAATGATTAACACTATAGTTGCAACAAGCGTTATGGCTATTGGAGTAGACGCAGCAGAAAAGGTAGAACAGGAAAAACAATTAGAATGCTTAGCTCTTAATGTTTATTACGAGACACATGCTCGTAGCTTAGCCGATGCAATGGCAGTTACTGATGTTGTTTTAAATCGTGTAGAAACCACGCGCTATCCAAACACACCATGCGAGGTAGTTCATCAAGGATATAAAAAAGGTAATCGCTATTGCCAATTTAGCTGGTATTGTGATGGTAAATCAGATACTCCACACGATGATGAAGCATGGGAAAAGTCACGTAAATTTGCTCGTGACATGTATATTCATGGAGAATTTCGTGGAATCACTGAAGGTGCAACACATTATCATGCCACTTATGCTAAACCATTCTGGTCAAAGAAACTTAACCGTATTGCTCGTATCGGAGCACATATCTTCTATTGGGAAAAATAAATGAAGGATTCAATCATGACGACAGACAACTTAACTATAACTCTAGGCGATACTACATTTGATTTCCCAGAACTTAATCTAATCGATTATAAGTTTAGCGAAGATGAATATATACAAGAGCTAAAGGAATATATTGACTCAACGTATAAAGGTCACTACGCTACAAATAAGTTTCAATCAACAGAGGTTATTATTGCTAGAGGTCACGGCACAGGTTTCTGTATGGGTAATGTTGACAAGTATGCAAATCGTTATGGCAAAAAAGGTACTAGAGAGGATGCGCGCAAAGATCTTTTAAAAGTCATTCATTACGCGCTATTACAATTACATGTACACGATAGTCAAGAGGAAGAATAAATACACAGCTTATGGCGAAGACGGAAGGGTGATAATAATATCACACAGCCCACGTATAGTTAAAGATTACGCTGAATACATCATAAATAATCTTGTAAACGTTGAAGCAACGTAGACACATACTGGACCCGGGGGCGGTACCCGGCAGCTCCACCATAAGTACATAATGTGTATTTTTGATGGGGCTGAAATAGGATCGACAGGTGTGAAAGTGACGTGGAGTTTACCGGCTGACTGCGAAATAGGTCAATCACTACAAATGCAAACAATAACTTTGCACCATCTGGTTACGCACTAGCTGCATAATTAAGAGGGCGGTCACTGCCTAGTAACAGAAGTGTGGCGTTTTAACTTCTTAAGGGGACAACTATGGACATTCTAAACAAAGTAAAAACATGGGCTGCTGGATTAGCAGAAGTCGGTATTAGTATCGCCGCTCTCATGATTGTACTTGAAGTATTGGGTGTGGGAACACTTCCATTCATTCCTGCTGTAAGCGTTGTGGCTAATGTAAGTGCTATGATAGCCGCATTGGGATCACAAGGCCTTGTAGGTTTACTTGCTGTTTGGGTTCTATACGAAATCTGGAATCGAAAATAACTTTCTTATAAGGGAAATAAACTAATGAAATTTGCTGCTATTACTGCTGCTGCGTTGCTGGCCTCAGCAACAACTATTCAAGCCGCCGAGCTTGGTACTACAGGTATCTCACTTGGTGCCACAACAACTGCTGAATATAATGTCGATGTTGAAAACATGACCGTTGAACTTACTCCAGAAATGGGTTATGGTCTTTACGGCATGGACTTTACGCTTTCAACTGATCTCATGATTTACAACGACGAGTTTGTATTCATGGATACAAATCCAACACTTGACTTTAAAGTCGGTTATGGTATCTTCGATAATGCAGAAGTATATGTTGAAACTGGTTATGATTTAGAAAAAGAAACTCGCTCTGACGTCGTCGTTGGTGCTAGCTTTTCATTCTAATATATAATAGCGTTACGGCTTAAATAGTACGCGGGGGCCATGGTTAGCCCCCATTTTTTATAAAGGCGAGATATGATTTTTATTAGTATGTATGCTTTCTATTGGATTATGGCTGCTGTCGGTTTAACAGTCGGATTTCATAGATGTATCTCTCATAAACAAATTATTCTATTTCCTCCGCTCGAAGCAACTGTCATATGGGCAGGAACAATAGCTAGCGGTTGTTCGCCACTAAGTTGGGCAGGCGTTCATCGTATGCACCATGCATACGCTGATACCGAAAAAGATCCACATTCTCCTAAATACAAAAGCTGGTTAGAAATATTGTTTTCTACATACAGAATTAAAAAAATACCTCGCAGGTTTGTTAAAGATTTGTATGAAAATCCTCGCGTCGTATTCTTTCATAGAAATCGTTTATACACTTTTATCGCAACGTACGCTATAGCCTTTGCCATTAGTCCAGTGCTTGTATTGTATTTTATTTCACTTGTTCCTTTATCATTCATTTGCTATGGACTTCTTAATTTATTAGGCCACGATGATGATGGCGCGAGAAATCGTTGGTGGATAAATGCATTTGCACCATTTGAAGGAAATCACTATGACCATCATGAAAAGAAGCGACAGCGCTAAATGGGTTAAGATGGGATTTGATGTTCCATGTTTAGACATTGAAAATGAGTATAACGCAGTAAAAGATTCACTGGTTATTCATAGACCAGAAGATGGACATAAAGACTGGTTTGCTATGACACTCTATGGCGTCAATGCTCAAAGCACAAATAGCCATTGGGAATATGGACGTAACAGCAAAAAAGAAATTACATCTATCGGAGAACTATGTCCAAAGACAATGGCATTTGTCAGCTCACTCCCATACGCGCGCATCGATGACGTACGATATCTAGTGATTAAGGCAGGTGGTTATATAGCTGAGCATGTTGATGTGCCAGAGCACAATTGGCTTGATCCTTTAAATATATCTATTACATATCCTAAAGGCAGCAAGTTTGTACACGACGGAGAAGAAATACCGTATGCACCTGGCGTACCTATTGTTTTAAATATCCACTATCCTCACTCAGTAGAAAACAATTCAAATGAAGATCGATTGCATTTATTAATACACGGAAAAAAGAAAAATGAATTCTGGAATTATGTTGAGGAACTCAGATTGTAATGTTGAAACATTTTGCCCTGCCGATCGGCCAGATTTGATTAAACGCCTAAGCGCAGTAAACTACGGTCATGTGAATTATGATACTATAAATTGGCACGAGTTTGATTGTGTGTCTATATTGATTAACGGTGATAGTATAGTAGGGTTTAGCTCAGTATTTCGCCGGAAGGAATTTTATGACGATGGTGAGTGTAGAATATTAAATAGATATTGGGAAGACCGTATACTAAGAAGACCGGGTAGAGAATTGGTGCGACCGCATTTAATAATGATGGTAAAGCAACAATTAAGCTTTGCAAAGCGCGTTGGTTACACAAAGGCGTTTATAAGTAGAGAAAAGAACCCTAAAGTTTTTGCAGAATTGATAAATAAAATAGCGCGGGCCACAGGTACAATGTGGGATATACACGACACTAAGGTTGCTGTATGTAGCCCTAAAAGTCCTAAATGCTGGCAATATAAAGGATATACAAAATTATGAAAAAGCGACATGAACTACCACCATTTCAAAATTTAGGTCTTCAATTTGATGTAGATAAGATTATTGAAACTGTGAGAAACATGCCAAATGAAACTGATGATCTTAAAGAAAAAGACGGCTACGGTGAATTAGTTGGTGGCAAATCGCCAAAACTCCAGAAGGCGTTTGGTTTAAAATTTGATACTATTGAAGACGCATACACGTTTTTGCAAGATAACGACGTAAATGAATCTGAATTTAGAAAAGGTCTTGGCGGCAAGCGTATGGCATGGGATTTTAGAAACTATGTCAAACCGTTTGAAGATTACATTGTACAAGACGAGCAAGGGAAATACGAAGTAAACGGATCCCCGTACAAACAAATTGCATTAACTAAATATAATCCAGCCGAAGAAAACCGCGTGTACGAAAAAAAGATACCTAAGTCCAGACTTGATGAGCGCCATTATAATCTCATAAAAGACTGGGTTAAAGGAACTTATCTGGAAGAAGTTATAAAATCGTTTAAAGGCGAAGTTACTCGTGCACGAATAGCAATTATGGATCCTGGTGCTTATGTTGCCGAGCACATTGATTATAATACTGATTACTCTATACGATTCCATATTCCGATTACTACTAATAAGGATTGTGGATTTTACTGCGTTGAAGATGGCCAAAAGGTGTATCAGACAATGGAGCCAGGATCTTGCTGGTTCTTAAATCAAGGACTAAGGCATTCGGCATGGAATAAAGGCACTACGTCAAGATCGCATATTATATTATCAGTCAACGGCCAGGAAGATTTGTATGATTAAAATGTGGCGCAATGATTCATTTATTGAAACAGATTACGAGGTAGATCCAGCGTTTTGGAATCCATACTTCACCGGTGAATGGCAAGATAGTAATAAATTATATTCGGAATATGTCAAGGACGCAACCGGCGGTAAAGACATGAATAAGTTCTTTGTACAAGAAATTCACAACTTTGATAGGCCGTTACTTAAACTAATTAAAACGATATGGAATGAATTTGGCATTAGACCTAAAGAGTTTCGTTGTAATTTTTTTAGAGTATTAGAAGGCGGTGAGCTGCCTGTTCATGTTGATGTAAAAAGTGAATGCTCAGTATTAATACCAGTAACAGAAAATACAGGCGAATTATATGTTGAATCTGGCACTGGGCGAGATTCTATTGTGTACAATACTATGACTGTGCTTAACACAAAGAAACCACATGGCGTACAATCACCAACAAAAGAACGGATCGTATTCCATATGGGAATACACGACATAAAATTCGGAGAACTAAAATGATTAAAAGATTAAATTTACCAGCACTTACACTACCAGATCCAGCACATGATAGTCTTATGGTCGAATACACGAGTAGCATTATTAATTATACTGCTTGGGCATTAGCTAGCGATACTCTTACTCAGCTTAATGATAACGTATTAAATGAAATCATGATTAACTCTCATCAAAGATATCAAGAAGCAGATAATACAAAAAATGATCGTATCTTTACCACGGAATCTCGGTGGCGAATTCTATACATGATCGATCCGGCTGGTACAGTACTTCATGCACACGACGCAGACGATAATATTACTGAAACAATTACTTGTGCCGCTAACTCTTGGTATCTAATTGATTCTCATGTAAAAAATTCATCATCAGGAATTACAGGAACCCAAAAAGCATTAACAATTAACCATCTAAATGATTTTTCAGCAAGCGAACAGACATGGATAGATGGAAAAATACTTTAAATATGATGTAAGAAAATATTTTGAACAATATACTTCTTTTGAAAATAAATCTGTTTTAGACTTTGGATGCAATCACGGAAACTTTGTACGGTATCAATCCCACCACGATTATACTGGAATTGATATTGATAAGAATATTATAGAAAATAATAAGGTGCAATATCCAGGCGGTGAATGGATTCATTATGATGGATACAATAAAATGTATAATCCTAATGGTACAGAAGAACTTACACTTGACAGAGATTATGATGTTGGAGTTTTGTTCTCAGTTATAACTCATATGGAAAAAGACGAAGCAATCGAGACTATACGAAAATTAAAAGAACGTTGTAAAACATTATATGTTACTTTTTACTCTCATACTAATCAACAAGCTTTAAATAATATATGTCGATTTCGAAAGCTCACACTACCTGATTGGAGTAAAATAACGCAATCAGATGTTTATGTCTTTAAACCAGAAGAATACATTTGGACCTTTTATAACGATGACTTTGCCGAGAAAACATTTGGCGGCAAAGCGTATGATACTAAATTTAACTCTCGCACTTTGATGGGAATGCAAAAATGTCTAATAATATGAACTACTATGAATTACCTAAATTTCTCTCAAAAACCCAAAGCGATTTCTTTTTTGATTTGGCCAAAGGCGTTAAAGAGTGGACACCGTATCAATCAACAGTATCAGGTAATCGTATGGGCATGTACTATTATCAAACTGGCATGTCTTTTGCCGACCGCAATGTTGCGCTAATTAAACTTGATCCTTATGATGTTATGGATTGGCACGTTGACGGTAAGCGAAATGCTGCGCTGAGTTATCCGCTATCAGATAATTACGCGCCTTGCTCATTTGAAGATGAGACCTTTGCTGGTCCTATGCTTTTAAACACACAGGCACGACACGCAGTATTTAATAACGAGCATACGCGCTATAGCATCAATATTTCGTTTAAAGAGCATATTGAAGAAGCTATAAACATTTGGCATGAATTGGTCGATTATGAATTTAAAACATCTTAATTTTAAAATAGATAAGCCTCGTTATAGAAATGTAGCTGAAAAATGGAGAGATAGCGGCAGATACTATCAATGGAAACAATTTGAGCAAGTGGACAAATGGTGGCAAACATACCCTGACCAAGGGGTAGACGCCGACATAAATGAAGTAGCCGATGCTCTAAATATATCCCAATTTGATTGTAGGCCTAGGTTTTATTGGCTAAAACCTAATCACGATATACCGATACATTATGATGAAGATAATGTGACAAGCATACAAATTAATTTAAAAGATCAAACTCCCAATGTTGGGATAGAAAACTTAGGCGAAGTTCCTTATGAAGCATTAGCGATTAACAACGGATGCATTCGTCATTGGGTTACAGCAGTGCCTTATGAAAGATTACAAATGAAATTTGTTATGCGTGAAACTTGGGAAACAGTAATGGAAGCGATACCTGATGCCATCTTACAAAACTGAGAGACCATTTACTGACGCCGATTTAAAAACTATGGATATCATACACAATCCAAAGACAAGCCTGTTTACGGACCAAAATGATAAATCGTACTGCATTAAAAATTTTATATCAGAAGAAGAGCGTCTTACTCTATTAGATTTTTGGAATACTAATTTTGATACTGCTGGTGAAATTATCAACGAGCACATCTATAGAATTACATATCCAATGGCATATCCAATTATATCCGATATAATCAGACCAAAAATATATGAAGAGTTTGGTGAAGATACTATATTCTATTCTGACATAGCAATCAATGATCCTATGAGCGTTGGTGATCAATTTTTTAAAGCCGTACAACCCTATGGTCTGCACACAGATTCAGTATCACACCTAGATGGATACAGGCCATACAAAGATATTATTATTCCGATATCGATTAATGGCCCTGGCACATATGTAACTTTTAATCAGAGATATCGTGGGCATGCTACTATGTTCATGAACGGCAGAGATATCGCAAGTTATGCAAACTATCATAACGTAATTAAAAACCAATCGTACAAAGACTACGGTGTTGAAGGTATTGATGAGTCAAATAAAGATCATAAAATTTTACAAGAAATAATGCCAAAGCATATACCAGTTTCAGTATACGACGGTCTGTCTATAGAGGAAATATTTCAGTGGCAGCATTGTCACGCTATTGTCCAAGATACTTCTGTGCTGCATGCTCCGACTGGTTTTAAAGACAGTAAGATTGGCCTAACATTGCATCTCATGAAAAGAGATGTTAATTATAAAAACAGCATAGCCGGACACTATACTCCATGGAGTCCATGGACGTTACCTGTAAAAAAATTATAACATACTAATTTCATTGTAAACTATTTTTCAAAAAACCGCATTTTTTTATGTACATTACCTTTTAGATAGTGTATAGTGTATACATCAAATGAGGAGATAACCATGTTATTATCAAACGGCGCAATGATCAAGAATGACGTAATCGAAGCTTTTAACAAAGCTACTACGAATCCTGAGAATATTAATTCGTCAGGTGGTATTAACTGGAACTTTGTTGACGCTGACCTAAACTTAGAACTTTCGCTGTGGTACACTTCAGAATATTTGTATGAGTGCTTTGAAGTTTTAGTCGATAACTTTTTTGGAGAAACAGTATAATGGAATCATGTATTCAAGAAACTCGCAATGGATTTGAAATGGCTGTAGATGAAGTAGAACGCCTTTATTCCGAGAATGTTAAAGGTGTACAGGAAGAGACTGTACGGAAAGAAATGAAAGCTTGGGCTATATCAAATGGGATGGTAACAACCGCTGAGTATAAAGATATCGTTAGCGCCCATGCTAAGGCTCGTGGTTGGACTCAAGAAGGTTTTACGGGAATGGAAGTTTATGATCCTTTTTGGGATTGGCAAGAGGATTAATAGTTTGGTTCCTTAGCTCAGCTGGATAGAGCAACTGCCTTCTAAGCAGTAGGTCATAGGTTCGAATCCTATAGGGACCGCCAACACACTCCTCTAGCTCAACTGGTTAGAGCAGAGCGCTCATAACGCTTTGGTTACAGGTTCGAGTCCTGTGGGGAGTACCAGAAAACCCTAGTCGTTTTAATCCCGTACGGGGCGTCTAGGTCGGTATAAGCACTGGTACCGGATAACCCAGTCGGTTGTTGCATACGTGAAATGCAAATAAGGGGAGGGGCACTGCAGAAAGCCCCTCCTTCGAAAACTATTTTGATCAGCGTCCATGTAGAGGGGACCGGGCCTGAAAGCATTTTACTAGTTTTAATAACTAGGGGCGCTGATCAAAATAGTTTTGAGGTTATGATGGTTAATGAAGAAATAAAAAATAGGATTCGCTTGTCAGTCGCAGCTTACGCTTACGAGTACAAAGACGATCCTGTAATGTCCGATGCTGAGTTTGATGAGCTATCTCAGAAGATTAATCCGACTGAGAAGACCGGCAATCGTAAGTTAGACAACTTCTTTAAAAAACATTTCCAACCTGATACTGGCATGTGGGTACGACGTCATCCAGAAAAAAACAAGTTGGATTACATCTATAGGAATTATTATGACACGAACAGTACACTACGTGGGGTTCAGGGGTGACGAATATGTAAGAGCTCGTAGGATCTTCGGTGGACCTATCTACATCCACCTTCATTACGATGCGCGAGTATTCACCGAAGTTGGTGAAGACGACGTAGTCATCTTTGGTCCTAAATACCATTTCGTTGATTACGTCGACGATGTTTCTAGGCGGGTTTAATCAAAGTGCCCGCCTAGCACTGCTACACGTGAGACCTCTTCACTGAGCATTTCTATTTCTCTTAATTTGTAAGCTTGTTCAAATCCGTCTTCGTATTCGGTTAAACACTGCGATTCATTGTTCCATAATCTTTTAAAATAGCTTTCATAGTAACCTTCAACGATATCGTCCGGTTCGGTTTTAGGAATAAGATGACCTTTAACCATCCAAAACAAGCGATTAGCTTCTTTACGTTTCCATGGGCTGCACATTTTGTCACACCTTTTGTTTAAGATATCTATAAAATGTTAGTGCTAACAAAATGAAAAAAAGTTTAAAAAAATGCAAATTAACTGTGTACATCCGATAAGTAATATGCTATAATAGTCTTATCAAATGAATGATAATGTTATACCAGATGAACAAAAGGAATGTTAATGTTATATCTAAAAGACATCATGAAGCTGTTAAACTGCGATATGGAAAAAGCAGAAAAAGTATTTGACAATATGGCGCTTGACTTTTCGCAGTCAACTACAAGACAGTTTAATGCCGAAGTAAAGATGGTTAACGAACTAATTGAACAAGGAGTTATATAATGTCTCATGAAGTAGAAACAATGGCTTACGCAGGTGAGCTTCCATGGCACGGTCTTGGAACAGAAGTTAGCAATGACTTAACACCAATTCAAATGATGCAAAAAGCTGGAGTCGACTGGGAAGTCGAACAGCAAAAAATCGTTACTGAATCTGGTCTTGAAATCAATGACAAGGTTGCTCTTGTCCGTACATCAGATAATACTTTGCTTGACGTGACTGGCAAAGATTGGAAGCCAGTACAAAACGAAGAAGCATTTACTTTCTTCTCAGAGTTTGTTGCTGCTGGTGATATGGAAATGCATACAGCAGGATCTTTGAAAGAAGGTCGTAATGTGTGGGCTTTGGCAAAAGTCAAAGAGTCTTTTGATGTGTTTGGAGAAGATACTATTGAGTCTTTCCTTCTCTTCTCAAATCCGCATCAGTATGGAAAAGCAGTAGACGTACGGTTTACTCCAATTCGTGTTGTATGTAATAACACATTGACTTTCTCTCTTCAGCAGGATGCAAAGCGTTCTGTTAAAGTTGGACATCGTACAGCATTTGATGCTGATACTGTGAAAGAAACTCTTGGTATTGCTTCTGAAAAGTTTGCTAAGTACAAAGAGATGGCTCAGTTCTTAGGTTCTCGTAAAATTACCGCAGAGTCTCTTATCCAATATTACAACGATGTGTTTCCAACTACATCTCGTAAAGAAGAAAAAACTCCGGTTGTAAGCTATGACGACATGTCAAAGGCTGCAAAGATGTGTTACGACGCTCTTGAGGTTCAGCCAGGTGCTCAGTTTGCCGCTGGTACATGGTGGCAGGCATTTAACAGTGTGACTTACTACACTGACCACCTACAAGGACGGAACTCAGAGAATCGTCTTCACAATCAGTGGTTTGGTTATAACCAATCTAAAAAAGTAACTGCGGCAGAAAAAGCAGTGGCGTATGCCACTGCTGCCTAGTGACATAAATAATACACTATAAATTAATGCAGCTTTGGCTGCATTTTTTTATGTACATCTCCTTAAAAGTATGGTAGAAAGGCTATATCAGTCAAAAAGGAAAAATATATGACCTATACACTTATTAACCCATCCAACTACAATCAACCTCTATCTTTCAATACTATTCCTCAAATCATTAAATATATCAAATCACTTAAACTTCCATCTACTACCGATTTTCTAATCTTCCCTCCTCATAACACTCAAACCACTATCTTTTTTAATCTAACACTTTCACAACTTATTAAAATTTACAAAAACAATCCAAACGAACTATTGTAATATAAATAACACACTTTAAATTAATGCGGTTAACGCCGCATTTTTTTATGTACATTACCATCTAACTGTGGTAGTATGGTTACATGATAAGGAGATCAAAAAATGCTTATAGTGAATGACATTCAAGATACAATCACAATGAAGAACAAACTATCTGGTTTGCTTCGTCGCTCAAACACATTTGGCATGTCACGCCACGACATTCAAATTGAGTTGGATATGATTATCACAGACCTTATGATAAATGAAGCTCGCATTGAGCAAGAGATGCAAGCCGAATGCAACATGCAGGAGGCAGCGTAATGTACACGACCCGGACATCTGATTCGTATATAGCAACTTTTAGTGATCGTCAAGATCCTCAAATTGCTGATCTTAGATCCTTTGTATCTAAGTGCAACAGAATGTTGAAAGAGGATGGTAAGTACCAGCGGTACTATATCAAACTTCAAGCACGTGGTCATCGGCGAGGCGTTCGCCGGTACAACCAGTCACTACCTCTAAAGTATGCCGACAGAGTCGATGCATACATTTATGAAAGACGTGACTAGGTTCTCGGGGACGCCCGCCGAGCTAGTGAGTGGACTCATGGACAGTCATGGCATCTCACTGGCACCTTTTTCTCCCCAACTTAAGCAGCTTCGGCTGCTTTCTTTTTATATAAATAGAGATAAGTTTCTATGGAGAAGATATGGCTACGTTTGCTAAAATGGCTCGTGCAGAGTGGAATAAACCTGTACGCGGATCTAATCAAGAAAGAGTTGAAGTCTTTATTAATGCAATAAAGGCAGGAGATCCCGTAAGCGATATTGACGGGAAAGACGTATTTATTGCTAATACTTCTAGAAACATTAAGGCAATGAAGGACTATATAGCTGACAATAGTGCTGTGTCAGTTAGTTTAGATTTAAAAAACGGTGGTACTATCCAATCTAATATGATTGGCAAATCTCCATTATTTGGCGGCCAAGGGGCAGGTGGCGGTGCTACAGGAGACACGGCAAGGTTTGAATCATTACATTGTTTATATATTGTTGCAATATTAGGAGAAGGAACACGAAACGAATTTTCCCATTTTACTTATGAAACTCTTAAAAAGTATCAGGGTAAAGTCAACGTAAGTGAAGCATTTGAGACATATGTTAATATTGATGGCGATTGGCATGCATCTGCATATCAAATAGCTCAAGCTTTAATTAAGAAAAAATATGTAACAAAAAATCATACTCTTCATAGAGGTGATTCTGTCATGGAAGCAATTTATAAAGCAAAAGATAGAGTAAGAAAATTAGAAAGTAAACCGAGCCTTAATAGTGACAAGTGGAATCCAGGCGATATCTGGGCAGTAAAAAGAGGAATAGATCCTAAAGCCCTATTTGCAAAGGCTAAAACATTAGCTGAGCTAAATATATTAATATTAAAGCATTTTCAAAATAAGACTATAGTTGGTATTTCACTTAAAAAGGTTGGAAAAAATAAAAGAGTAAAATTGGGTGATTATAATATTGAAGACTCAATATTAGACACTCATAAGTTTTCTAGATTCACATTAGAAACAGCAGCAGGTAAAAGCATTTGGTCGTCTAAATACGGTTTTTTCATTTATGACAATAATAAAAAGGCTGAAGTCAGATCTCCCAGTGTATTTGGTGCATTAAACTTTGAACTAAAAGGTACAGGTGCTAGAGCAGGTAGAACTGGTTATGGCCAATTAATGTATTCTTCTGGTATACATTTAAAAAAGATTTTACCAACAAACAAAGAGCTTGTAACACAGGCAAAATTACTAGTTAGTAATAGACCTCCTGAAAAATTAGTAACAGACTTCTTTAATCTTGTCAAAAAAATTCATCCTAAAACTGACAGATTACAATTCGAATCTGAAATGAAACAAAAAAATGCAGGTTTTGTTCATACATTACTTGCGGCAGCTCATATAGGTGCAGCTATTATGAGTGCTAGTCAAACACAAAGAGACGCATTCACATCTGAAGTAGTGAATGTTATGGCTGCGAAAACAAACGATTCCTCAGCATATGTAAAAGCTGAGCAAGCATAAGGATAAGATAGTGAAATGGATAAGTGAGCATGATCCCATCGAGGAACATGATTTAAATATAGATGTCGATCTTCTATATATGGATTACGTTAGATTTATAAAAGAAAACGAACACGCAACAGACGACGCTCGCAATATTGATTTCAATGCCGTATGCGTCAATAGAATACCTGGTGATCCTAACTCGGTCACTGGTGGAAATGTCAGAGGTAAGTATTGGACTTATCCAACCGACGAAGACAAAGAAGAAGAACGTCTACCATACGTAGATGAAGCTGCATATACAGAAATTTGTCCAGAATTTGAGGACACATATACTGAAGAAGTATTTAGTTTGTTAAGTTTAAAGTGGGATATAGGTAGACTTCGATTTCTAATGAAGCCACCAAGATCGTGTCTATCATGGCACAGAGATCCTGAACGCAGGATTCATATTCCGCTTGTTACAAACAAAGGTTGTAGAATGATTATTGAAGATGGAGCGTATTATATGCGTGCAGATGGTACTGTATTCATTACTGATAATACGGTTTACCATAACTTTTTTAATGGTGGAGAAGAAAACCGAGTGCATTTAGTTGCAACTTTATTAGAATAACTGTGTACATCCGATAAGAAACATGGTATAAGGGTCATATGGAAAATTTTAAAACACACATAACCGAAAACAAAAATACACATATGACCCATATCGAAGATAAGGTTATATATGGTGGCGTAAAAGGAACACGAGAGGCTATCATGGCCTTACGTTCTTTAAGAGATATGCTTAAAGGTGAACATAACGGTAGCGTATCAGTTAAATGGGATGGAGCTCCTGCTATATTTGCCGGCATAGATCCCAGCGATGGAAAGTTTTTTGTAGCAAAGAAAGGTATCTTTAATAAGAATCCTAAAGTCTACAAGACTCCAGCAGATGTTGATGCTGATACAAAGGGAGATCTTGCTGATAAACTTAAGGTAGCGTTAAAGGAATTACCAGCTTTAGGTATTAAAGGTGTAGTTCAAGGTGATTTTTTGTATGGACCAGGCGATGTAAAAACCACAAAAATCGACGGAGAGTCATATGTTACATTTCATCCTAATACTATCGTCTATGCGGTGCCAAGCAGCTCGGCTGGAGCTGCATCTATTAAGAAATCTAAAATTGGAATCGTCTGGCATACAACCTACAAGGGTAACACCTTCAGTACTATGCGAGCTTCGTACGGAGTACAAGTCTCCAAGTTTAAGTCAACCAGAGCTGTGTGGTCGCAAGACGCAATGCTCAGGGATTTAACCAATGCAACTATGACAAAACGTGAAACGGAAGAAGTGAATGAATATCTATCGCAAGCTGGTAAAATCTTTAACAAGATCTCAGGAACAACGCTCAAACAACTCGAAGCCAACAAAGAGCTATCGAGCCTCATTGAGACATACAACAACTCCTTTGTTAGATCAGGTACAGTCATTGGAAATACAAGAGGACATGTATCTGGGCTCATTAAGTGGATCGGTCAACGCTATCAAAAAGAAATCGATAAGCGCAAAACCGAAAAAGGTAAAGACGCCCAACAAAAAAAGCTAGATGCAATATTAGTATTTTTTAGTACACAAAATAGAAAAAGTTTAGAACAAATGTTTGAACTTCAAAAAGTAATGGTTTTAGCGAAATTAAAACTTATAAATATACTAAACAAGCTTGCGAAGATAAAGACCTTCGTAAAAACACAAAATGGATACAAGGTAACTGGAGAAGAAGGTTACGTTGCAATTGATAAACTTGGTGGTGATGCTGTTAAGATTGTTGATCGGATGGAATTTTCGTACAACAACTTTAGCAAAGATATATTAAAGGGATGGGATAAACCGGGAAGAAATTGATGTATAGTTTTAAAGAGCTAATGATTACACCTGTTGAATCAGGAGAAGACGAGTACCTAAAGTACCGTGCTATGAAGCGTCGTAAGCATATGTATGAAGCTACGATTCCTGATGGCCAAACAGTCATGACAAAGAAGCCTGATCTTACCAATAAAGATAAGAAAACTATGGGCAAGATCGCTGATCTCATGAAGCGCGCTAATGAAGACAACGATGAATCTACGGATGAAGCATTGTCAATGCAGTCACGAATGAAACGTTCACGTGATATGCGAAAAAATAAAAACAAATTAGCTATAGCTAGAAAGCGCATGTCAAAACGCGTTGCTAACCCTGAACGCATTAAGAAGCGTGCACGGAAGCAGGCTAGGGATATGATATATAAAAAGCTGACAAAAGGTATACCTCGCTCAGATCTTACGCCGGCTAAAAAACGTGAACTTGAAAAAAGAATTGATAAAATGAAGCCAAGAGTAAATAGACTTACACGCAAAATCATGCCAAAAGTAAGACAGAGAGCTCACGGTAAATGATCAATAGGTTTAGTGAATATTTAGTAGAAGAAGAAAAAGTTGGTTATTTGGTCTTTGGCCGAATGAATCCTCCTACTATTGGACATGGTAAGCTATTAGACAAGCTCGCCGCGGTTGCTGGACGAGCACCTTATCGTATCTATTTGTCACAATCTAATGATAAAAAAGATAATCCTCTTACGTATTCAGACAAAGTAAAGTTTGCTCGTAAGATGTTCCCCAGACATGCAAGATCTATTATCATCGATAAAAAGGTTATAACTCCTTTTCATGCCTTATCTGCGATGTACGATGCCGGATTCAAAAAGGTTATCATGATTGCCGGTTCAGATCGTGTAAAAGAATACGATCTACGTTTAAATAAGTACAATGGCAAAAAGGGTAATCATGGTTTTTATAACTTTGATGGTGGCGTTAAGATAGTTAGTGCAGGACAGAGAGATCCTGACGGCAAAGGCGCTGAAGGCGCATCTGGCACCAAACAAAGAGGCTATGCACAAAGCAACGACTTTACTGCTTTCTCTCAAGGATTGTCTAAAGCTATATCAAATCCTGATGCAAAGAAAATGTTCAATGCTGTACGTAATGGTATGGGATTAAAGGAAGAGCAAGAATTTAAAAGACATGTCCAACTCAAGACCGTGTCAGAAACTAGAGAAGCTTTTGTTAAAGGTGAACTTTTTGAACTCGGAGAACAAGTCATTGTTAAGAAAACATCTGAGGTTGGTAAAATCACACTCATCGGATCTAACTACGTAATCGTAGAAACTTCTGATAAGACTACGAGACAATGGCTAGACGCTGTTGAGAAGATCGTAGAAGAGGCAAAATACGACTATGGCACTGATGCTTCAGTAAAATATATGAAAAAGACCACACCTGGACAGAATGAGAGTACACCTCAAGATTCTGATATTAAAGACCGTGAAGGATCACAACCTAAGGCATATCATAAAGGTTTAAAAAAAGCTACAAAGGTAGCAAGAGATCGTCACTTTAAGAAACACGGTAAAAAGGCAGATAACGATTCTAGTGCTTATAAGCCAGCTCCTGGTGATGCAAAGGGTAAAACTAAAACATCTACATGGACTAAGAAGTTTAAAAAGATGTATGGCGAAGAATCAGATCCCACAGCCGCTGATATTGCAAAAGCTAAGATTGATAGAGAAAAAAAATCTGATGCTAAACGCCATGATAGTATGATGGACAAGGCAAGAACATTAGACACTAAAGTAAAAAATAAGGCTACCAAATGATTAACTTTAAACAGTACATAGCAGAAGATAAAGCCGGCACTTCGTTTGCTGATAAGTCTAAAAAATCTGGCATATCAACGGGAACGCTGCGTAAAGTATATAACCGCGGTGTTGCTGCATGGAAAACCGGTCACAGACCTGGCACCACGCCATCTCAGTGGGGACATGCACGAGTTAATGCGTTTATTGTTAAAAAGAAAAAAGGTGGTCTTAACCACGATAAGGATCTAGCGTAATGAAAACATTTTTCGAACTATTAGAAAACATAAGAAGTGCTGACAAAAAACCAGAGATCTATACAAAACCTGATGGTAAAAAGGGTACACGTATGGTCCCTGTGGATAGAGAAGTTATCAAGCAAGAGAAAACTCTTGAATGGCTTAAGTCTGCATTGGCTAGAGAAGCTAAAGCTACTAAGCCACGCCAAGATGATATGGAAGAGCAGACCGAAGCTACCATGTATTGTAAAGATTGTGGCTGTGAAAAAGGTAATCCTGATCCTAATTGTACATGTCCAAATGATAACGCTAAGCTAACAGATGCTCAGTGCACCTCTGAACAGTCTAAATGTAAGTCTCGTAAAGAAGACGTCAAAGAGCTAACAATCGCTGATGTCCAAAAGGCCACCGCGATGGCAAAGAAACGTCAAGAAAAAGAACGTGAAGCTGGGAAGAAAAGTGTATCAACAGCGGATCTTGCTGCGCGTATGCCTAAAAAAGAAACGTTCGAACCTCACATGATGTATGATCCTAAAACAGGCAAGGGCTATAAAGCTGAAAAAGAAGCCGATCACCTTCGAATGAAGAAGATGGGATACACTCACGACAAACCTAAGAACGAAGGCGTTAAAACATTTGCCGAGATCTCAAAAGGTATGGCCGGCCGTTATATCAAAAAGGCACAAGTAAGTACAGCAGATGCTGCAAAGAGTACTGAGCGTGGATACACTGACTCACGATCAGGCGATCGTGATATTTCTAAAGCAGGAAAAGATCAAGCTAAAAAAGGTATTAAGACATTTATTAATCGTAATAAAGGTACATCTACTGCTGTTGATAAATTAACTGGTAAAGCTAAAGTACCTGCAAAAGAAGGTAAAGGCATTGACGCAATGAAGAAGGCTGGTAATGCTAAAGCTGATGCTGAAGCAGCCGACCGTAAGAAAATGAAAAACGAATGACAACTACGCGAGAACATCTTATGCAAATATGGGGTTTAGAGCAGCACGCCGATACGCATGCTGCTTATTCAGAAGATTTAAAAAAAGATCACCCTAACTGCGGAACCCCAGATTGTTGTGGTGAATGCGATACTGCTGAAGATGAAGTAACAGAAGGCCCGGCAAGAGATCGTCTTCTAAAGCAAATGGATAAAGCTAGTGGTAGAACACAGGCCGATCGTGAGGCTGATGCGAAAAAAGCTGCTGAACGGCGTAAAACTGCTGACAAGGACTTAGCTGATTTTAGAAAGAAACATGGTATGTCATCATGATAAAGTTTAAAGCGTTTATATCTGAAAAGAAATCAGAGTCCTGGGAAGCAGGATATAAACGCAGAGTTGTAAAGACTACAAGCGCTGAACATAAGGCTGATGGTTACAATTGGAGAATCAAAGGAAAAGAACGTCCTGAGATTTCTATCAAATTATATAAGAGCAAGCCTGATCAGGCTGAATTTAATAAGCAAATGAAGCGAGTTGCGGGGCACGAGTTCGGTGGATAGATTTAAAACTTTTTTAGAAAAAGATTCTAAGGGTCATTTTCGTGCAACTGACAAAGGCGCTGGCATGACGCAAAAAGGCGTTGACGCAGTTAATAGAAAGACAGGCGGTAACTTAAAAACTGCTGTGACTACTAAGCCTAGCAAATTGAAAAAAGGATCTAAGTCTGCCAATAGGCGAAAATCTTATTGCGCTCGCAGCGCAGGACAAATGAAAAAGTTTCCGGCTGCAGCCAAAGATCCTGACAGCCGACTTCGTCAAGCTCGACGGAGATGGAACTGCTAATATGAAACCTTCTTTAGAAATAACACCGGAAATTACCATGACAACGAATGCTCGCCTGGACCGAATCGAAGAAAAACTCGACAGCCTTACCGAAGCAATGATTGCATTGGCCCGTGCTGAAGAAAAGATTGCCGGTATTAAGCAGGCCCAAGATAGTGGTTGGGAACGTATGAACCACTTTAGCAAAAAACTTGATAGTATTGAAGAACAAGTAAGAGATAACGCTAACACTGTTAGTATAATAAATAAATTATTCTGGGTAGCCGTAGTAGCTATCTCTGGATCAATCGCAGCCCAAATGTGGATGTAAAGGAAACTAAAATGAAAACACAAGACATTAAAGACATGGGCCAAGCTCTGCAACAGGTCCAGGAATCAGCAAAAGCAGCTTTAGCAAAGAAACTTGCTAAAGCATCAGCGTCATCCGAAAAGGGTAAAGCAGCAGTAACTCTGCCTAAAGCACCCTTCGATATTCCAAAGAAAGATACTAAAGACGAAGGCTATGGTTCTATGGTATCTCCAGCCGCTAAAAAAGCTATTGATGCTCGAGTAGCCGCTAATACAGCAGCACTTAAAGCAAAAGGCAAAAACGCTGACGGTTCACCAATGAAAAAAGAAGCATTGAAAGGTGATCAGCATAAACTAGATCACGATAAAGATGGCGACATCGATGCAGCTGACTTTAAGAAATTACGCAATAAGAAAAAAGGCGAGAAGTCTGAAGTCAAACCACGCCAAGAGACTGATACGGATAAAGGCGAAGCAACAGCTGAAAACCTTTTAAGAATAGAAGCTGTTGACGACGATGATGATGACAGACCTCATACTCATGCTTTAGTTGATAAAAAAGGCACCGCTCATGGATTTGCACCTTGGAAACTGTATGATGGCAGCCATCATCTTGTAACAAATAGGGCTGGAATGCGTGTTGCAACATCAGATGATCACGCCTTTGCAAAAAAGATGGCAAAAAACCGCGGGGGCTCAGTTATAACAACAAAAGCTGTAAAACTAAAAAAACCTATGGATCACGCTGACGCTAAAAAGCTGGTTGGGAAATCAATCAAAGGGCACTACCACGAAGCAACTGAGTCACCTAAATGGCCTGTATACGCTCGCATCATGGAAAAGCAATCTCATACTGCAGGTGCTACAGCTCCTGAAGAAATGGATTCTAAGGATTCACCTTCTGCAAAGAAAATGAAAAAAGATCATAAGCCTGAAGTAAATGATACTGAAGCTAAAGGCCACGTCGATGCAGCAGAAGCTGGTCGTAAAGGTCCTTCAGCAAAGGCGCGCCCCAATGATAACATGAAGGGCGATAAGAATGTTGTTAATCCAGTAAAAGGAGCAGTCACAAATGGCAGCAATTAACCCGCCTAGTTGGGCGAAGAATGCAGTCCCTACACTTACCGGTTGGAGGGATCCTAGATCGAACGAATTACTAAAATCTCAAGCAATAGCACAAGAGGACATCGATTCATATATGGGTGTAACGGAAAAAAAATCTACTAGGCCGTTTAAAGCTCCAAGGGAAGAAGTTAAAAAGCCTGTCGCCTTTCAACTTAACGAAGCGCCGGCCAACCACAAAAGCTTAGAAGAGATGACTAAGATGGAACTTGAAGCTCATGGCCGCGGCCTGGGTGTTGAGTTAGATCGCAGAAAAGGTAAAGATGCCTTAATTGAAGAATTAAAGGAAGTTGTAGATAACTGATAAATAAGTCAAAGTACTTATTATTGGAAATATAATGAAATTTGATAATGTAACCGAGAGCAACCTGCTTTTGTATGCGGCACAAAACTATCATAATCCTCTGGTCGCAAGCTCAGAGGATTTTTACGAAGACTTGAAAAGATTTAAATATATTAAAAGATTAGTAAATCGTTACTTAGCTACTAACGAATTATCAGAACGATTGATTCTTAATCATCTTATTGTTATTTTTAATATGTTTGGTATTGAAGCTGGATGTAAAATATTAGAGTTAAAATTAGATCAAAGACATTGGCCAGTCATTAAACCGTTTCTTATATTTCTAAGATATATTAAAA
>Ga0206682_10000127_pt1 | contig 76288 bp, 94 predicted proteins | sample M240m12015metaG_FD_155444 | JGI IMG/M metagenome (GOLD analysis project Ga0206682, IMG submission 155444) | Ammonia-oxidizing marine archaeal communities from Monterey Bay, California, United States - M2 40m 12015 | ecosystem: Environmental > Aquatic > Marine > Intertidal zone | place: USA... | reverse complement strand
ATTGGTGAAGACATCGACTTGACTGATGCGACTACTGACCTACTCAAGATGTGGGAAAGTGCTGCTAAGAAAAGTGTTAAAGGTGCTACCGATACTGGTGAAGAGATTGACTCTAAACAGTCACCTAAGTCTAAAGAATTTGACAACTCTCACGATAAGTCTGATAAGAAAGTTGAAGACAACGTAGAAGATGCCAAGAAGAAGTCTAAGGGTGCTGAAGACGCAACCAAGGCAAACTCTGGTAAACGTAATGTTGACAATGCCACTGGTGATAAGAATGTTGTAAAGTCTACCGAAGTCAAAGAAGAAACTGCGGAAGAGATTGTCGCACAGGCACAGGACATCATCAATGGTAAGACTATGTCTGAGATTACAGAACTCGGTCAGAAAGAAAAGAATCCTCATGACGCACGTACTAAAGAAGCACGTAAGTTCCTAGAACGTATGGCAAAAAGACGTGGTTATGTTAAAGCAGAAAAAGGTGATTGCTAATGATAGTACTTCAAGGAACTGAAGCAGCGTGTGGTACAAATACAGGTGCCGCATCTAATTTTGGTAACGCATCCGCAGTGCGATTGATTAATACTGGTACTGCGGTTTTCTTGGTAACTTTGGAACAAGCAGGAGGTACTGATATCGGTACGTGTACTATTGCTCCCAAAGAAGTAGTTGTTTTGAAGAAAGCACCTACGGATAAAATATTCGCTGCTAATGTCGCTGTACTTGGTGTTGCAGTCGGATTCTCACATTAAATAGAAGGTAAATATTATGACAATTAAAGCTCCCGCATGGTGCGAAAACGCAGTCCCTACTGCAAATGGATGGGAAGACCCAATCACTGGTGAACTGTATAAGTCTGGTGGATTCACTCCAGAACAGATTGCAGAATTTCACGGTGAAGTTGTTGCACAACCAGAGGTACTAACCGAAGTCCCAAAAAATGACTTTGTTAAAACTCCAGTTCAAACTCTTACAGAAGCCCCTGTTGGTGGTAAGTCTCTAGATGAGATGACTAAGATTGAACTAGAAGCTCTGGGACGTACACACGGTATCGAATTAGACCGTAGACTAAGCAAACAAACTCTAATTGAACAGATGAATGATGTCATAGACGACTAAATTGATGGGGGGAGAAATCCCCCTTATACATAACTATATGATGAAATTGACCAAAGATAATCTTACGATATATGCTGCCCAGCATTATCACAATCCAAAATGTATCGACAGTGAAGAGTTCTTCGAGGACTTAAAGAAATTTAAGTATGTGAAGAGACTACTCAATCGTTACAGAGACACAGGCGTATTATCTGAACGCCTCATTCTAAACCATCTCATAGTAATATTCAACGTATTCGGTCATGAAGCTGGATTAGATATCCTAGAACTCAAGATTGAACTTGAACACTGGGGTACACTAAAACCCTTTCTCATCTTCCTCAAAACCATTAAGAACCACGAGTATACTAATATAGAAATGGATAAACTGGTTGTTGAGGCTTTGCGAAAGATATGATTGTCCCTACAGAGTCGAGATGCGGTGATTGTACCGTTTGTTGTGAAATCATGGGTTTCACTGGTCAATGGAAAATGGCAGACCGATACAACGGAGCAGAGAAACACGGTATAGACTACGGTGCGTGGTCTACGTGTAATAAGTTATGCGACACTGGTTGTTCTATTCAAGAAGACAAACCAAGAATCTGCACAGAGTTCTTTTGTTCCTATATCGAACATGACCTAGAAGACCACTACAGACCAAAGGATTGTGGATTTGTTGCACATGTACAGAAGTGGGATGGTGCGGTAGGTATCCTATCAATGGATAAAACATTACCACCAGAAATTCAGTATGATAACAACAGACGAAAGTTAGATTCTTTGGTCGAAGAAATACTGGTCAGTGAAGGTAGACAGTTAACTGTCTGGTTACATACTAAACAAGGAACAATAAGAATACGATGAGATTTTTTGTCTGTAAAGATAAGACCAAGTTCGTCAAACATAATTGGGAAACCTACGGACAGTGGTGTTACTATCATGATGATGAAGTAAAGTTGTATAGGGGTAAAGATTATATTGTCCTGTATACTGGTTATTTAATCGAAGGTGATATCGAAGAGGCTTGTGCTCGATGGAGTTTTGATGTGGAGAACGGAAACTTCTTTGCAATCAAACTGACCAGAGAGAAGTTTGAGATATCGGTTGATTACTTTCAGAATCATAAGATATTTGTTGCACGTAAGTACGGTACAGAGATATCCAACTACGTACCATTCATGACATGTAGTCGAGAAGATATTAACAAGACGTATCTGGAATATGGTCAGAGAGATTTGCAGTCTCGTGAGTTTACTGAAGAAGAGAACACAACGTTCTTTGAACACATCAATTCATATATCCCATCCTACGATTATGTGGGTGATTGTAAGACGGCATTGAAAGAAGAGAAGTGGACGGATATCGAGGCTCTTACAGAGTATATTGATGAGTGTATGTTATCACACTCTCAGTTGATTAAGTCTCGTTATGAAAACAGGTTTATATCACTGAGTGAAGGAATAGACTCTGCTCTCCAATCACAATACTTTTGGAACGACAAACAGTACATCTATAACATGTTACCCTGTCATGCGGGTGATGATGGATTGAAGTACAAGAAGATTGCCGCTCGGAACTTTCCTTTTGTAGAACATATGGAGTTTGATACCAACAAAGGTATTGAAGCCACAATCCAATATCTAAAGGATGGGTCTACTCGGTGGGGTTCTATTCTACCCACAATGAAACAGATAGCGGATTGTAAGGTAAAACCAGACATCGTTATGTACGGAGTCAACGGAGATGAGATGTTCTTCCGTGATTTGATTCCGCACTTACACATGTTGATGGTAGAACACAAGAATGAAAGATATCTAGAAGCTGCAATCCAGAACAATATTGATGAGAAGAAACACCACTACGGTGCATCCTACACACTGGGTACACACAAGACTACACAAACCTATCTAGATGAATGGTTCGAAGAGTGGATTAAACCAGAGATTGACTGGGATAGTGCAGAGGACAATATGTTAAAACTATTGACTCCGAAGTTCTATACCCGTGCTATTAGTACAAATAACAATGTACTTACTGCATCTCTATATAATGATAGAAGGATATATCACGAGGTATTCAAAACACCCAAGTCATTTCTTCTGGGTGATTCTATGGACTCTCCGATTCAGAGATTGTTACTGGAACAAAAGGATTACGAGTTCGTCACTCCACACAAAGATGTTCTATATGCAGTATATGAAGGTATATTCCATAACATCTTTCGTGCAACTTGGTACAGAGATATATCGCAAAATATCTAGTTTAAAGTTTTTTTGAGTATAAATACAGTTATGGGAATATTAAAATCAGCAGCAGACCTAGTCTACACTATCCGTTTTTTGAAGTTGTTAGTAACTCCATTCGAGAAGACTGACGCATTCAAATCGGGTATCATTGACGCAGATGGTAAAAGAGTAAAAGAATTCACTACGAATAGTATTGATGACCGTGAAGCATATCGCAGTCACTACACTCCATTTCACCGTCTTGTATTCAATCTGAAACGTCTAATGGCAAAAGTGCCAGGCGGTCAATCCGTTGTCGCCAGGTATGGGGCTGCACTCGCATTGATTAAAGAACATGGTGAGTTAAATGATTCACGCATCATGCAGATTCATGAAGAGACTGGTATTGATATCCTAGACTGTCTTGCAGAAGAGACTTCGTGGTTTATGCTTGAAGATAAAGAACTATCATGTGGCATATACAGAATCAAACATGACACAATGACCGTGAAGTTCGAAGATATTGTAAAGAAGGACGATAAAATAAGAATCGTAGAAACAGACGCAAAACCTATTGATGAGGTACTTGGTCTGGATATCTACAAAGGAATACACGAGAAGTCTAAACAGTGGGTGTATTTCACAACTGGGGAGATTACGAGATGAGAAAGAGTTTCAAAGATTTCTACGAAGAGATGACCTCAACAGTTTCCGTAGCGGGTGCGGGAGATGATAAGATTGTTCCTGTCCACCTTGGAAAAAAGAAAAAGAAGAAACCCGAAACAATAAGACGAAATGAGGTAAAATAATGTTAAGTGGATTACTAGGTAGTGTGTTAGGATTCGGGGGTTCAGTTGTACCCGCAATCACAGACCATTTTAAAACAAAGTCAAACAACAAGTTCGAACTCCAGAAGATGGAGAAGATGGCAGAACTCCGTGCAAAGGGTTATGACCATGAAATCAAAATGTATGAACAGATGGGTGCTGATAAAGAGCATGACCGACTGATTCAACACGACATCTCAATCAACCAAGGTACTGGTATCATTGCGGGTCTACAGAAGTCTGTACGTCCTGTAATCACATATTGTTTCTTTGGATTGTTTTGTGCAATCGAAGTCGCTCTTTTAAGAGAAGCACTGGCTAGTGGATTACCTCTTGCAGAATCACTTGGTTTATTGTGGGATGGTGATACCAAGGCAATCTTTGCCGCAATTATTTCGTTCTGGTTTGGTTCTAGAGCAATCGACAAACAACGCTCGAAATAACTTGACTTTTCTACCCTAATAGGGTACAATACAATAACTGAAAAACTCTAGGGGTATAGATACTATTACCCCTCAGAAAAACTATACCCTATGGAAAGATAATATGACCCTCAAAATTGATAAAAAGAAAGACAAACTGCTAGCGGAATATGCAGTTGGAATGTTAAAAGATTTCTACCTAAATGATTATGAAAAGAGTCCACAAGAGGGTTTTGCAAGAGCATCGAAGGCATGGTCTAAGTACCGTGACGAGATGGATGACGAATTGGCACAACGTCTATACGACTACGTGTCTAATAAGTGGTTTATGTTTGCGTCCCCTGTTCTGTCGAATGCACCCAATGGTCACGACCAGAAGAGTAAGGGAATGCCTATCTCTTGTTTCCTCACCTATGTACCAGATACATTGGAAGGTTTAATTGGACACTCTGCCGAGTTAAGGTGGTTATCAGTATATGGCGGGGGTGTTGGTGGTCACTGGTCTGACGTAAGAACAGTATCAGATATTGCTCCTGGCCCAATGCCATTTCTACACACTGTCGATGCAGATATGATTGCATACCGACAAGGTAAAACTCGTAAAGGTTCGTATGCTGCCTACATGGACATACACCATCCTGATATTGTGGAATTCATGAATATGAGAATTCCTACTGGTGATGTACAACGTAAAGCACTGAACTTACATAATGCGATTAACATTACCGATGAGTTTATGAAAGCAGTTCACGCCAACGAAGATTTTGAATTGCGTGACCCTAAAGACGGAACGGTAAAAGAAACTGTCAATGCACGTAAACTATGGGAACGTATCCTTGAGATTCGATTCCGTACAGGTGAACCATACCTGAACTTCATTGACACCGCAAACAATAGTTTGCCTCAACCATTAAAAGATAAAGGACTAAAGATTCACGGTTCGAACCTTTGTAATGAAATACACCTACCAACGTCCGATGATAGAACTGCGGTGTGTTGTTTGTCGAGTCTGAACTTAGAATACTACGATGAATGGAAAGACACATCTATTGTTCGGGATATTGTTAGGATGCTCGATAACGTACTTGAGTACTTCATTACTGAAGCACCCGATACAATCCCAAGAGCAAAATACTCAGCTGAACAAGAAAGAAGTATTGGACTTGGAGCAATGGGATTCCACAGTTTACTCCAGAAACACGGAGTCGCATGGGAATCAGAAGCCGCAAGGGAAATCAACAGAACCGTGTTCGAACAAATTAAATCCGAAGCAAATAGAGAAACTGAACTACTTGCTAAAGAACGTGGGGAATACCCTGATGGTGTTGGCAGTGGAAAAAGGAACGCACATTTGCTTGCCATCGCCCCCAACGCATCCAGTGGAGTGATTCTATCAACGAGTCCATCTATTGAACCGTTGAAGGCAAATGCATATACACACAGAACACGTGCTGGTTCATTTCTCGTAAAGAATAAATACCTTACCAAACTCTTGAATGAGAAGGGTGAGAACAACGAGTCCAACTGGACATCAATCATTACTAAGAAAGGTTCGGTACAACATCTACCGTTTCTGACCGAAGGTGAGAAGGCAGTCTTTAGAACTGCGGATGAGTTAGACCAAAACTGGGTAGTCCAACATGCAGCTGAACGTCAACCGTTTATCTGTCAAGGACAATCAGTTAATCTATTCTTCCCATCTGGTGCAGAGAAATCGTATGTAAATAAGGTACATCTGAAGGCGTGGGAAGAAGGACTGAAAGGTCTATACTATCTACGTACAGAGGCAAAGCAACGTGCAGAGAATGTATCTGAAAAGGTAGAACGTGTCGCACTGCAAGGTGATACACGTAGTATCGTTTATAGTAAAGATGACTGTCCATTCTGTTCTATGGCAATGGAAGAACTAAAACTGAGAGGAATACCATTTGATAAGGTTGACCTCAAAGAGATTGGTAAGACTGCGGCAGAAGTCACAGGACGTAAGGTTAGAACTGTCCCACAGATTTATATCGAAGGCGAATATGTCGGTGGGTACGAAGAGTTGATGGAATATTTAAACAAAGAAATAGAGACGAGCGAAGACGATGAATGTCGTGCTTGCGAAGGTTAGGAGAACCAATGGCATTATTAGATTTTAGTAAAACATATAAACCCTTCCAATATCCTTGGGCGGTAGAACTAGTAAAGAAACACGAAGAGGTTCACTGGGTAGAAGACGAAGCAGAACTTTCCGAAGATATCCAAGATTGGAGAACCAAACTCTCTGGACAAGAGAAAGAGTTTATTACTCAAGTATTGAGACTGTTCACTCAATCGGATGTACAGGTTGGTGAGAACTATCACGAGCTTTTGATTCCTAAGTTTAAGAACAACGAAGTTCGTAACATGTTGTCTTCATTTGCAAACCGTGAAGGTGTACACCAACGTGCATACGCATTGTTGAATGACACACTGGGGTTACCAGACGAAGAACACCATGCATTCCTTGAGTACAAGGAGATGGCAGACAAGATTGACTTTATGAAAGAGGGTGATATCAATTCTCTGACTGGTCTTGCCTTGGTACTTGCACAATCCGTATTCAACGAAGGTATGTCATTGTTCGCATCATTTGTGATGTTGTTGAACTTCCAACGTTTCGGTAAGATGAAAGGTATGGGTACTATTGTTGAGTGGTCTATCAGAGACGAGACTCTACACGTACAGGGTAACGCAAAACTCTTCCGAGAGTTCTGTGAAGAACATCCACGTATTGTGAACGATGAGTTGAAGTCTAAGATTTATCAGATGGCACGTAATGCTGTCAAACTAGAAGACCGATTCATTACACTTGCATATAAGTCTGGTGAAATCGAAGGTCTATCTGAGGAAGATGTGAAACAATACATCCGACACATTGCAGACCGTAGACTATTACAACTGGGTATGAAACCTAAGTTCGGTGTTAAGGACAATCCACTACCGTGGTTGGACTGGGTACTGAATGGTGCATCACACGATAACTTCTTTGAAAAACGAGTAACGGAATACTCTGTTAATGGCATGGAAGGTGACTGGGGTTGGGACGAAGAACCTGAAGTATGTGGACTTGATGGCCAAGGTTGTGCTGCTTAGTGGAAGATGACATCACCTATAACTTGGAATGTCACCTCTGTGATACAGAAACCGAAGTTCTCGTAAAGGATTGCGAGGAGGAACCCCAATACTGTCCTATGTGTGGAGTTCCGATAGAGTAGTTATATATACCTTCATGTGGATATATGAAGATAAAGAGTTTGAACCAGAAGACGAGTTCTTGGAACCCTACCAAGGATTCGTCTACTGTTTAACTGAGTTAAGCACTGGTAAAAAGTATATTGGTAAGAAGTTCTTCTGGAAACCCAAGATACTCCCTGTTACGAAAACAAGAAAAAGACGCAAAAGAACACGAGTCCAATCGGACTGGCGTGACTACTATGGTTCCTCAGAACAGGTAAAAACCCTCGTAGAAGGGGGCCAGAAGTTCCAGAGAACCGTTCTAAGACTATGCCGCACCAAAGGTGAGTGTTCATACTACGAAGCGAAGTTACAATTCGAATTCGATGTTTTACTGAGTGATGAATATTATAATGAGTTTATAGGTTGTAAGATACATGCAAAACATATTAAATCGTAGTATAATTGGCGGCCCTCTAGGGATTATCTACAATGATATGTCTCGGTTTGATATTGATATCGCAATCAATCGAATGAAGTGGAGACTCTTTGATGCGGGTGCAAAGAAGGGTGACCTAGTAACTATCTCAATCATGGAAGTGAGTCTTGACCATGTTGCGTCTATATTCGCCTGTGCAGAGATGGGGTTACGAATCTTTATTCTAGACAGTCCCGCAACCAAAGAATCCCTACCATTTACCAAACTTGCATTGCATGGCCCGTCTGACTATTACATCTATAGTTCCAACGAAGACACCACCAAAATCTATAACGGGTTGCATGATGAGATGATGAAACGTTATGGTGGAGTCGGTGTTGATAGTGAAGAACCAACAAAAGAATACTGGTTTCAAGGAGCGGAGGTATATCCAACTGACCCGTTCCTAGTAAGTTCTACGTCTGGTACGACTGGCCCATCCAAAGCAATCACGTTTTCACACCAAGAGGTAATGGGAATATCCCATCGCAATATCGACATCTTTTGGTTTGGTGAGGACGCAAAGGTTATTCATTCCAGAAACTTACACCACGCATCCGCAATACTTACACATCTACTACCCGCATTGATGAATGCATACTCGCATAGTTCATTTGCGATTGGTCACGATATGACCCATGAAGAAGATGTAGAAAGAATGCGAGGTCTGAAAGACTTGCAGTGGGTTCCGCCATCTAACATCATGATACCCAATAAAGAAGAACTCTATGATTTCCTAGAGACCTTTGCAGGGCCATTCAAAAGAACAGTCAACATCAACATGTGTGGATTCGTATTGGATGCGGAGTTTGTAGAACTTGCGAAGGAATACAATGTTCTTTTTCAATCACATTTCGGTAGTATTGATACCGCAATCCCACTATTAATAAACCGTGTCGGTAAAGATTCCACAATCATTCCTAATAGCCTGGGAGTACTTGCAGATGATTTCTACAAGACTACCCTAGAGAATGGTCGCATGAAAATAGAACATGAGTGGTGGGACAGTCCTAGATACATCGAAGATGAATTAGAACTTATTGAGGGACAGTATATACTGCACCCGAAAGAAAGAAACAACATCGTGATACCAGACGGATTTGATATCAAACCATTCTTTCAAGACACCAAGATTAATTATGAACAGTTAAGAGGACACTTGAATGTTATTGGATAGACACTTAATCAGAAAAGACATTGTAATTGATGGAGTCGGTAGAGAGGAATTCTTTCGAACCATCAATAAGATAAAACACCTACTCATATCTAAGGGTGTTAAGAAAGGTGAGACCACTTCGGTTCTCATTCCAAAGAATGGTGTGTTACAACTTTCGTCTATGTTTGCGTGTCTTGAACTGGGACTACCCCTCTGGACAAATGATGCGAAGTTCTGGGAGTCAACCATAGAGAAAAACACGGCAATTGAGTTTGTCGAGAATATGACTCCCGAAACACGAAAACTCTTACCAAAGAACAGGGTGGGTCATATCAACGACCTACACAGTCTTCTACCAAACTTTCGCATTCTGCATAAGTTGAGTCAGATGAACGAGGGTATGAAGTTAAATGAATCACTGGTTAGTGATATAGGTGGTATGTCTAGCGATGACGTTCAGCCATGGGAAGTGACTCCCGATGATATTGCATTTATGTACACCGACAAGTTCTGGGGACAACAAGAGAATCCATTCGAAGACAGAATGATATCACACCAAGATATCTTAGATGAGACAATCGAATACGTATCTCTATACAAAGATAAACATGCTGGATATGGTATATCATATCATCACCGCAATGCGTTTGTCAAGAACATTCTACCCGCATTGATGAAATCCAAGACCTTGAGTTCCCTATCAATTGCACCCCCAATATACCCACAGTATGAGTTGTTACTGAAAAGAGGGCTTCGTAGGATGCACAAGTTGGATATCGTGTATTCATTTGAAGTCCCTATGATGGATATGACCCTACAGTACATGGTAGACAACGATGAAGACTTTGAGACCACTCTTGAAATCCATACTCATCTAGACCTAAATCCCGATTGGGAAGACAAATTAAATGTAAAATTTGTGTAAAAAAGTGTTGCCAAAACCTGTCTCTCTTGTTATAATAATAACATAAACTGAGAAAAGAGAGAGAAATTATGAAACAGGTATTAGAATTTGACGGTGGTTACCCAACCAATCAAGAGAAAGAACAGTTCGTTAACTACGTTCTATCGTTCTACGCTGAAGACCCCAAGTGGGATGCTATCTACCCCGATGTCGGTATGACTGTTCTGGGTGCGGTTCAGGCTGTAGAAGAATACCTCAACGGTGATTTCCCTTGTGTCAAAGAGAACTGGGTTGAAATTGAAGATAAGAAAGTCCCTACCCATTTGTGGGGTGGCGGTGACAGTATCGACAGAGAGAAGGTTTGTCAAATTTTCTTAAATAATTGTGAAAATGTGCTTGCCAAAGCATGTTAATCTTGTTATAATAATAACATAAACTGAAGAAAGGAATTAAATTATGGCGTATGTATCTCAAGAAGAAAAGAAAGCCCTTGCTGTTGAAGTCAAGAAAGTCTGCAAGAAGTATGGGTTCAAAGTGAGTCTGAGTGTAAGACATCACAGTACTTTGGTCGCAAAGGTCAAAGGTGCGAAACAAATCCTAGAGGGTTACTGTGCAGAACAGATGACCCCTGAGAAAGTTGCTAAGAGGGAGTTCAACGGTTACAACAACTTCTCTCCCGAAAGAGTTATGGAAGAGTCTGCGAAGTGGGGTCACGATGTGAACCTTTACTGGTTGGAAGAGAACTACTGTCCTACGGGAGTTAAGTTCTTGCAAGAACTAAAGGCGGCGATGGAAGGGCCTGAGTTCTTCTGTGAAGATGACGCAATGACTGACTACTTCCACAGAAGTCATTACACCGATGTTAACTTGTACGCATAAGGAGAAGCGATATGGAATTTTACTTTGAATTTTTGAATGGACTGCGTGAGTCAGGTCAAATCAATATGTTCGGTGCCCCAAGGGTACTACAGGACGAGTTTGGTCTGAACAAACATGAGGCACGTGACATTGTCAGTGCGTGGATGGAGCAGTTTAAGGAATGATATATAATGAGTACTAGTGAGAAAAAGGAAATTCTGAAGAACAAGAGTGCGATTGAAGAATATCTGAAAGTTGCACAGGAAAAACTTGAGAAAGCCAAACTAGAGAATGATGTAGAAGGAGTCGCAACTGCGACCTTTCTCGTTTCGGAGTACGAAGGAATGTTGCAAGAATTTTGTCAATATTACGGTCTTTAAAGGCCGTATTCGTATATATAATATTAAGAGGAAATTATGGAAAAAGAAGTATTCGAAATCTTCGAAGATTTCACTAAACTAAAGAATAGGAAAGATAAGATATCCTTTCTTCAAACACAAGGGCAACAAGTCCCTGCTATCAAAGATGTTATCAGAGGTTGTTTTGATGAACGTCTCAAATTCGTTTTACCTGTCGGTAAACCACCCTACAATCCAAACAGACCAGAAAGTGTCCCCTCAACTCTGCGGAATCTTCACCGTGATTTCGGTGACTTTGTTGAAGGTGCTAGGTCTAGTGCGTTGGGTAAACTTAGGGTAGAAACAAAATTCATCCAGATGTTAGAATCAATCCACGCTGAAGATGCATTGATTGTTCTGGATATGGTGGCCAAAAAACCACCAGTCAAAGGTTTGACTAAGAAATTAGTAGAGGAGGCATTCCCAACCCTACTAGTTTAGATTCTTCGTTATGTTTCTTTTAACAACAACAAGGAGTGCGTTAATGCCAAGAAACCAAATAGAGAGATTAAAGAATGATAGTCGAGAGCTTGATAATTACATCCACCGTCTCAAGAAGAAGGGGAGAGACAACCTCGCACACAAGTTAACGATAAAAAAATCATACTTGAATCAAACTATTGCTGAGTACGAACAATCAACTCAAATTCTAGCATAATAAGGTAGGTGGTCAATATCTCGGAGGGGGTGCTAGTCACCCCTTTCGTCATTTTTGGATATATAAATTATGAACCTAACAATACTGAAATCAAAAATACACGGTGCAATCGTAACCGAATGTGACCTTCATTACGAAGGGTCTATTGCAATTGATACTGAATTGATGGATGCCGTAAAGATTCTCCCCAATGAACAGGTAGATGTTGTCAACCTAAATACAGGTGGACGATGGACAACCTATGCAATTCCAGCCCCAAGTGGTAGTAACTACATTGGTGTTAATGGTGCTGGGGCAAGACTGGCAGTGCCTGGCGATGAAATCATCATCATGGCATACTGTCAACTTGGGTCAGAGAAAGCGAAAACTTTTAAACCGTATATAATTATACCGAAGGAAATGTAATGCCGATATACACAATTGTGAACGAAAAGACTAATGAGAAGGAAGAACTGTTTTGTTCTTATGACTCATTACAACTACGGTTGACAGAACTTGGCGAAGATTGGGCCCAACAAATTGGCGCCCCCGCATTAGTTAGTGGAACGGGTAGTGTGGTCAACAAGACCAGTGGTGATTGGAAAAACTTATTAGGCAGTATTGAGAAAGGTGCTGGTGGTAAACGACAAGGAGTAGAGTTTAAAAAATGACAATGAAACGTCTAAAGATAGACCATTTGTTAACCTACGACCCCATAACAGAAAATCAAAAACTGGCATATGAAGCGTTCAGAGACGGAGACCATTTGGTACTCTGTGGTTCTGCGGGTACGGGTAAAACCTTTGTGGGAATGTACCTTGCACTACAAGATGTCATGGACAAATCTTATAACCAAGATAAACTTGTTATCGTAAGAAGTGTAGTCCCAACCAGAGAGATGGGTTATCTGCCTGGCTCTGTAGAAGAAAAGATTGATGCTTATGTTGCACCCTATAAATCAATTGCAACCGAACTGTTCAATGAGAAGACTGCATACGAGAACCTAGAACAACAAGGTCACATTGAGTTTGTATCGACATCGTTTATACGTGGTACAACTCTGGATGATTGTGTGGTGTTGGTTGATGAGATGCAGAATCTTACATTCCACGAGTTGGACTCTATAATTACACGAGTAGGACGTAACAGTCGTATCATCTTCAGTGGTGACTACTATCAGTCTGACCTCAAGTCGGGTTCAGACAAAAAGGGTATCCTTGACTTCATGAACATCATGGAAGTCATGAACAATTTTACAACCGTAGAATTTGGATGGGCTGATATCGTCCGTTCCGACTTTGTCAGAGACTATATAATGACAAAGGAGATGGTTGAAAGAGGAAACATAAAATGAAATTAAGTAAAAACTTTTCACTCAAAGAGTTTACCAAGTCTATGACTGCAACTCGTTTGGGTATCGATAACACACCAGAAGACGAACATCTAGAAGCTGCGAAGGCACTATTCGAGAACTGCGTACAGAAGGTTCGAGAACACTTTGGTATCACTCGTATCAGTTCGGGATATAGAGGGCCAGAATTAAACAAAGCAGTTGGTGGTTCGTCTAAGTCACAACACTGTAAAGGTCAAGCAGTTGACTTTGAGTGTGATGGTACAGACAATCTAGAAGTCGCAAAATGGATTAGAGATAATCTAGACTTTGACCAAGTCATCTCTGAGTTCTATGTAGATGGTGACCCAACATCTGGTTGGATTCATCTATCTTACGTAAGTGCTGAAGAGAATCGTAACAGGTGTTTGACTGCACAACGTGTAGACGGTAAAGTCCAATATAGTGTTGGATTGCCTGAGTGAAACATGTACAGGTATATTCTATAGAGAATTTTGACAGGTTACGAGAAGAAACACTGTCACACATGGACATACCTGTAAGTGAACTTGCTGTCTATGGGGACTATGATGCTCGTGGAGACCATAATCAATGGAGCTTCAATCCTAAACCATATTCCGATGTTACCAAAAAATTAATTAAGGATGCAATAGAAAAATACTGTGAATCATGGGGATGTAATTCATATATATTAAATACTCTGTGGTATCATGTATATAATAAAGGTGGCAGTTATATGTTACACACCCACACTCTAGCAAATATGGCTGGTGTGATACACTTGTTATTAGAAGATGAAAGAGACTGTACTACTATAGTCGGTTATGACGGAAAAATAAAAGAAGGAGAGGTTGTATTGTTCCCATCAATGACACCACATACATCAAAACCAGTTCATGGAAAAAAAATCATTATCAGTTTTGGTTGGGATATGTATTCGGATGCGGCGAGCCTCGCCACGATGCATAAGTTGGGGAATCAATTATGAATTTGATATACCAATATATGATTACCAATGAGGAAACCGAGAAACGAGCCCCTGTTCCTCAGTATCCCCAAGGTACTAGGTCAGAACTGTATCGTGTAACAGGTGACCTATCCGCAAAGTCGTTTCAAATCTATGCAGATAAGATTGGATGCAAACATCACTATTCTACAAAACAAGTATTGACCGAAAACTTCAATGGTTCAACAGTGCTGCTTTTCGAGTGTTTACGAGTCATATATGACCCAATGTATGATGAATACGATAAAGTCGCATTCATTGATTCAGACATCATCTGTAATACCGAAGAGAATATCTTTGATGAGTGTGGTGACTACGAGGTCACGGGTGTCTTTGAGTCAGAGATACGTACAGGTAAGGATGGTGGATACAATAGTTGGGACTATGAAGATAAAGTTAAAAAACAACTGATTACCAAGTATAAGCGCAATGGTATCCCAATTGTCCCCACAGAACCCCCATATCGCCCCTCTTGCGTGACTACATTCAATACTGGTGTGTTGGTGTGGACTAAGGAAGCGAGACTCAAGGCAAGAGAGTTATTCGACCCTTGGTATGATTACATGATGGATGGGGATAAACATAAAGACCAGTTCTGGTTGAACAACGACCAACCATTCATTTCTGGACAACTAACCAAACACGGATTTAAGATTCAGAGTATCGACCAGAAGTGGAATGATACCCCCACACACTGGCCAGATGACCGTGGGTATGATATGAATTTCCTTCACTATACAGGTGGAGGTAATAAGGTCACTATGTTAGATGACTACAAAGCAGGTAAATTTAAATATTTAAAGGCTTGACAATGTCTGTGGTTCTTGTTATAATAACCACATAATGAAAGAACAACTAATAAAAGGAAAAGAAGTGTTAAGTCAGTACCATAAGGTAATACTTACAGATGCAGATGGTGTTCTCCTGAACTGGGGATACGCCTTTGATGTGTGGATGACCGAGAAAGGTTATACCGCAGAAGACAAATTAAAGTATGATATCGCAGAAATCTACGGTATCACTAAAACAGAATCTAAGAAACTAGTCAGAGAGTTCAACGAGTCTGCCCATATGGGATTTGTGCCTCCGTTAAGAGATGCAATACAGTATGTCAGAAAGTTGCACGAAGAACACGGTTATGTGTTTCACCTGATTACGTCAATGAGTAAAGACGAGAACGCACAGAAGCTAAGAACAATGAACATTCAGAAGTTGTTCGGTGAGACTGCGTTTACCAAGTTCATCTACCTCGACACTGGGGCAGATAAGGATGAGGTGCTAAGTCAATACGAAGGAACAGATTACACTTGGGTTGAAGACAAGGTTGAGAACGCACACGCTGGTGCAAACTTTGGTCTGGACTCTATTGTCATGGAACATGGATACAACATGGACGATGACAGCTTCCCACTCATGAAGGGTTGGAAAGATGTGTACGAATATCTAGTCGGTTAGATTCTCCCCATAAAACTCCCCTATATACCCTATGTAAACAATTAAAATACATGGGGTATTTCGCATGGCTAAACAAATAGCAGACACACCTGTAGGACAAGCAACAGTTGACTTGGAAAAGTATACTGAGTTAGTTCTCAAGGTGGACGAAGCACAAGATAAAATCAAAGAGATGGAAAAACTCTCTAAAGAACTACAGGTTGTATCAGCTGCCGCAAAACCAGTTCCAAAAGGATTCTGGTCATTGTTCCGTGATGAGAATGATATCAATGAGAAATCAATTATTGGATTTGCATCATTTATAATGATGGTTGTATTCGGTATTTTTGATTTGATTACTGCAATGAACGGTGTACAGTTAGAGATATCTGATACAATCTACACATCTTTTGTTGTCGTAACATTGGGTTCATTTGGTATTGCAGAAGCAGGAAAAGCATTCGGTAAATAAAATGGAAAAGGTTAGGTGGAGAGGAACGTGGGGCGTTGGTGATGCAATGCTCGCCCTCAACGTATGTCATAAGTATTGTTATGATAATAACATAAAAGTAAACCTAGAGATGCATTGGGAACACGGTGAGGATTATCTCCATTCGCCCGATGACCCCGAAACCATCATAGAGAGAATGGAGTGGTTACACACCAAATACCACAGACCAGAGGATGTGACAGTCACTCACGTCTACTACTCCGACCTATTCCAACACGGCAATGTCAATCCTGATAAACAGAAGGATAGATTCTACTTTGATTCGGGTGCATACGACTCGACAGGAGCGCCATCAAACCACTGGCCGTTCAAGAAAGAATTGTATCGTAATCATATCAAGACAAAACGCATTGTTATCTGGACACCAACTTATAACACAGAACAACCAAGATTATGGAAAAGGTTCTTGACAAAAGATGATTGGGCCTATATAATAAGCTTACTGCGCCGAGAGGGTTGGATACTAGTTGAATTGACGTATCGAACACCAGTAAAAGATGCATTTGAACAGATTAGAAAAGCAGATTACATCTTTAGTTATGATGGTATGTGGCATTATATCGCAAAGAACTTTTCTATACCTATATTCATTCCATCTTGGGAAGGTATTACTGGTTATGCATGTCCTCAAGTAGTATGTAGACCTGACACTGAGGGAGTTATGGAATTTGTGAATACCTTCACTGAAGAAGGTAGACACCACATGGATAATAAAGCAGATAAATATCTGAGAGAATTGAGTAAATTTTATGAAGAAAATACTACAGATAGTTAACCTATCACCTAACGAATCTATCGTTGAGAAACTAGCTGATATACATCCTATGAAACAAATCACTTATGCGTCTATATTGCAAGTGGTTGTATTCTTCTTTATGTTACTTATGTTTAAAGTAATTGGGAGTTTTGTGTGAAAATTGATAGAGCAGTAATTGAAATTAACGGTGGGTGTAACTACTCGTGTACTATGTGTCCCCAAGACATGCGTACTGGAGGGAGACATAAAGACTTTCTCAAGAAGATGGGACTAGAAGAGTTTGAGAAGAATGTCGCAGATTGTGCCCAACATGGATTGAGAGTAGTCAACCTAGAAGGTAGTGGAGAACCCACACTGAATAGAAACCTACCTGAGTACATTAAGATTGTAAAGAAGTATGGAGCCAAGTGTTTCATGTTCTCTAATGGATTCCGTATGCATGGACAGTTTATGAAGGACTGTGTTGATGCGGGTCTGGACTTCTATCGGTACTCATTCATTGGGTACAATCCTGAGAAGTATGATGAGTGGATGAATAACATCATTGGAGGAAACTTTAATACTATTGTAAACAACATTCGTGAGATGAAGAAATATGTAGACGAGACTGGAAGTGACTGTGTAGTCGCAACCTATCATTTGATTACTGACAACAACAACCTAAATAATGAGCTGGATGCTTATAAAAAGTTAGTTGATGACCTTGGGGTGAAGACTGAAATATGGAAAATGCATAACTGGTCTGGTGTATACGAGATTGGTGAAAACGAAAGAAAAGGTGAGGTAAAAACCTGTGGTAGACCCTTTAGTCCTGATGTTGTTATCCGTGCTGGCGGTACTGGCGGCAAAAGAGGTGGTGTTGCACCTTGTTGCCAAGTACTCGGACAAGACGAGAAGGCCGTTCTGGGGCACACCTCTGAGAATACAATCGAAGAAATCTGGAATGGGCCCGAATATACAAAACTCCGTGATGACCATACTACTGGAAATTATCCTGATTACTGCCGTACTTGCGACTTTCTACTGGATGACCCTGAAGTATTAGTTTACACGAATCATGAACGTGACTTAATGAAGATGCACGGAACTGAGTTCGACTTGAATGATTACCGATAACCTTTGGATGATTCAGATACCTGGCAATAAGGTATCACAACATTATGCAAGACAGAGTATACCAACGTGGGATGCTGATGTCAACTTATTTGACGCATATACACCTGACCATATGCCAAACTATCTGACCTTTGATAAGTTCTGGGGTGAACGTGAGTTCAGTGAGAGTGAGAAGGCGGGATTCTATAGTCACCTAGAGTTGTGGCAGAAGTGTTATGTTGAAGAGAAACCAATCGCAATCATTGAACATGACGTGGTACAACGTAAAAAGAGTATGCCCATCGTGGGTGATTTCTTTGCGTTTGCAGACTTTGTTGATGAAGACGATTGGAGAAACTACTCTACCCGATTCAAGGGTCATCCATACTGGGGAACAGACGAACCCCTATGTCCTGTCACCCACGCATACTATATGACCCCCGATGTGGCAGAGTCATTGTTCTTCTCTATCAGTCTCTACCCTGTTACCAAGTTTGTGGATGATTACATGTGGGAGTTCATGGGGAAGAACAAGAGAAAAATAATGGATTATGCAAGTCCTATATACTATAACGATATAGGCGGAACTATGGTACATGAGTGAACAAGAACATAACCCCACAATGATGTTTCTGGAATATAAGATACACCGAACATCCGATTGGAAAATACAATTCGACAGTGCATTGGAATTGATAAACCTCAATCCAGAATGGAAAGAAGGAGATGTCCTCGGTCTATCCATACAAGACGGAAGGATTACATTGACTAAATTATGAAGAGATTAATATTTCAAGTATCGGTGGGCAAACCATCGAATCTATACAAACACTGTATCGAATCAGTCGCACATTATTGTGCGAATTATGATATCGAACACATTGTTCTGACACAACCCAAACTACGAATCAAACCTGATATCTTTAGTAGTGGCCGCAGTGAAGAATCTTACATGAAGTATGGTGGATATCTTCCTATCTTTGAGAAGGAGAACGCATTTGAATACCTTGATGACTATGACCAGATTGCCATTGTGGATGCCGACATTTATATACGAGCCGATGCCCCTAATATATTCGATGACTTTGGTACTACTCATGCCTTTGGTGCAGTAGCAGAACGTGAGATGGATATCCAAGACTGGTATGGTGGTAAGATTCAAAACTATTCTGCCATGCAGTATCGTCACCTACATGGTAGTGGACAGGGTGACTTCAAACCAAACAATCTAGGTTACGAGTTCTTTAATATGGGATTGATTCTCTTGAACTCAAAACAATTCAAACCATACCTCAAGGGACAAGACCCACACACCTTTTTGAATCGTATGGAATTTAAAGACTTTGTAGATGGTCTTGGTGCATACAAGTGGAGTACTGACCAGACCTTGCTAAACTATTTCCTGAAGAAGTATAAGATACCTACCAAACATATGGATGGTAAGTGGAATGGACTATTTGGTGCAATCAATAATGTAAAGGATTGTAACTTTGTGCATTTCTTTCTAAAGGATAAACTCCCTGACGGTGGAGAAAATGTTGACCAGTTAATGAATCAAATCATATAAATAACTAATAGACAATACCGTCAACTTATATTAATAGAGTGAATAGGAGAACCCTAATGTTAACCCCGAATGATTTTGTGAAGAAGATTCGCAAAGATAACCAAGCCCTGTTTGAAGCGTCTAAGATGAATACTAAGGCGTACTTCGAAGGTGACCTTCCTGAAGAGGAAATGGTCAATCACTTCATTGGTCGCATGGTCAATGAACGTATGAACATGTCTGAAATCTCAATGCAGATTGCAAATGCAGCTGACGATACAGACCCGAAAGAATTAGAACTTCTTTCTAAACAAGCAGCAGACGAAGCAAAACATTACCGTATGGTTCGAGAAGTAATCGAACACATTAAAGGTGAGAAGATTGATGTAGTCCAAGCACTTGAATCAGAAAGAAAGGCAAACACCGCAAAAGGTGCTGCACTTCTAGATAAGTATGATGCACAAGAAGATGAGGCAGTCCTTGCCGCATACCAACTTGTTGCAGAAGGACGTGCAGAAGCTGTCTGGAATCAGATGGCAGATACCATTCAAGATGATTTCATCTCTACTCGTTATCGTGAGATTGCGAAAGACGAAGGTTTCCACAGTGCAATCGGTGGATACTCGTTACGTAAACTTGCGACAGACGAAGAGACTCAAAGTCGTGTCCAACGTGTTGTGGAAGCAATGCGTAAAGACCTGTTTGAAATCTCGTGTAAAAACACAGTCGAAGCAGAAGGTTCGAGGGAACTCGTAAACGAAGCTTACGGTTGGTAGATGAAGATAGGACTCAGTCAAAGAGTCCTCACGCACAACAAACAAGTTCATGACTCTTTAGACCGTAGTTGGTACGTGTTATTAAGGGGTCATGAACTCGTCCCCATCCCAAATCGTGAAGACTTAAATTATCCATCTCTTGCCGAATCTCTAGACCTTCTTATCCTTACGGGTGGAGGGAACGAGAGGATTCGACTCGAAACCGAAATATCTATTGCAACCGAGATGGCAAAACTAGGTAAACCTATACTTGGCATATGTCATGGTGCATTTTTACTCACAGAGATTTTTGAAGGTAAGACAAAGTCTGGCAAGGAGAATCATCACAACGTGAATCATCTTGTGTACGGTAAAGAATCTAATCGTATGGTGAATAGTTTTCACAACATTGCTATTGACAAACACCCCCCAAATAGTGTATTATTATACAGTGATGAAGATGACGATTGTGAATCATGGATAATGGATAATATCTGTGCGATTGTATGGCATCCAGAGAGGATGACTATACCTTATATACCAGAAGAAATTATGGAGGCAACAGGACTATGATTAATATAAAAAAAGGTGAGACTTTTCAAGTTCGTGATATATGGAGTTATGATATCACGTTTGTTGAAGGTAGATATACGAGTGACAATTTCTTAGGAACAAGTTACTTGATGGCCAAAGATTCTAATATTCATATTAGAGATGGATACTCAGTCAACGGTAAGAATTTTGCGGGACAGACAACAAAACAATTTACCGTATATGATGACTCCACATTTGCCCATATAAAATTCTATGGTTTATCCATGAATGATGAACGTCTGTTTATACCTCATGGGAATCCAAAAGGTAATCTATCGTATATGGATGGTGGTACAAATACTACCGCAGTAAATCCAGGCAGACTAGGATTACCTGTTATCAACTATGTCCATTTTCCAGCAGGGATGAAACAAACCCTACACACCCATCCAAGTCAACGTATTGGTCTTATCCTTTCTGGTAAAGGTGAGATTGAACTTGACAATGGTGTAATGTTTCCTATCAAAGAAGGTGACTGTTGGGTGATGGAAAGAAATGTACTACACAACTTTATGTGTAACCAAGGTGAAGATGTCACCCTATTCGTGTTCAGTCCTGACTCTGGTACAGGGCCGACAGATGAAATTAATCCATTGAAGGTGAGAACTTATGTCGGACAAACAAGAGTCTAAGAAACTAATTATTATCACAGGGCCACAGGGTTCTGGGAATCATCTATTCAGTAAAGTGTTTGGTTATCATTCGGATGTAAACGGATGGGATTTCGGAGACAAGTACTGGATACCATCTGACGAAGAACCCTTTGCAGAGTGTTGGGTTGACCCATCCAAGACAAAGAGTATGTTGACCCAAGACTATATTGTTGCGAATGTCAGTGTACCGTTTGTCTATGATGGAGTCAAACAGATTCCTCAGATACAACAAGTAGTCTACGAAGCACAAGATGCTGGATATGATGTAAGGGTTTGTATCGTAGTACGTGATGGTAATATCAACCGAGAACAACAACGTAGAGTCCGTAAGGAGATAACCCTACCGACTGCACTACAATACTATTATAATCTAGATGCACAGCTGGAGTTTTTGTCACACGAATCTCTTTTCCTATATGGTGGTGCATACCTGAGATGGTTATCTAAGATTCTCGACTTCCCTATTGCTTATAGTGATGACCGAGTACTGAGAGATATCAACGAAGACCAGAATGCGAAGTACGTGAAACACGTAGAAGAACACTGGTTAGATGAACAAGTATGGAATGGGATAAGACCAAAAAGTGAAAGGTAATTATTTATTAATGACGGGTGCGCCAGGCAGTAAGTGGTCTGGAGTTGCAAACAACATTCACGCATCCACAGATTTTGACCAGACCGATATCACAAAGGAAAGGTCTTACACACACCACAATGGTTTAGTACATGGGGGTGCATACTTTGACCCACTGATGGAGTTTAAGTTTGACAAGAAAGAATGGGACTTGCCTTTTTCTGGAAAAGGTGTTAGACTAATCAAATCGCATACCCTATCCACACAACTACCTAACTACCACAAGTATCCTGTTGTTCTGGTAATAAGGAATTCTTATTCGTGTTGGGAGTGGTGGAATCAGTGTGGTGGGTTTCGTATCACATATCCTGATTATACGTGGTATAAGAATCCCGACAATATGTTTGTACAGATACAGTTACAGAATCAAGCCATAACAACATTCATATATAAGAACAGAGATAAGATTATTCAATGTATGGATAATATCGAAGTACTTGAAGAACTGGGATTAGACTCTAACGTGACAAAAGATAATTATAGTGAAAAAGATGTGAGTGTATATGTCTACCAACCTTAAAACAATTAATGCAGAAACTAGACAATGGTTGAAGGACTACTTCACATACGACTGGCCAAGTTCACGCACTGCGGGACTTGATAGATATTACTGGACAGGGTTTAGGTTAATAGATGAAATCAGAGAAGGGGAATCAGTTCTGGATGTTGGTTGTGGTATCAATCCTTTTAAGCGTCACATTGCCAATCTTCATGGAATTGATATTACAGACATAGGGTCTGACGAACAAGTAGATGTTCAATACTTTAAATCTGAAAAGAAGTATGACGTTGCGTTTGCATTAGGTAGTATCAACTTTTGTAGTTATGATACAATACGAGACCAGACCGAGGGAATGGTCAACGCACTCAAGCAGAAGTCACGTATATACTGGAGATGTAATCCAGCCCATCGTGACCACACCAATGATAAGGTGAATGATGTTCCGTTCTTTCATTGGAGACTCGAACATCATCTTTTGTTATCAAAACGATTCGGATATGAAATCACTGAATTCATGCCTGACCAGAATAGATATTATGTGAAGTGGGAAAGAGAATGAAAATGTTTGTACACATCCCTAAAAATGGTGGGATGACAATAAGAAAGAATACGGAGATTAGAGGACAGGTTGTACTGGGACATCCAGACAATCTAAAGAACGCTGAGTATGTGAGTAGTGTTAAAGCTAAAATGCATAACACTAAAGACCATGCTGGATACGAACACGCACGTTGGAGGGACTGGAAACAGGACATCAAAGATTCGATTCAAGCAGTCGCAATTGTTCGTAATCCTTGGGACAGAGTATGTTCCCGTTATATGTTCGCAAAGAAGGTAATGGAATACGAAGGAACTCAACCAGAAGGTTACGCAGACACCTCATCCTTTGAGGCATTCCTTGAGGAACGTCACAAGTGGGGTGGTGTTGAATATATGTGGCATCGTGCGATTCGTGGATGGTATAATGCATACGACCACGTATCAGATGAAGAGGGAAACAACCGTTGTGACATCTTACGGTTTGAAAACTATAACGAAGATGTCAAACTCTACTTTAGATTACTATCTAATCCCAAACCCCGTAATATTACTCGTGTACCTAATGATAAAGGTAAGACAGGATACGGGACTTCTTATAAGGATATATACAACGAAGAGACTATACAGATTGTCGCAGACTGGTATCAGAAAGACATAGACTATTGGGGTTTTGACTTTGATACAGGCGCAACACGGAATTATTGGAATGCTTAAAGAATTATTTGACAAATACCAGTGTGATAAGGGTACAGAGAAACATCACTATTATAAAGACTATGAACAATATTTTGAGGAACGAAGAGAAGAACCTCTGAACTTTCTTGAGATTGGTACGTTCATGGCCGCATCAACAAACGCATTCTACGATTATTTTCCTAATGCGAACATCTACACCATTGACATTTTTGTGAGGACTAACCCAAAAGACTTGAAGATTCTACACGAAGACCGTGTACACTGGATGAAAGCAGACTCTATGGACGCTTCTCTTGGTATGAAAATAAGAAGTCAGTGGGGACAGGATATTCAATTTGATTTTGTTATTGATGACGGAGCGCATTGGCCCGAAGCCAACCGATTGACATTCGAGAACGTTGTCCCATTCCTAAAAGATGACGGTACATACTTTATTGAAGATGTATGGCCAATGGACAGAATGACTAGTCAAGAACTAGATAATCCTTGGTTACGGAAATCCCCCGATAAGTATTGCATGTTGAAACACAATCGTTTCATGTCTACTCTCGACCCATACGAAACAACGTTGTATGACCGAAGAAAAGAAACAAAGAATCCTGACACGTACATTATAGCGATTAATAAAAATGATTAAACTAGTATTGTTTGACTTGGACGGTGTTCTTGTTGACACCAAGAAGATACACTTTGACGCTTTGAATGAAGCGTTGAATAAGTATGGTTATCCTAGAATCAGTTACGAAGAACATCTGACAAGGTTCGATGGACTACCGACAGAAGAGAAGTTGGATATGTTGGGTATCCAAGAAGACTTGATTGACAAGATTCAGATACACAAACAGTCAGTAACTTATTACAAGTTGAACACAATCAAACCCGATGCAGATATTACTGAGGTCTTTGGTAATTTAAAACAACGGGGATATAAGGTTGGTATCTGTTCTAATGCCATCGACAAGACAGTACACAGGTGTATTGAGATGTTGGGATTGGGAGAGTATATTGATATCGTTCAGACTACTTTCGATGTGACCAATCCTAAACCACACCCTGAGATGTGGTGGAATGCAATGGTGGACTTTGGGGTTTATCCTGAAGAGTGTGTTATCATTGAGGACTCACCGAAAGGTCTTGCATCTGCATACCAATCTGGTGTGCCTCCACAACAAATTATTCGGGTCGATTCACCCGAAGAGGTCAATATGGATTTGGTAAGTCGAATTGAAGGCGGTAGACCGAATACTCCCAAATGGGTAGATAAGAAAATGAATGTACTAATTCCTATGGCGGGTGCGGGTAGTCGTTTCCAAAAGGCAGGATACAGTTTCCCCAAACCATTGATTGATGTCAACGGTAAACCAATGATTCAGACTGTAGTGGACAACATTGGCATTCATGCGAACTACATCTTTATTGTACAGAAGGAACATCGTGAGAAGTATCACCTAGACAACATGTTGAATCTGATTGCACCCAACTGTAAAATCGTGGAGGTTGATGGCGTGACCGAGGGTGCAGCTTGTACTACACTACTCGCAGAAGAATATATCGACAATGACAAACCACTGTTTATTGCCAACTCCGACCAATGGGTTGGATGGAACTCTCTTGACTTCATTTATAAGATGAACTCTTTGAATGCAGACGGTGGTATTGTTACTTTCAAAGCAACACATCCCAAGTGGAGTTATGCAAAGACCGATACTAATGGTATGGTCACTGAGGTTGCGGAGAAGAATCCAATAAGTAACAATGCGACTGTAGGTTACTACTACTGGAAGAAGGGAGAAGACTACGTAGAGTCTGCCAAGGATATGATTGAAAAGGACATAAGAACAAACAACGAGTTCTATGTGTGTCCTGTATACAACCAAGCAATCGAAAACGGTAAGAAGATATTCGTACACGAAGCCACTGAGATGTGGGGACTTGGTACACCTGAAGACCTAGAGAATTATCTGCGTGAATGGTAATGAAAATTGCGTTATGTTTATCTGGTAGATGGAATGAGTTCTGTCACCAGAAATGGATGGATAGAACACAAGAGATAATTCCTCACGACAAGATGTTCACGGGTACATGGAAGGGTCAAGACTATGATGCTGACTACTACTTTGATGACCCTGAGAATCTGTATCATCCAATATTCGACACCGAACCTTATCCCGATGACGCAAGTGAACTGAGGAGAGATATCTTTCCCCATTACTTGAAGAGACATAAGGAAGACCCTACCTATCACAACAGTCAGTTAAGACACGCATACGCAAGTGCGAACTGGCACAAACAACTTCTCATACACAATGAGATGATGAAGTCGATACCTAAAGAATATGATATGATTATTCGAACAAGGTTTGACGTAATCGTGTCTGACCAACTTCCTTGGAAAGATATGATTGTGGATTCATATAACAGGATAATTCCGAAGGGATTCAACTGTATGAATTACTATGGTACACATGACTTCAATAAGATTAAAGGTACGGGAAGAGAGACTACCTACTATATAAATGATGCATTGATAATGCATCCCAGAGAATGTTGGGATACCGATTTAGTGGATTCACTATATAAGGATAAGAAGTTAAAGAGTGCAGAAGAGGGATGGTATCAAATACTGTCCGAACCATTTGGATTTTATCATGAGAGTTATCATGGTGGATGTTACCTATCAGAGAGATGGGAGTATGTAAGAGATGTTGATGAAAGCCTTCATAATTAGTATGATAAACAATCACGAGTCCACAGTTGCGACTCGACATGTTATTGAATCAATAAAGAAAACTGGAACAAAACTAGAACCTATCATTCTACCCGCAACAATACCCGATACCATTGGAACTGATATTAGGGATATTGGTATGTCTGGTATCGCATGGACATATCCGATTGATGTACACCAAGACGGTCTTGATATGAAAACAGGACTACGTCTTACCCACTACAAGACTGCGAATCATTCTAATCGTGTTGCCTGTCTGGTATCGCATATGAGATGTTGGCAGAAAGCAATCGACCTTGATGAGACTATTGTTGTACTGGAACACGATGCATTATTTATTGATTCTTTTCTGCCTGAGGACTTGACAGGAGAATGGAAGGGTGGTATAATAGGCTTAAATGACCCAAGAGGTGCAACTAGAAGGTCTCAAGAGTTTCATAGGAAAGTATCTAGTTTCGTAGGTCTACAATCAGTACCATCTATAGATGATTGGGATGTACCTCAAGGGTTAGCTGGTAACTCAGCATATATGATATCACCCAAGGGTGCTAAGAAACTTATAGATAAGGTTAAAGAAATAGGTATGTGGCCAAACGATGCGTTGATGTGTAAACAGATGTTCCCTTGGTTACAGGTAGTATATCCATACTACACAACTATACAGAAAGGGTTGAAATCAACCACAACACAATGACAGAGATTAATATGAAAGCTTTCGTGATTACCCTCCTCGATAACCCTGAATCAGTCAAGGCTGCAAATAAGTGTATCGAATCTGGTCTGAGAAACGGTCTTACCATCAAACAATTTCAAGCAGTAACTCCAGATGATGAACCTCTGGAGATTCTAGAACGTAAAGGTATTGCACCTGATAAGTTTGACGAGAAGTATTCAAGAAACTTGAACTGCATCTCTGCATTCCTATCTCACCATACACTATGGGAGATGTGTGTACGGGAAAACGAAACCTTTGTAATCTTTGAACACGATGCTGTCATGGTAGACAGGATTCCCCCAGCGTTTCCCAACTATGTGATGAACCTTGGACACCCATCATATGGTAAATGGAATACCCCGAAGATGCTTGGCGTAAACCCATTAACAAGTAAGAGATATTTTCCAGGCGCACATGCGTACATGGTGACTCCCGCTGGTGCTCAACTATTGGTTGAGAATGCACCGATGTATGCAAAACCCACAGATGTGTATCTAAACCTAGATACTTTCCCGTGGTTGCAAGAGTGGTATCCCTTCGTTGCAGAAGCACGAGACAGTTTCACAACTATACAAACAGAAACAGGATGTCTCGCAAAACATAATTGGAAAGAAGGATATGAAATCATCAATGCATGAAGTATTTTTAACGGGGTGTGATAAACACACCGAATGGCAACTCCCGTGGTTCCTTGAGAACTATCGCAAACATAATACTAAACCTATTATACTCGCAGACTTTGGTATGGAAAAGAACACACGGACTAAGATGGAGTCTGAGTTTGACCTTATCATTGATGTCAAGAGTGAGGCAAAGGGGTGGTTCAAGAAACCTCGTGCGATTCTAGATGCAACCAAACTAGATGCTGTAGAGAAGGTATGTTGGATTGATACCGATTGTGAGGTTGTAGCTAACATCGAAGACATCTTCACTCGCACCGTGTTCGGTAAACTCGCAATGGTAGAGGATAGACCGTGGACACTACGTAGACCCGACATGGGTAGGTGGTACAACTCTGGTGTTGTTGCGGTTAATGGTACACCTAATATTCTAAAGGCATGGGCAGACGAGTGTATTCGTAATCCTGTACAGGGAGACCAAGAAGTACTTTATCTAATGATGAACGGTGATGAGATTTATAAGATGACGTGCATAGAACCTATGCCACATCATTATAACACTTTACGGTTAGACTACATAGATGGTATAAACGTAGGAAAACCAAGAATTATCCATCACACGGGTAAAGTTGGTAATGAAACAATAAGGAAACAGATGAATGAATTATCTACTTGAAGCATTGATTAAAAAACTAGAAGGTCAGATTGCCGTTGCAAAAGCAAACGTTGACGTGTACCTGAAAGGTGCTGCGGGTATCGGAGAACATCCTGATATCGTAGAATCTATCGAAACACAAATTGATAAAATTGCAGAAGCCGAAGATAAGATTGAAGCAATCAATAATAATTTCGGATGGAAGAAGAAGGAGAAGTAAATGTATGAATACAGAACAAAAGTGGTACGTGTCGTTGATGGTGATACCGTTGACGTTGACATCGATTTGGGGTTTGGTGTTTGGCTTCGAAAATCAAGAATTAGACTACTTGGCGTTGACACCCCCGAATCACGAACACGTGACCTCGTGGAAAAGAGATATGGACTTGCCGCTAAGGCATTCCTGAAGAAGAGTTTGGGTACTTCGCCTATTCTTAAAACAACAAAGGATGGTAAGGGTAAGTTCGGACGTATCCTTGGAGAGTTCTTGGTAGAACATCCAGAAGCAACAATCAACATTAATGAATTACTCATTGATACTCATCATGCAGTACGGTATATGGGACAATCCAAAGCCGATATTGCAGAACAACATCTAGTGAATAGAGAATTGGTACAACTATGAAAGTCTTGCATCACAATGTCCTCGTGACAAATGCAGAAGTCGAAGAGAAAACATCGGGTGGTATTATCCTATCGGGTGATATCTCTACGGGTAATAAACCCGCAATCGTTATCGCAGTTGGTGATGATGTTCCAGATATCAAACCTAAAAACAAAGTGTATCTTGATTGGAGTAAATCCATGCCAGTGGAGATTGATGGTTTGAAGTGTGCGGTGGTAGATGAATTTGACATTAAGTTGATTGTAGAGTAAGGGATAATTCATGAGAGTCAATGTTCTGGGTAATGGAGATAACGCTGGTATTTTTGAACGTGGTACTAAAGGTAAGTTATTAATATGTAATATGCCTCCCTTTGAGATACCACGTAACGAAGTCCATGCAACTTGTATGGTTGACTTCAAGATGATGAAAGCGTTACAGGAAGGACATATCAAATTAGATATGTACGATTGGGTTCTGGGTACAAGACCTAAAATCTGGATGGAACAATCTGGAACATTTTATATGAAGTACTCGCATCTCATCAAGGGATTCTATCCCCACATACCTGATTATTGCACACCGCCTGGCGGTGACCCACGAATGGCTGCGACAAACTTTAACTGTGGTCACATGGCAGTTCATTACGCATGTACCAAGATGAAGGCAACCGAAGTACACATCTATGGGTTCGATAGTATCTTTGATATGAACCTAGAGAGTTTCACTGACTTGTTGTTAGAGAGTGACCGTGGTACTGCAAATACTGTAAGACTCGCAAACAACTGGAGACCCATCTGGACTAACATGTTCAAAGAGTTTCCTAACATTGAATTCAATTTATATCATTGTCATAAGCACATCAAAATTCCAGTTACAGACAACGTAAAAATTCACGTTCCACAAAAATAGTGCTTGCCTTTTCATATCAGTGTTGATATAATATTTACATGATTGGAAATGCGACCTATGGTGAAACTGGATATCATACGAGTCTTCTAAACTTGGGTTCAAGGTTCGAGTCCTTGTAGGTCGGCCAATCAATTAACTGCCTCCGTAGTTTAACGGATAAAACAGTGCGCTACGAACGCACAACTCGTGGTTCGATTCCATGCGGGGGCGCCAAACACAAGGATGCATAGTAATGCAAGATAATTACAAATTTTTTAAAATGAATCGTGGATTTAAGTTTGACAAGTTGACTGCGTCAGACTTGAAGTACTACAAGGAAATTCTCATGGAGAAGGGTCAGAAAATGGCCGTAGTCGGACAAGACGGAAAACTAATCTATGTGGAGGAATAACCTTGGCTACGAGAGAACCTTATAAAGACTTTATAAGACGGATGTATCGTGAGATGAAAGAGAAACAAAAACAACGGGAAGATAGTACCAACCCGTTGCTTTTGCGTATTAAATCTTTAGAGGATAGAATAGACCAGTTAGAAAAGAATAGACTAGATTAGTCTCTCTTCTTTTTGTCACGTTCTCTTTTAATCCAAGATAGCGCTCTCTTGTTCTCAGGTTTCTTATCTAAGAACTTGCGAACATCTTTGTATGCACGAAGAGTTTCTACTTTGAAGTCTTTACCGTTAGAGTTATCAACGATAAGCATATTCTTCTTACCAAAGAATGTTTGGAATGCACCAATGTTTCGTTGAACTTCTTTCCAGTAGTTGGTAACTTCTTTCTCACCAATAGTTCTGGCACGTGCTTTGTCACGTTCGATTGCGGTATCAAGGTCAGTGTTAACGAATATCATTGCGACATCGTAACCCAATGCCTTCATTGCCATTGCTTGTTTCTTGACCTTATCAAACTCTTTACCAGTTCCGTCAACCACAACACCAAGTCTACCCATGAGGTATCTTGCCTGTTTCTTACCTGTGAGTGCCTTTGCACGTCCACGGATATCTTGACCTTGAACTGAGAAGATGTTATCGGGAGACATTTCCATTCCCGCTTTCTTCATTGCAGCTTCGTATGCGTCATCGGAGTTTATCACTTTCAGACCGAGGGCGGGAAGACCCGTTTTTCCTACGATGAAGGACTTACCACTGCCTGGCCCACCCGCTAGAAAAACTGCTTTAAAGATTGCGGGGTCATCCACACCCTCGGTCATAAACTTCTTGAACTTAATCATTAGACAATCCACACCACGATTAACATGAGTACTGCACCTTCGATTGCAGCAATTGAACGTAGTCCAAGTCCTGTACTCTCGGATGCCACCTCACATACTTCATCGTGTTTATCTACGATGATAGATGGGATTTCTTTTAGTTTATTGATAATAGTTTCCATTACTTTCTCCTAGTAAACTTTGAATTCACTTACTAACACTCTAGACAAGTGGGGTAGAATAAATTTCAAATTCCCAGCATTCTCGTCTTCGGCATCTAAATGAACTGTAGTATTATTTATATATTCCGCAACTTCGGATATATCTTTTTGTTCACCAACAATTCTTGGTGGTAACACTGGTAATTCTTGGTTGAACGCAATTGCATATGTGGTGTCTTTGCCGTTTGCGTCTGATTGTCCGTGATAACTATCAATCAAATCGAAGTCTTCGGTACAGATTGACGCAAAATCTGCCTTGATATCGGTTGCGTTAAACTGTTCTCCCTCATTTACAGGGATACCCGCAAGGAATACTGCATCAAATTTTAAGTCATCTGGAACTGTAACCTGATAGGTGTCATCACCTAGTATGTATGGTTGGTTAGAGGATACACGAGACACATCAAAATGTCTCATTAGATTTCTTGCAAAACTACCGTGGTCATCTGGATATGCAACACATACATCATGGTCTGTGTTAAAGTATTGGGTGATTGCTGGCCAAAGATTACCAGCTACGTTTGCAGCAATCTTACCTTTGGAATCATCCCAAAGACTGGAATATCTACTATTCCTGAAAGATGGTACTACCAATACATTCTTGTATTTCTGTAGTCCAATTATGTTATTGATTACGATAGACCAAAACAAGAACCCGTTGATAAACCTCTCTTGTTCACGATAGTCATATGTGGGGTCAGACGCAATAAACTCTTGAACTTCATTCCACAAGGTTTGGTAACCGCCATGATTTAACATGATAGTCTTTATTGATGCTCCAGATTTACCTGTAACAACGTCAAATATATTTCTATTATTCATTTTAAAATACCCTATAAAATTTGTTGACATTCTTTATATTCTCACCCAGTCGGAAGTATAAAAGAAGTTCTTTTCTCTTGAGACTATTTAGTATGCGGTGAGGTGTCAATCCCGTCACAGGATGATAAAGTTTTCTGGGGGAGTTGACACATGACACAAATCTTTGGACTTGTTCTGTGGTGGGTAAGTCTTTTTCATTACCTTTCAGTTGTCTTTGACCTGACCGATACAAATCAATTAAATCAAAGTCTTCGGTACAATGTTTAGCGAGTTTCTTTTTGATGTCGTTAACTTGATACTTTCCGTCCCCGCTTTCTCCAACAGTACCTAGTAACACAACTGCGTCAAACTTTACATCGGTTTTAAATCTCGGTAAGTGTCCACCCAGTTTATATAAGTTATCTACCTCAATGATAGAAACACCAGCCTCTTCGTATGCCTTTCTATAGAGATGTTCTTCTGGTAATGCAACATACATTTTGCCTTCAGCTTGCATCGTCTCGTGAATGACAGGTAACAAATGGTCACCCGCACTACCTATAGGTCTATACCTTGTGTCTCTTAATCTGCCAGTTACTTTACTCGGAAGAACCAGAATGTTCTTGTATCCTTGTTGTGATAACAACCCATCAACAACAGATGCATCCGTCACTAGGGTGTTCACGTCCCCATGCTTGTTATCTCGATGGTCTATATTGTCCATCAACATATTTAATAGTCTTTCCTTGGTATCAAGGTTAATAATACTATTATGCGTAGGGTTTCTGGGTTGGGTCTTGTATAGAAACATTAGGAACCTTTGTATAACTTCTGGATGTGGTCTTCGAACTGTTCAATCTTTTCCAGTCTATTGGGCCACAGTATATATTCCTTTTCAGGATTCTTTTTGAGATTGTTTAACAGGGGTTGCACTGCATTAAACACTGCATCCAGTTTTTCTTGTGTTTCGGATGTTGATGCCGTTACGGACGATACTGTCTCCTGTGCTTTCTGCACAGCTTCCAGTTCATTCTCATCTACAAGGGTAAACCCGAAATCGAATAAATCATCTGCCATATTTCTTCTCCTGTCCTACTATTTATACAAAAAAATGCTTGACAATGTATGTTTTTTCCTGTATAGTGTACTTATATAGTCTGGAGATGAAGATGCAAACCTTCCACGGTTCAATGAAATATGACATGCATGGGCGGAAACGCAAGACTAATGCATGGAAGAAGACCCCTAAACGCAAACCCGAATTTAAACCCCTTGAGAACTATTCTATTGGTCAGGCTGGTAGTGACCATCGTGAGAAGTATCCCTCTGTGTCTGACATGGGATATGTCCCTCAGAAAGATAACTCTTACAAACTAGAGGAATCCAAGAAATTCACTGTCGCACCCGCATACAATAAGGGCGCCTACCAAGTCATCCCTCGTGGTGACGTTAAACATATAGGTAAATGAGTATGGAATTAACAACCCCCGATAATCGTACAGACTTTGACGCATTCTGTCAAGACATGTATCAAGAGAACTGCGTTGAACGGGATGCATATAACGAACCCCTGTTGACATATAACCAGTATGTTGAAAAGAATCGTAAATTTCTGCTTGCCAAATATAGTCTAATGTAGTATAATACTTGTATTGATAATGAGAAAGGTAATTGATTATGTCTGAAGTAACTTATGTTGTCCGTTGTGCCGAAACCGAGAAACCCCTTGCTGGTTTCTTTACTCCCTGTTATGACCGTCAAAAGGCGTTCATATACCAATCACAACTAGAGAACTATGGGTATGAGAATACCTTTGTTGTTGCTCGTAAAGAGAGTACCGAGGTTACTGGTATGTATCAGGAACGTGAAATCTTCAATACGGAGGTATACGTATGATTACATTTGCAACCCAAGAACGGATTGACGTTCTTACCGAGAAGTTTGAGATACTTACTGAGGGTATGGAAAACTGGAAGATGCCGATTGATACGGTAATTCCAATCCGTGACCTAAATGATTATCGTGACGCATGTGAGTGGTTTACTGGTTCAACACTCTATGTTGTTAAACAAGTGAATGAACCAAACTTTGGAGACATGCGTGTAAAAGCGGATGGTTATTATAATGCAATCGGAAGCTAGAGTAATGAAAGGCGGGTGTATGGTTGAGAAAACCGATATGCCTGACGTGGACGGGTATCAACTCGTCTACAAATTTGATAATGGTTATGGCGCATCTGTAGTCAAACACGACTTCTCTTACGGAGGTAAGAAAGGTCTATATGAACTTGCTGTGCTTGACAATGAAGGTGCGTTGTGTTATACTACACCCATAACTGAAGATGTTGTCGGTCACCTAACAATGGGTGAAGTCGATAAACTTCTTGTGGAGATATCACACCTATGAACATATTTCATTTAGACAATGACCCTATTGTTGCCGCACAGATGATGTGTGACAAGCATGTGGTCAAGATGGTCACTGAGTACGGTCAGATGCTGTCTACTGCACATCGTGTACTAGACGGTGAGTTGTACACAGACAAGACCAAGAATGGTCGTAACATCAAACGATGGAGACTGAAACAACCTGCCCGTCAAAACGATTTGTACAAAGCATCTCATGTCAATCACCCGTCCAATATCTGGACTCGTGAGAACGAGGAGAACTACCGATGGTTGTTCAAACACTTCCAAGCAACTGCAAAGGAGTATGAGAAACGATACGGCCGTGTTCATGCTACCTATGATAAGTTAGGTGGTTACCTGTGGTTTGCACCACATAATATTAACCGATTCGGAAGACTTACCAAATTCGCACAAGCAATGCCTGAGTATTGCAAACGTGAAGACCCTGTAGAAGCATATCGCTACTACTATATTAATGAAAAGAAAGACTTTGCGAAATGGACTAACCGTGCAATGCCATGGTGGTATCAACAAGCAGTCGGAGGATTTTAAATGAAGAAAGTTTTATGGGGACGGGTGTATTGTTTTAGTAACCAGTGGACATGGGAACGAACTATATATCTTACTCCATCAATTAGTTTGGACTTCAACGAAGGTTGGTGTTTAGACATATCGTTCTTGATATTTAAGTTTTATACATATCAAGATTATACAAGTGAGTTAAAAAATGGAGACTGAAATGACTTATGAAGAAATCGTTAACACCTTACGTGAAGGTGTAGTAAACTTGTCGTTCACTAAAGTGAAGGATGGTGCAGTTCGTGAAATGAAAGCGACACTGGTATCTGATATGATTCCAGAAGATAAAATGCCTAAGACAGATGCAAACGCAAATACTGAGAAGAACCAACTTGCGGTTCGTGTATTTGATTTGGATTTGAATGATTGGCGTTCATTCCGTGTCGATTCGCTCTTGACTTTTTCCGCAGTTTAATATATACTATATAATATATGGTCAAGAAACTAACAGCAGCGCAGAAAGCCAAGAAGACTAGGGAAGCGAATAAGAAACGTGCCCTTGAAGAACTCGGTTACGAACGTAAGAAACCCAAACGCACACGCAAACCTATGTCGGAAGCACAGAAGGCTGCAGCGGTTGAACGTCTTGCGAAAGCACGTGAAGCTAGAGGTGCAGACGGTAGTAAGTCTGTCCATAAGGACATTCGAGATTTACCTGAAGACCATTTTATACATTGGAAGAAAGTCAAAGTTTGGTTAAAGTCTAACCAAGAACAACTAAAGGGAATGCGAGCATGGAAGAATTCCAAGGTCGCTAAGGAGCGTGCTGAATACATTGACCTTGAAGTTTACATCTCTAACATGAAGAAGTATCTGAGTGGTGGAGTGTGGATGGACTTTCGTTATGGTGAACAACGTGAAGGACGTGTACAAAAAGTGTGTGTCGCTATGGCATATCACGATGACGGGACACCCAAGAGACAATATGGAACTTGGTATCCCGACATTGTACAGGTCTGGACACGTGAACTGGAAGAAGAGTTTAAACAAGACCCTGAGTACGCTAATCAATTCAATAGTCAACTTAGAGTCAAATCAAATGATGAGGTTGATGATGAAAGTTGATTTTCAAATGGGTGGGGTGGATTCGTCTTCGGAAGAATCTAACTTCATGAACAAAAAGAAATTCACCAAGATGGTGGAGGACTGTGTAAGAACAAAGTCTATGACATACATGGACACGGTTGTTTATCTGTGTGAACAGAACAACCTAGAGATTGAGGATGTGAAAAAATATATTTCACCCTCAGTAAAAGAGAAGATTGAGTTTGAAGCAATGAAACTTAATTTCCTCGAAAAGAGTGAAAGTTTACCAAATACTAAATAAAGGTATTGACTTTCTATACTACGTTATGATACAATGAATACTCATAATACAACTAATACGCAAATATACGGAGAATACAAATATGTCTTTTGCAAATTTAAAATCTAATTCCCTAGACGTTTCTAAGTTGGCAGCAGCCGCTCAGGAAGTTTCAGGGGTAACTCAATCCAAAAACAAATACGAAGACCTTCGATTCTGGAAACCTACTGTTGATGACAATGGTAATGGTTTTGCACAGATTCGTTTTCTTCCTGCCGCTGAAGGTCAAGAACTACCGTGGGTACGTTACTTCGACCATTTCTTCAAAGGCCCTACTGGTCAATGGTATGTTGAGAAGTCTTTGACTACTCTTAACAACAATGACCCAGTAAGTGAATACAATTCACGACTCTGGAACAGTGGTATTGATGAAGATAAAGAGACCGCACGTAAACAGAAGCGTAGACTTCATTATGTCGCAAATATCATGGTGGTAAGTGACCCAACTAATCCTGCTAACGAAGGTAAAGTATTCCTTTACGACTTCGGTAAGAAAATCTTTGACAAGATTATGGATGTGATGCAACCACAATTCCCTGGCGAAACTCCAGTAAATCCATTCGACTTCTGGTTGGGTGCAGATTTCCAACTGAAGATTCGTAATGTTGCGGGATACCGTAACTATGATAAGTCGGAGTTCAAGTCCACTTCTGCATTGCTTGATGCTGATGAGACTAAACTCGAAGCAACATATAATCAGTTACATGATATGTCTGAGTTTGTTGCACCGACTTCATACAAATCATATGATGAGTTGAAGGCACGTCTTGAGGTAGTATTAGGTCAGTCAACTGGCGCTGGTGCAACTGTCAAGAACGACATGTTGACTCAAACTGCTGAGTCTACACCAATCAAATCTGCGGAACCTGTAGTAGTGTCTAACACTGCACCAGAACCAACGATTGCAGCTGCGGGTGGTGAAGATGACACATTGTCATACTTTGCGAAACTTGCTGCTGAAGACTAAACGTATACTAGTTACGTTGGAAAGGGGAGACTTCGGTCTCCCTTTTTTTATGGTGCGGTTTTGTCTAGTTGGTCAGTAGCGGGTTCTGGAGAAGCAACCATTGCACTACTGTTGTTGTTTGTTGTGGTTGCCTTACTAGATGCATCAATAGCGACAACACCACCAGTACCACTATTTTGATTTGCTTGTGCTTGTGCGGGGGCCATTGCAGCATTCCTTGGTGCAGCGAATCCTAACGCCTGATTGACTTCAGTCATCTTTGCAGAGACTTCTGGAACCTTTAGGTCTGGATGGAGAATACCTTTACCAAAATCAATTTCTTTATCAAATTTACCAACTCCCGCATCTTGGAAACTTACTTTACCACCATTTGCAAGACCATCTAACAATGCGGGTAGATGTCCAAAGTTCTGTAACATACCTTCAATGTCTACATTGCCAGCACCGATATTAATGTTAGACATTCGTTCAAGTGCCTTGACCATTCGTGCAATACCGCTCGCAGCCTTATCAATCTCAACCTGTCTGTCTGCAATACTCAACATCTGTTCGATGGGTGATTCACCACCTCTAATGAAGTTCAGAATACCAGTAGCTGCATTTGCAAGAGACGAGACCAGATTACCACCAGCGAATAATGCAAGACCAGTACTCAGAGATGTCATTGCAGCTTTTACTTTACCCGCTCTAACATCAACATCTGCATTTTCTCCACTACCAATTGATAATAGAGTTTCTACTTGTTTCTTAGTATTATCCGCAAAGTCATCTTTTGAAAAGAAGTCACCGAGTGCTTTAATTACTTGACCACCACCAAAGACGGCAAGTCCAGCACCTAATCCTGCTAACGCAAGTGCAACCCCACCAGATTCGGCCAACAAACCAAGAGTGCCTTCATTTACACTTTCGGGTATACTTAACAATGTAAGTACTTGGTCTTTTACTTTTTGTGCATCAAAACCTACTAATTGTGAGACACCAGCAATACCACTACCTAGACCAAAGGCAGCGAGACCCGCTCCCAGTAAAGTCATAGCAGGTGCAAATCCAACTAACCATGCGGCATCACCAACACTACCCACGTGTTCACCAATGGATAATAATGTACCAACTTGCTCTTTTACTTTTTGTGCATCAAAATCTATTAATTGTGATACGCCAGCAACCCCAGTACCAATACCGAATGCGGCAAGACCAACACCTATTGCCATCATTGCGGGTTTAAATAATGCAAGTGTTACAAGTTTAGCACCGTCTAGTGATTCACCGATACTCAATAAGGTTAGAACATTTTTCTTTGTGGTGTCTGCCCAGTTACCTTGGTCAAATTTATCCAATACGCCTTGGGTCATGCCAGCGATACCACCACCCGCAGAGAAGAATACTAGACCAGTTGCAATTTGTTTCATTGCAGTAGGGAACGCAATGAGAGTGGCAAGCTTTGCCACGTTCATCTCATCACCGATACTCAGTAGACTCAGAACATTCTTTTTGACCTTCTCACCATCAATCAGACCAGAAGACATAAGACCCGCAGTAGCAACAATCGCAAGAATACCGACACCAGCACCCTTCGCAAGACTACCGAGCATACCACCGAATCCCTTGACTTTCTTGCCAAGAGAACTCATGAGATTACTAGGAGCGTCTTTTACTCTCTTGAGAGAGTCTTTTATTGATGATGGGAGATTTCCGAGTTTCTTAAAGATTGCATTTCTTTCTTTCTTCTCTTCGTTATCATCACCCTTTGCATTTTCTTTAGCTTTCTTATCCTTTTCGAAATGCATTGCATCTTGTTCTAGAATATCGTTAAGGATATTGTGAGTACCTTCAGCAATCTCTATGTGTTGGGCTCGATGATTCTCTGATTCGGCATGATTCTCATTCATCTCGTTAATCAGTTTTCTCAGAAGATTCTTTTGCGAATCACTGTCTCTACCAGCCCCTTTTGCGGGATGCATTTCTTCGGCCATTTATCTACCCTGTTGTTGCCTATGTTTGTCGTTCTCTTCCTTTATATGTTCTGTGAGAAGAGTGACATATACCTCCCTTTCCCACGGCATCATCATTTCAAGTTCAGTCAAACTATAATGATGATGTTGCATTAACGAAAAATTAGTTTCATAAAAATTTATGAGACTATCATGGGAAAGGTTTACTAAAAAAAATCAGTAAAACCCGATAACGTAGTCTTGTTATGTGTTCCACATTCCCTACAATCGAACTCAACGTCTTGGGTCAAAGTCGGAATTGTTGCGACAAATTCACTGACTTTCTTAAACTGTTCACCAGTCATAGAGTCAACAAAGTCTCTCAAGTCATCCTTTGACACATCGTTTGCGTTGATGTTCTCATCTTCGGTTAAAATATTCTTGATACTATAAACGATTAGTTCAATCAATTGTTCTGTTTGTGATAGTCCTTCTTTCATGTTCATAAGAACATCTGCGGATGGGTAACCCATTTCCACAAAGACTTCTTCCTGTAGGTCTATTGTCTCAGATGGATTGTCCATATTGAGTTCAATAGCTTCGAGGTCAACAGTAATCTCGTTTTTAGTATCACATTTTTGACAACCCATATTCAACTTACTACGTTCACCTACCGACTTACTGCGGAGTTTTGTGAACATATATTCCACATCAAATGTGGTAAGTTCTTTCTTGTCAATCTTATCATCGACACATACTTCAATTGTGTCAATGATTGCCTTCATAGCTTGAGTCGTATCTTGACTCTCAAATGCCATGAGAAGGACTTTCTCTTCTTTTACCAAATACGGACGGAATCTAACCATCTGTTGTTTAGAAGGAATCAACATCTCATATTTCGGATTCCCGTTTAGTTTAGGTAGTGCCATTATATTATTCTCCAAATAATCTTATAAAAATTTTCTAAGTAATTCGCCTGCGACACCTTGTACAAAACCAGTATCTCTTGCGTCTCCACCTTTGGACTTCCAATTCTTGTATGACATTTGTACTGTCACCTCAAGTAATTGTCCGTCATCACTCAACTCAATTGCATTCAATGTTGTTGGGTAAGCCTTATCTAGGACTAAAGTATAGGTGATATCATCACCGAATACCAAATTCAAGTCAAACTCGCCTTGTGCAAGGTCGAGTGGCCCTAGTCTGGGTAATCTACTTCTAAGAGAAGAAGGTATCTTACCCGCATCATATAATTTCTTTTTTGCGATAGGGAATGATGTTCCCTTCTTAATGTGTTGGATAATAACAGGATGTGTGTAATCGTTAAAGTATCCAATCTCTTGGGTCTCTTGATTGACCGCAAGGTTTTGCCATGTCTCAAAATAGTTTCTTATTTTCATATCATTAAGACAATGGAAGGTCAGTGTAACATCATCGACAGCATACCCATATGCCATCTTGGTGGTATAAAGACCCATTTGTTTTTCTGTTGATAGAATCTGTCTGCCAGGCAAAGATGTTGCTTTGCATAACAAGTTCATTTCTCTTGCATCACCACCGATTGGGGGTAGGAAAATCTTGTACAGATTTCCCATTGCCATACCACCACCTTGTCCGACTTGTGATTTAAAATCGTCAATTGCTATCATGAACGTCTACCTATAGCTTTTCGTGAATCTGCATAAACTTTCTTAGAGTTCGCTTTACGGAACTGTGCAGTCGGTAAGAAGGTTGCAATCTCCCATTCTGGCATGGGTACTTCTGCAAACTTACTTTTGACATGTTTAGTCAGATAGTGTTTAAAACAGGGTTCGTAGTATTTCAACTTAGAGATTGCCTGTAACTTTTTGTAAGTAATCTGAAACTTTGCATTATCTGTCGCTTTCATATTTGCGGTTTCCATCAATGCATCTAACATTTTTGCACGTAAGATGGGTGGAAGATAATGCAAGTTCAATCCATAGAATCCACCTTCCGCAGGCCCAATCACTACAATCAAAGGAAACAAATCATAATATGGAAGTGTCTCTTTGTGTTTGGGGTCATAGAAGAACATCTGCATTGTACCAACCAGTCCAGTTCTAGATAGGTTCTTTAGTGCAGACCTCTGTTTAAGAGGGTCTTCTTTAATCAACGCTTGACGATTGATAGACCTCATGTTCTTGGCTTTGTTCATAAACCATGCACGAGATTCATCCGTTCTTGGTGTAATACCAGCACGGAATGCCTGTAGTTCTAGTCTGTTGAATATATTACTCATGTCTTTATTTATACCAATTTATCTTAGATTTTTTGTAGTTTTCAATAAAATCGTAATATCTACTAACGTCATTGTCATCTATAATCGGTGGATTACCAGAATACACATCATTCAAATTATATCCTAGTATACTATACCAGTGCATGTGCCAACCACTTTGACTTTCTGGTCTTTTTAGTTTTTGTATTCTATTGGATTGAAACTTCGCACTCCACTCTACCATATCAATAAAATCATAATCTCCACTTGGATGTACCCATGCACGTTGCATAGTTTCTTTTGCTCGGTCTTTTAGTTCTTCTCGTTTTAACCAATCAACAGCTTTATTTTTCATCATATCATGTATTGAAACGTTATCTGGTATTATTTGTTTTACTTCCCAATTGGTATGATAATACGATTCAACTATTCTATCAATAGGAGTCTTATCTCTCCATGTGTATCCGTACTTTGACGGGTTTTTTTCTATTTCAGATACCGCATCAATACCATCATGACCCACGTGTTGCGATATGTATAGTCCATGCATTGTTGCTTGGTTCTTCCAATACTTGTTCAGCCAATCCGCAGTATTGTCAAGAGTCTCAAACGTTTCATGTGGTAATCCCGCAATCATTGATAGTGTTCCATTATAATGATTACCTGATAATACATTTTTTCTAAAGTATTCTTCTCCTGCTATTAGACCTTCTTGTATTATAAGAGGGGACATTCCTTTTCTGATTGACTTTGCAGACGCATGATTGAACGACTCAAGACCCATAGAGTGACTGGTGAATCCCATAGTAATCATATTATCCCAGTCTTCTCTCGCTCGTTTTACAAACAAGTCTCCTCTAACAAATCCATGAAACTGCGGTTGAAAAGGTAATGTTTTTACAACACTAGCAAACTTCTCAATCTTCTCTGAACGGTCATTACAAGTTTCGTCTGCAAGTATGTAACGAGTCACACCCCATTTATCATAGTTTTCCCGTAACTCTTCTTCAAAGTTTATTGCATCTCTGGTATGGTCTCCCTTGACACCCAGTGGTGCATAGTCACAGAATGTACATTTAAACATACATCCACGTGATAACTCTATAGTCAACACTTCATTCTTTTGTATGAAGTCTCTTTCCTCGTATGATGTTCTTGGGTTCTTATGTGGAAATGCGGGATAGTCCTTGAAACAATCAATGATTTTAAATTTCTTATTGGTCATATCAATAAGATTGAATGGGTTGGTCATCTCTTTGACCTTTGGTTCAGATGCATTACCAACAAAGTAATCACACAAAGCAACGATTGCATGTTCTCCATTACCTACGGAAAAGTAATCTACATTCTCGTGACGTATAACATTTACAAGTTTGTTTGCCCCCACGACAATTTTAATCCAAGGGTATTTCTTTTTGATGTGTTTTATAAGTCTGTTATGTTTTACTACTAATGGTGATGTATAGAAAATACCATATGTAAAAAATACACTGAAGCCTATCCATTTTGTGTTACGAGCAACCCGACTGTCAACAAAGTCTGATAGTTCTTCGTCTGACCATGCATCAATAAAATCTAAAACTTCAACATCCCAATCTCTTGTTTCTCTTAAATGTGAGGCAATCCTGTGTGCTCCTGTTCCTCGTACAGGCATATCACGACCACTATATCCAACTGGATACGTTATGTTCGCTCCCGTGATAATTAGTGCGTGATTCATTTCTTACGTTTTTGAAAGGGTTTTAAAGGTTTTGTTGATTTAGGAATAAGAGACTTGAGTGGTTCATTCTTCTCAGTCCATATGACAAACTTCCACCCACGGTCTTTTGCATACTCGTTTGCCGCTTCCCATTTGTTTATGTTCTTGACATAGGTCATACTTTCTGATATGAATCGTTTAGTTCTACGATTACCTGTAGGGATTCGGGTTTCTTTATCTGGTTTTATCTCAACCAACCACGTCTTACCATCCTCCATGATAAGTTTCAAGTCCATAAAATATCTATGATAACGCTTGTCTACTTCATATAAGTATGGTATAATGACCTCTTCGGAAGACCACTTCTTTACCTTGGGATTATCGTCTGCCCACTTGAATGCGTGTTTTTCCCATAAAGAACGGTATACCACATCTGTGTGGTCGCCCTGATACTTCTTTGGATTTTTTACCTTGTATCTTCCCGAATATGCCATAAAAACCTTATAAATAAAGATAACTGATTTATAACCTATTTATAGAGAAACTAAAATGGTAGATAATATCCACGATGCACAAGTTGGAGATAAACTCACCCCCGCACAGGTACTAGAAGCAGCGGGTGGGCCTAAAGCAAAAACAAACGAAACTCCAGAGGGTGTCGATGTTGTTCTTGAAAAGAAAGATTTAGAATATCCTCTGAATAATCCCGATGATTATAAAGGTCGTTTAGTTTTCAATGTGGTAAAAGAGGCAGAGACAGAACTCGGTAATGTCCTTGGTAACGCACTAGAGTTTGGTAAAGACTTGGTAAAGGCAGTAACCGATGGTGCAAACCCATTTTCGGACGAAGATGCAAACACAGAAACCCCCGTACAAGTAGTAGCGGGTGGAAACCAAGAAGACCAACAAAAGGCAACCAATGCTCATTATGGTAACGAGTCTTCTAGTCAACCAGTCACAAAAAGAAAACCATTAACTGCGGTGGGAAGACAAGTATCTTTGTATCTTCCTGTTGGTCTACAGTATCGTGACAACGTTGCGTATGAAAACACACAACTTGGTGCATCTGGTGGCGCAATGGAAGCAGGTCTAAAGAGTGGTGTCGGTGCATTGAGTTCTCTATTAGAGACTACTGGTAAAACCGTTAGTGCTGCACTTACTGGTAATGCAAGTCAAGATATGGCAAAACTTGCCACTGTAAAACTGATGGGTAGATTCCCAGATGAGGTTGCGGGTGCATTTAAAAGTGCTGGTCAAGTAACGACCAATCCAAATACACGAGTACTATTCAAAGAAGTTGGACTCCGTGATTTCTCGTTTGCGTTTAAGTTTATTGCAACCTCAGCTAAAGAGGCAGAAGAAGTCAAAGAGATTATCAAACTATTCCGAACAGAACTCTATCCCGAAAACATTTCTCTTGAAGTTGCTGGTAGTGATATTTCTATTGGTTATCGTTTTCCAAACAAGTTTCAAATCAATGTCGAGTATGATGGTGAAGAGATTGCAACCCGAATCAAACCCTGTTATCTGAGAGATGTTGGTGTAACATATAATAATACTGCAATGTCAATGCACAGTGATGGTAACTTTCAAGAGATTGAAATGACGTTGGCGTTCCAAGAAAGTAGAACACTCAACAGAAAAGATGTTGAAGAGGACGGATTCTAATGACAACTAAGTATTTCAAGAACTTTGGTCTAACTGCATATCGCTTTGGTGATAATGAATTACCTGTATTGTTTGATAACCTAACACAATATGTAGACATCATTGACGGTTTAAAAGATAACATTTCTTTTTATAACAAACATACGATTATATCTGGCGATAGACCAGACACATTGTCCTATAGACTTTACGGAACAACCGATTATTACTGGACATTTTATTTGATGAATGATGATTTACGTGAATCTGGTTGGCCTGTGGCTGCACCCGAAATCATGACAACCCTTGAAGAGAAGTATCCGTATCGTACTGTAACAACAAATACAAACCTTTCGGAGTCATTCTTTGTCGGTCAGATTGTGACGGGAACCACCAGTGGTACGGTTGGTAGAGTTGTAAAAAGAAGATTAGACCTTGGTCAGTTGATTATTGATACTTCATTAACTCCAGGCGATTACTTCGGTAAATACCCCAACGCAGAAAACTTTGGCCCTACCGAACAGATTAGTTACATATCTGAAGAAGGTGCATTCTACTCCGCAACGTTAATCAAAGAATCTAAACAATATGATTCGGTACACCATTACGAAGATGCTGACGGTGTATGGCAAGACCTACCAATATACGACTTTGGTAATACGGGTAACTATAAAGCTGTTACATACAGAGAACGTATGGAAAACAGAAACGAAGACCTTAAACAGATTAATGTTCTTAAACCTTCAGTCATTAGTAAGGTTGTGGCTGAATTCAATAATTTCCATAAGGGTGTCTAATGTCATCTGGTAAAACTACGCAGTCGCAACAATTTAAGATTGTTGAAGCGGTAATCAGTGCCGACAGATTTGGGGGTAATGATACTGCTTCTTTTGACGTGCGAACTTCTGTGGTAGAACTTAGTTTATTTGAAAGTTTAGATAAACCATACCTTACGGGTCAGTTGGTTCTTTTGGATGATAAAGCACTATTTGATACGATTCAGTTTCAAGGGACAGAAAGATTAAATATTAAAATGGCTTCCGTTGATAATGACTTAGATGTTATCATGGAACGTACATTCATTATGACAGGTATAGAAAAGTCTGTCAAGTCAAATGCAAACGGAAAGTCTAGTGTATTACTATTCACATTATTAGACGAACATGCATTCTTATCCAATCTAAAAAAGATTAGTAAGTCCTTTAATGGTCGAATTGATGAGATATTGATTAAGTTACTTGCAACAGAAATGAATTTGGATATTGATTTATCTTATCTATTTCTACCAGACGGGAAAAGAACTCTCCCAGTACAATCAAACATTAAGGGTATTATACCCAATCTCACACCTATAGAAGCGGTTAAGTGGTTGACCAATCGAGCTACGACAATCACGGGTTCCCCATTCTTTACTTACGCATCAATGCATGATAATAACCTACGTTTGGGAAATCTTGATGCAATGTTATTTCAACCCGCATTCAACGAGAAGATACCTTACACATATAACCCAGCAAACATAGCGGGTGCGGATAGTCAGACAGAATTTGAAAAGACGTTTACAATTAAATCATTGACGGTATCAAAACAAGCGAACACACTCAAGTTAATTAGAGAGGGTGCGGTTGGTTCTATGTTACAGAACACAAATTTGAATACGGGTGAGGTGAGTCGTAATCACCATAGTTTCAGGGAAGTGTTGACAAAACTTAAAACACAGAACATTATTGGAAATTACCAAAATGTATTCGACCCCGCATTTAAAATGAACGAGACTTTCGTTGACGAATATGACTCACGTATATATCATACAATAACATCTTCAGGAACTTATGGCAGATTTAAATCATATCATGATGAATATGATGGAACTAAGATGCGAAAGAAATTGGAGAGACGAGCCATTCTCAATCATCTATATAAGAACATGTTGAATGTTGTTGTCGAAGGTGCGGGATTCATCATATCAAAAGCAAGTGTTGGTGACGTAGTTAATCTAATGATTGTGAACGATAATGTTGAAGCGTCAGCCAATGCCGCAAAGGGTGAACTTGTTGATAAAGCAAAGTCTGGTGACTTCATTATCTATGACACAAGACATACATTCGCTGGTACACAACACACAGTATCAATGAATGTTTGTAAATTGGAGAGAGAAGAATGAACCCTATTCTATCGGAGTTCTACGGTGACAACACACGGTGGTTTATTGCGACTGTCGTGGATGCATCTCCCCCATACGGTTTTGAGGGTCGAGTAAAGATTCGTGTTCATGGTCTACACACCCCATCCACACGACTGATTCCACAAGCAGATTTACCTTGGGCCCAGTGTGTGATTCCTACTACAGAAGGTGGTGCGTCTGGTATCGGACGGATGCCTCAATTACAACCAAGTGCATTGGTATTTGGTATGTTTATGGATGGAGTCAACTCACAGACACCTATTGTATTAGGTTCTCTTCCACACATTGAGTTTCCTTCAACAATACAAGTTGGTCAGTCTAACCAAAAACTCAAGTCCGATAATAAACCAGAGGAAGTCTGGGACAATGTTGCGGCTGAAAATACACCAGATATAATTGACATCGAAGACACTAATACAGAAAAGGTTGCTCTTAATGTCCAACGTCAAAGAGAAAAAACTTCGGTTGCCTTCTTTCTAAACTTGGGGTATACTTTAAAACAATCTATAGGATTAACTGCGGCTTTGAGTTTTGTTTCTGGTGGTATGACCACAGGTAGAAACACAGACAATAAAGGTATCGGTGCATTCTCGGAAGGACGTTATTCTGAATTACAGAAGTTCTCTAATGACTACGACACGTTCCTTGTACAATTATCCTTTGTCGCATATGAGTTAAACACTACACAGTCTAGTACAAACATTAGATTGGTAAACGCCACGAAATTGAATGATAAAGGTATTTGTCAGATTGTTTCTAAATACTATCTGGACAGACCCGATGCAGCTTCTATCAAAGCGATTGAAACGGCTGCCGAAGAATTAATGAATAGGATATCATAGATGTCATTAAATAAACAAAACTTAAACGTTCTTCTTGGTTCTGAAATAAGAAAGAAACAAGAACCGACAGACCCGTTTGTTCGTAAGGGAGAGGTGGCCGTTCAGGAAATCTTTGTCAAAAGAAATACCATAGTTGGTCAAAAAGACGGACAAATTCTTGGTGGTATTAAGACATTAGGACAATCCACAAACTCCAGTGAAGAAGTTATTACCAGTGCTATCGGTCAAATTACGGATGACCTCCCCGCATTGTCTGGTGCGAAGGGTAACCTTCTAGAAGTTTCTTTTGATACCGTATTAGACTCTGACGGAAAGTTCTTGCGATTCAAGTTGCCTACAGATTCCGATGGTGGTATTGCACTTGCACCCATCATTGCGGATAGTAATGGTGAACTGTTTCGTGGTGTTGGTCGTGATTCTGATAACCCTGCTCGTTCCTTTGGTACGCTATCAACAACTGTTACTTCCTTGACAGGTCTTCCCGCACTTAGAGCAAACAAGCCTACATCCGCACTTGCAGTTATATCTGATGGTACTGCTCAAAGTATTGCGGAATGTGTCAGTGTTGCAGAAGATAAGAAATCAAAAGACTTTGCAGAGATTGCTGCATTTACTGATGTCATTGAAGCAATGAAACCACCTGCTTCGGTAAGTGGTGGTTTGTTTGGTAAGATTAAAAAAGCAATGAGTGCAGTAAGTTTTGCGGGTGGTTTGACAGGTACTCTGAGTCAAATTGCACCTCTAGCCTCGTTGAACGAACAGGTTGCTTCTATTGGTGATAAAATTGATGCAATTGCTTTGCCTGGCAACATTGGTACAATTGGTGAATTAAATGAACTTGCACAGAATGTGATGGCAACTCCAGGCGAATTGCTACAGGGTGCGGGAGACTTGGTAAGTAATTTTACTGGACAGTTTGCTCAGGATGCACTGGCACAATTCCAAAGTTTGAAAGACACTTTACCAGACCTTCCTAGTGTGGAAGATGTTGTCGGTACAGACTTGACCGATGTTAAATCTGCACTAGACGAGTTTAAGGAAGCCGCAGATAACTTTGATACCAACTTCGATAATAGAACTGAAATGGGATTGGGTGGAGTATTACAAAACCTATCCGAGAGATTGTCGGGGGCAGCTGCATCATTTATTCAAAACATAGTTCCAGGCGGTATCATAACTTCTGACGAAGAACGAAGAAAGATTTTAGAACAATTTGGTTCGGGTGACGAGAATCAAAAGAAAGAAGCTGTCAAAACGTTAACTAAGAAATCTAATAACGTAACTAGTCGTATGAAGGATATCTTGGATAAAGATACTAGGTCAACCAACACTCTTGATATGCAAATCGAAATGATTGAAACGGCAAGAAAACAAGATGTCCCCGAACAAGAGATTGCTATTGCACAACAAGAGATATCCAGAATTAAAGAATCTATGGAGGAACTAAATACTACTATCAGTGGTACAGTGGTTATAGATGCTGACCTATTTGATGAAGGAGTACCAATAGACAATTCATCAAGATGGAGTGGCAAGAATAGTCCAGATGATGTCTTTACTATGGTATCGTCCGTAGAAGAATTAGATGCAGAGATGCAGAAAGTTTATCGACCAATTACTGAAGTGGTTGTTCATGCAACCGAGACCTTTACTAATAAAGATATTGGTTCGATTGAAATAAACAATATGCAGATTGAATTGGGTCACGAGGGTATTGGATACCATTATGTGATTCGAAGAGATGGTAGACTGCAACGTGGTAGACCAGTTAATACGGTGGGCGAACACGCACCCATAAACGGACACGATGCGTTTTCGATTGGTCTTGCATTGGTAGGTGGACTTAATGTGTCTTCGGGTGATAACAACCCTACAGACTATAGGTCTTCTCAATCGTTTACTAGAGAACAGTTTACGACATTAGAGAAATTCATAAAGAGTTTCTATCGTAGATTCCCAGGCGGACAGGTCTTCGGTCACAACGATATTGACGAGACAGAATTTGACCCATACTTTGATGTTCCAGATTATGTAGAATCGGTATTCAGAAAGATAAACAAAACTACTGAACCATTGATAACAGGCCCACTCTCAGAAGCGGAGATTAATAATGACAACTAAGAATGACAATTATAATATTAGGGTCGAGAAGATTGGCGAGGGTACAGAGAATACTCTAGGTGTTCCTTTAGATGGAATGCAAGACCCTACGGGTGAGTATCCCAAACGTGAATATAACTATGGGTCATCAATTAACAAAGCTGCACGTGGTTCCAAAACAAACAACCTCTATGTTGGGGGTGGTGACATTGGTGTGTCCTTGGGTATTGAACCACAGAGACCATCCGAGTATCCATTTAACCAAGTACAAGAGACTATCTCTGGTCACGTAATCGAACAGGATGACACGCCTGGCGGTGAACGAGTACTAATCAAACATCGTACTGGTGCGGGTGTAGAGATGAGAGCAGATGGTTCTGTTATCATTTCCGCAGTGAACAACAAGGTAGAAGTGACTGGTGGTGACCAGACTGTTATCATTGAGGGTAATGGTAATCTCGTGTATCAGGGTAACTTGAACATGAAGGTGACTGGTGACTATAATGTTGATGTGGGTGGTAACTACAATGTCAATGTTGGTGGTAGTCTACGTGAAGAGATTCAACAGAATCACCGAACCATCACAACAGGTAATCGTGAAGAGACTGTCAAGAAGACTAAGACTAATCGTACACTGAGTACCGTTACAGATGTTATGTTGGCAGATTATAACCAATTTGTCAAGCTCGACCAAAAGAATTTTGTTGAAGGTAATATAGAGATTGCTGCAGAAGACAATATTCTCATCTCAGGTAAAGAAGCGGTTGCAATCTCAAGTAAGAATGCAAATATCACTGGTGCAAAGTATGTATCCGTTATGGGACAGAAAGGTGCAATCGGTGGTAGAATGGTTGACTTTACTGGTAACGTATTCCAAGGTGGTGAAGGCCCAGTTGAGTTTAACTCAGGTGCGAACTTCTACGGTACATTCTTTGGTAAGGCATCTGAAGCATGGAAAGCGAATAATGCAAACAATGCTGACCTCGCACTTAGGTCGTTTTACGCTTCTAACGCCAACAAATCACTAACGGCCGTTTCGGCAACTGCAGCGCTGACAGCGGGTTCGCTAGGGGCGTCTGGACTTGGGGGTAGTCCGCCAATCATATTGGCGGCGAGTGTTCACTTACCTAAATTTGCTGATGAGTTTCAGTATCCAAGTTCAGGCCCTGCCGAGACACAGATTACGGGTGAGTGGGTAGTAGGTCAAGTGGTCAATGGTGACTATGCAATCCGAACTGTTGTAATTGATGGTGGTGATGTATTGTTGACCAAGACTCTCCTATCAGATGATTACGAAGATGTGTTTGATAAAGTTCCGACTACCCAAGAGATTCGTTCTGCATTTAGAAACAAATCTTCTCGTGAAAAGATTGGTAGTATTTTGGTATCCGAAGAGAAACTTAATCCAGAATATAAAACAAAGAGTCCGCCCGCAGTGGGTAGGACAGTGAAGAAATCCCCATCATCTAGATTTGGATTTGAACCGATTGGTAATGCAATTGAGAATAGAGGAAAGAGGTTTACACCATGATAGTACTAGTTGACCCAGTATATAATCCAAAGAATCAGGGACAGATTACATCTGCTACCAAGTTGGGGCCAGGCATAACCATTGCAAAGTTTCTTGGTGCATATGGTGACAGAACACCGTTCAACCATGTGATTAGTAATTCCGCAAGACAACTGATTGCGAGACAATTATATCTCCAATCAGAAGCGATGAGAATCATTAATGGTAACACCGAAAACTTCAATGACATTCGCATGATTGTATCAGAGGGAATATACCAGTTAAGAGAAGGTGACAAGTCTGACGAAACCATGCAGAAAAAATCTGACGGTAGATTAGTATATTATCAGATAATCGACCAAGAAGGCAATATTAATTTAGAAAAAACTTTTGATGTTGCAGAATATCTCAAAGACTATATCAAGTTCAAGAAACTTTACTTAGATTACGATATGTACAATCCGAACAGAAAACTTACTGCACAGATAGGGATTGAGTTTCCTCCAGTACCAGAATCGTTTGATATTGCATTCAATGGTGAAGTTGAAACTCATTTTAATAATGAGTTGATGAGTAAGGATGAATTAGTAGAAATTAAAGAAAGTGCTTAAAAAAGGTTATAAATAGAACTATGGCAATACGAAGAGCGTTCGCACAAGAAGATACTGACCTACAGACTGCAACTGTAACGACCAGTCGTGTAAGACAGTATACTGATATCGACCTTACATTCAAGGCAAAACCGACTTCTGGAGAAATATATAAGAAGACGGATGCAGCTGCGGTGAAACAGGCGGTCAAGACCCTAGTGATGACAAATCAACTAGAGAAACCTTTTCGTCCCAGTTTTGGTGGGAATATGCAATCGCAGTTATTTGAACTTGCGGATAGAGGCAAATCCTCTATGATAAAAAGGAACATCAAAGAAAACATAGAGATGTTCGAACCAAGAGCGAAGATATTGGATATAATGGTAAATTTGCAATCAGATGCACATTCTCTGGACGTAACAGTAAAATTTAAAGTAGTAAACACAGAAGAAGAAATCGTATTCACTACAACACTTGCAAGGTTAAGATAAAATGGCAACAACAATTAAATCGACATCACTAGATTTTGATGCAATCAAGAATAACCTAAAGACATTCCTTTCACAGAAGGATGAATTTACGGATTATAACTTTGAGGCATCTGGTCTTTCAAACATCTTGGATGTCCTTGCATACAATACACACTATAATGCATTGACAGCCAACTTTGCATTGAACGAGTCATTCCTTGGAACTGCACAATTACGTAGTTCTTTGGTATCTCTTGCAGAAGGTATTGGTTATATCCCAGATTCGATGACCTCATCACAAGCTATTGTGAAACTGTCTCTGAACTTGGCGGGTGTTTCTGACCGTACTGCACAGGTTCAAATCCCTAGAGGATTTAAATTCAATGCAACTGTTGATGACGAAGAGTTTGTTTTCCAGACACAAGAAGACATAAGTGCGGATGATAATGGTGAAGGATTATATGAATTTACAAACGCATCTGGTAGTAAGAATATTAAAATCTTCGAAGGTACTTCCAGAGTTAAGACTTTTCTGGTAGAGAGAAGTCAAGATAATGCAGTCTATATTATCCCAGATAAGAGTATGGATATTGATACTGCAATCGTCCGTGTCTATCAGACACCAACTTCTTCGGTGTTCGTACCATACACAAGTATCTTGAAGGCGAATACCATTAATGCAAACTCCACACTATTCATTCTAAAAGAATCTCCGAATGGACTCTTTGAATTATCATTCGGTAATGGTTCTACTTTGGGTGACGCACCCAAGACAGGTTCTAAAGTACAGGTTACATATCTTTCATGTAGTGGTGCTCTTTCTAATTCTGCAAAGGTGTTCGAACCAAATTCTAATGTATCAGTGGGTGCGGGTAGTTATGAACTAACGGTATCCACAGTATCGGCTTCGGTTGGTGGTTCTGCTAAAGAGTCTATCGAATCTATTCGTCAGACCGCACCGTTCCAATATGCATCTCAGAATCGAATGGTAACTGCTGCAGATTATTCTGCACTGGTACTAAGAAACTTTTCTACACTGATTAAGGATATGCAATCCTTTGGTGGTGAGGACGCATTACAACCTGAGTTCGGAACAGTGTTCCTGTCCATCTTGTTTAATGCGGATGTAGATGATACGACCATACAGGTCACAAAAGATTCTATTCAAGACCTTGCAAAACAATTAGCAGTCGCATCATTTAATCTCAAGTTTACTGACCCAGTCAAAACTTTTATTGAGTGTAGAACATTCTTCCAGTTTAACGCTAACTTTACCACATTATCCAGAAACACTATTCAAGATAATGTAAATAATACTATTAAAAATTATTTTGATGAGAACACTGGTAAGTTCGGTCAATCATATAGACGTTCGAACCTACTGACTCTTGTAGATGATGTGAGTCCAGCTATCTTCTCCTCACGTTCTGAGACGTTTGTTCAGAGAAGATTCTCTCCAACACTGACTAAAATAGAAGACTACACGTTGAGATTTGCGGTGCCATTGGCATCACCCGATGATGTCCACTATAGGGTTACATCGTCTCAGTTTGGTTTTAAAAACAAGACATGTATCATAAGAAACAAATTAAACAGTAACAAACTAGAAGTCTATAACAGTGGAGACAACGAAGTTATTGTTGATAATGTTGGTTCCTACGAGGGAGATACTGTTCGTATCGTTGGTCTTCAGATAGATAACTACATTGGTGCAGATACTTTCATTAAGGTTTCTGGTAAACCAGCTAACGAGTCTGCGATTACTCCATTGAGACAAGACATCGTAGAACTTGACCTATCTAACACATTCTCAAGAATCGTTGATGTTGCGTCTGGGGTGACGAACTAATGACTAGTAAGAGAAATGATACTCTTATCGACATTGATAGAAGAGAGATTGCTTTTATTGAGCATCAAGTGGAGAATATTCTTCCCGCCTTCTTTCGTACCGAGTATCCGAAACTAATAAGTCTTCTTAAAGAGTACTATCATTTCGATGATGAAGAGACCTCGGCTGCAAGACTAATTCACGATTTGTTTTACAGTAGAGATATCACTCAAACAGACGTTGAACTTCTTACATATATTGAAGACGAACTCCTGTTAGGTCAATCATATTTTGAAGGTTTTACTGATAAACGTGCTGCTGCAAAATACTCTAACCAATTGTATCGTTCAAAGGGAACTCAATTCTCTATCGAACAATTCTTTAGAACATTCTTTGGGGTTGACCCAGAGATTACTTACACAAAAAAACAAGTATTCCAATTAAATGGTGGAGATGACTTTAAGGAAATAGAACTTGACGCACTCATGGAAGCATCAATAGGTTCTCCCGCCTTTCCTGCTACAACATATGGTCAGTTAGATAGTGATGGTGCAAGACTAACATATCAAAATTATCTGAAAGATAACTATAGACCAACATCAAGGATTGGATTTGAATCACAGAAGTATCTGACTAATGATAAACTGTATCAGACATTTGCGTTACTAGTAAAGACTGACATATCAACATCTGAATGGATTCAACCTTATAAACTGTTTGCACATCCAGCTGGTATGTATGTAGGTTCTGAGGTTCAGATTGTATCGGTGGTAGAAGATACCATGACCGCACCAAATGTTGTGCTAGAACCACCACCACCCATTGCGGTTCACTCAACCGCATCATTTGGAGATACTGGTTTGACAGATTTAACCGCAATTGTAGATGACCTATATACTGATTCAGCTGGTGTATACAGTCGTATCAATGCAGAGTTTAATTCTGTCGAAGACTTCTCTCTTGAAGAGATACAGACAATCAATAATCAGTATTCATCACTGCGTGAAGCACAGATTGCAAGTTCACCCACATTTGATGATTCGGATGAGGTTGGAACAAACGGTATGGACTTGAGTAACAACTACTCTTGGGAAACTCTTGACCAACAAAAACATCAATGGTGGAGTGCTGACTCTGACCAATACTTAAAAAGTTTTACACTATAACCTAAAAACCTTATAAATAGTTAAATAACAAACGGACTATAAAATGGCACAACAGACACTAAACAGAGGAACAGCGGCAAATGACGGTACGGGTGATACCCTCCGTGTTGCTGCCCAGAAAATTAACGAGAACTTTACAGAACTCTATACGGCTGTTGGTGGTGATTCTTCGACTGTAACACTCACCAGTGCTGGTGTGGTTTTTGAAGGTCAGGCTGCGGATGACCATGAGACTACATTGTGTGCAGTAGAACCTACTGCTGACAATATTGTATATGTTCCCAATGATGGCGGAACACTCATTCTAGACTCTTGTTCTCAGGTATTGAGTAACAAGACCATCCTTAGTCCTATGTTGACTACTCCATCTATTAAAGACGCAGACTCAAGTCATGCATACAATGTTGTAGTAAGTAATCTGGCTGCAAACAGAAATATCACGTTACCTCTATTGACAGGACATGATACCTTTCTCTTTGCAAATCATCCACAAACACTGACTAACAAGACTGTCGAAAACCCCGTATTATCCAACCCTGTTATGGGTGGATTGGATGGTGCTTCTTTATTGCTTGATAGTGCAAGTAATGAATATGTCAAGTTTACTAATGTTTCGAGTGCGGTCAACCATGTTCTCATTGGTAACTCTGCCGCTGGTAATAACCCCACTATTGACGTAGAAGGTGGTGATACAAACATTAGTTTAGAACTAAGAGCTAAAGGCAGTGGTGCAGTCGAGATTATGAACAAGTTGGTTTTCCAAAAGGGAACCGATGTCGCTGCAACCGAAGCAATAGATTTAAATGAACCCCTAACCGTATTTAACTCTGGTAGTTTAATTAGTCCAACTATTGGTGATGGAACTATCCAAGGTGAGGTAAAATACTTCAGTAATATTGCGGCAGGTGAGGTGAGATTATCTTCTGCAACAGCAGTCGCAAACATCTATGGTGTTGACTCTGCTGATGGATTCCTCAGTTTTAATCAAGGTGATGGATGTATTCTCGTATGGAATTCACTTGCAAGTAAATGGTTTAAGGTGTCCAATAACGGCACAACAATAGGATAAATGAAATGGCGATTGTAACAAACCCAATTAAAAAACAGGTTATCGAATCACTTGATAGTGATATCGGTTTACCTACTACACACTACTATGCCGCCATTGGTCGGTCAGAAGACTGGAATGATTCAGACGTTGCTCCTGCTCCACTGAATTCTGCAAGAGAAGAAAGAAACTTCCGTCTCGGACTTCAATCTGCTAAGAAGATTATCGACTTCTCCTTTGTTGTACCAAGATACAACTGGTCATCTGGTGCAATCTATTCTGCATATGATGATGCACAGGTAGGGTATCCTACTCAGACATACTATGTTATGAACGATAACAACCAAATTTATGTGTGTATCCAACAGGGTAGAAACGCAGCGGGTCTGGCACAGGTATCTACAGTTCAACCAACTGGTAATACAGACGGAACTCCGTTTGATACTGTTGATGGTTACATCTGGAAATTCCTATATTCTATCGGTGCTTTGGACGCAAACAAATTCATTTCTGCAAACTATATTCCAGTAGAACTTGTAGGTACTACAGATGCAAACTCCACGGCTGCGGAGATAGAACAAAAGGCAGTACAGAATGCTGCGGTTGCGGGACAGATTGTAGGTTACGCAGTTGACTCAGGTGGTTCTGGTTACTCATCATCACCCACAATTACGGTTGTTGGTGACGGTACAAATGCAAAAGCAGACGCAACAATCTCTGGTGGACAGGTAGTAAATGTCAAATTCATTGATAGTGATGGTTCTTATGCATTGGGTTCTGGATACCATTTCGCTGACGTTAATTTAGCAGGTGGTGGTTCACCAACCAAACCTGCTAAGATTCGTGCAATCCTCGGAAGTCCTTTGGGACTTGGTGGAGATGCAAGAGATGACCTTCGTTCAACTGCAATCATGTTGAATACTAAACCAACTGGGACAGAAGACCTCGACTTTATTGTAGGTAATGACTTCCGTCAGGTTGGTTTGTTAAAGAATCCTTATCCACATAGTCCAGATTCAGCAGGTGATTATTGGACAGAAGATACTGCAATCTGTCTAAAGAAAATCACTCTCAGTGCTACAACCTCTGGTTTTACTGCTGATAATAGAATTAAAGGTGGTACTTCAGGTGTTGAAGCTTTAATTGATAAGGTTGACTCTGACAACATATGGTATCACCAGACAGAAGATACTGGTTTCGGTAACTTCTCTTCTAGTGAAGCTATCACAGAACTTAATGGTAATGGTGTTGGTGTGAACGGTACTAACGGAGGCAATCCTTATACTTATCCAGAAATTGATACGATGACTGGCGAAGTACTATATATTGATAACCGTGCTTCTGTTACTCGTAACACAGACCAGACTGAAGATATTAAACTCGTAATCCAAATTTAAGGTATAAAGATGCCAAACACTTTTACATCCAACGTATTTTCTTCCACCTATAAAGATGACTTTAAGGATAGTGATAACTATCATAGAATTCTCTTTAACAGTGGTCGTGCTCTGCAAGCAAGGGAACTTACTCAGTTACAGACCCTAATCCAAGAAGAGATTGGAAGGTTTGGTCGAAACATCTTTAAGGAAGGTGCTGCAGTAAATCCAGGCGGGCCCACAATCAGTAATGATTATGAGTTCATTAAGTTGACCACTGCAACCTATTCACTTCCTCAAGACCCACAAGATTTGGTTGGTACGATTCTTACTGGGCCAAACATCAATGATGCATCTGGTATTCAGGTAAGAGTACTTGAGTTCGTTGCGGCAACATCAACTGACCCCGCAACAATTTATGTTCAGTATGTTAATACTTCGGCAGGTGATTCGGGTACAGACCCAATTAGAATGGCTGCTGGTAACGTAATGACCAATGTTAGTCTAGGTTTTACTCTACAGGTTGCGAATGCAGTAGGTACTGAATTGCCTGTTGGTCGTGGTTGTAAAATCTCGAATGCAGAGGGTGACTTCTTCACTCGTGGCCACTTTGTGTTTACGAAGGGACAGTCAATAATTCTTTCCAAGTACACCCGATATCCTACTAAGGTTGTTGGTTTTAAAGTAACAGAAGACATCGTCACTGTTTCGGATAATACTGCACTGTATGATAATCAGGGTGCTACACCCAACTTGTCATCTCCAGGCGCAGACCGTTATCGTATACAACTTACTTTAACAACAAAAGATGCAGTTGCTGATGATGAAAACTTTGTTTATTACTGTGATGTGTTTGAAGGTAATATCGTTGACCAAGTAAAGGGTACAGAAGATTATAACAAAATCAATGATACCTTGGCAAAGAGAACCCAAGAAGAATCTGGCAATTACATTGTCAACCCATTCACAGTAGACTTCAGTGATTCAGGTACTAATATAATTGCATCTGTATCCGATGGTGTTGCATATGTAAACGGATACCGTGGTGCAACCGAGAAACCTACTTCATTAATTATTCCAAAACCAAGAGCGACTGGTATATCAGAAAACGAAGTTTCTGGTATCAGTTATGGTCAATACTTCCTAGTTGCGGCCGCAGAATTTAAGTTACACAGAGATACAAACACCTTTGAACGTGTTCGTCTTACGGATACTGTAAATGGTGCGGGTACTACTTTAGGTCACGCAAGAATTCGTTACATCGAAAAAGACGGTTCTAACTATCGTGTGTATGTCTTTGATATACAGATGAAATCTGGAGAATCACTACGTAACATTAAGTCAATTGGTCTTGGTGGTTCAAACCACGCTGATGTCTTGTTAGAAAACAGTAAAGCGGTTTTAAAAGAATCACAAAAGACTAATCTAGTATATGCATTACCTAATCCACGTCCTAGAGTATTGTCAGACTTTGACTTTGAAGTTCAACGTCTGTTTACTACATCTCAGGCTGGAACGACTCATACCGAAACACTAAGTGTTAATGGTGAAACGTGGACAAATACAAGTGATTGGATTGTTGTTAATAACTCTACTGGTGCGGTTGTCACTGGTGCATCTGCCAATGGTACTGCTACAAACTCTACCGTAGTAAGTGGTCTTCCTTCTGGTGTTGCATGTTCGGTTTACGCAAAGGTAAACAAAGCGTCTCCAGTTGTTCGTCAGAAAACTTTGGTAGACACGACTGTAACAGCTGCTGTGACCACAGACTCCGATGGTGTTCCTTCGGTTAAACTTGGACTCTCAGACATCTTTGAAGTCGAAGAAATCAAACAAACTAACTCTGCTGGTGCAGACATTTCTCACCTCTTTACTGTTGACAACGGTCAACGAGCAGGATACTATGGTAATGGTCGCCTTGTTTTAGAAACAGGTGCAACTGCTCCTTCAGGAAATGTGTACGCAAAACTGAAACACTTCACCCACGGTGCTGGTGATTTCTTTGCGGTCAACTCATATACTGGTCAGGTAGAATACGAGAAAATTCCTAGTTTCCAAACAGGTGTTCGTACTTCTGTAAACCTACGTGATGTTGTTGATTTCCGTTCTACCGTGAACTCATCTGGAGCCTTTGGGGGTATTAACGAATTACCGTCTAACGGTGATATCTTCCAAGCAGACGTAGAATACTATCTACCTCGTGCAGATAAGATTGTTGTTACTACACAAGGTGAAGTTAAGAACATTCAAGGTGAAGCAGGATTTGGTGCTCAGATTCCAGCAACACCCGAAAACACACTTGCACTATTTAATTTGGAACACAACGCTTATGGTCTAAATGACTCGGATGTTGTTGTTCAACCAATTAAAGCAAAACGATTCACAATGAGTGATATCTCCAGAATGGAGAAGAGGATTGATAACCTAGAGGAAGTTACTTCCCTAAGTCTTCTTGAACTAGACACATCATCTCTATTAGTATTGGATGCTGATGGTAATGCAAGAACTAAATCAGGTTTCTTTGTAGATAACTATGCAGACAGAAGTTTCTCAGATGTAGGTAACCCAGAGTATCGTGCTGCTATTGACCCATCAAGGGGTCTTCTTGGAGTACCGACTGCGGATGATAATGTCATATTGGCATATGATTCCTCACTGTCAACCAACACTGTAATGAAAGGTGACACAGTTTATCTTAATTATACTGACTCTGCAACAATCACACAGACACTCATTTCAGGAACAGAGAATGTAAACCCATTTGCGGTTATTACTGGTGAGGGTAACATTACGTTATCTCCCTCAACTGATAACTGGTTCCAGACTAAGTACAACCCAGCTAATGTAATCAACCAGACTGCAACAGAAAATGTTGATGTGAATCTGGGAGATAAGACGACATTCTTGAGTTTGAGACCCGATGCGGCTAACAGATTCAAATGGTCACAACAAAGAAGATGGGTTCCTATCCCAGGCTTAAATATACTTAATATTCCAGCCCTTGGTGGATGGCGTGGACAGGGAATGTGGAACTGGCATGGTGTACCCAATAACGATGTGAGAATCGTTGATGTTGGTACAGGAAACGGTGGTAACCGTAGTCAAAACGCAGACTTCAATGTCATTCGGTCTTTCTCACAACGTGTAGTTGTTGGAGAGAAGACAGTACGTAAGGTTGTTGGAGATAGAACAGTATCCTTGACTTTCTTACCATTCATACGTTCACGTAAGGTATTCTTTAAGGCACAGGGTCTACGACCAAACACCAAGTACTTCCCATTCTTTGATGGAACACTCGTGTCAGACTTCTGTAGAGAAGAAACGTTCAAACGTTACGGTGCTATGGCAACAGACGTAAGTTTTGCGAATGCAAATAGACTTGCAACAGCACACCCACAGGGTAGTAGTACATTAGAAGCAGATGCCAATGGTGCTATTGAAGGTTCGTTCTTCATCCCATCATCCGAAACACTAAGATTCCGTGCGGGTACAAGAGAATTCAAATTACTGGATATCAGTAAGAATGATGACGCAGCTGCATTGTCTCGTGCATCATTCAACTATACTGCACAAGGTACTCTGGATACTAGACAGAAGACTATTACTTCTACTCGTATTACTCAAACCAGAACACGTAGATGGACAGAAACTACAAGAGTTAAAGTAACTGACCCACTTGCACAATCGTTCTTTGTAACTAGTCCGAGTGGTATCTATGTTACTAAGGTTCAGACTTATTTTAAAACCAAGGATGCTGATGGTGTTCCTATTCAGTTACAGATTCGTCCTATGGTCAATGGTGCGCCAAGTTCTACTGAGATTCATTCACAGTCTATCAAATTCTTGGCACCAAGTCAAGTAAATACTCCTGCTTCCGAGACACAGGCTGCGGTAGTTGCTGCACCTACTACGTTTGAGTTTGATGAACCAATCTTCTTGAATCCAGAAGAAGAGTATGCGATTGTTTTACTTGCAGAATCTACTCAGTATCAAGCTTATGTTGGTGAGACATACGCATTCGAATTAGGTTCTACCGAGAAACGTATCTCACGTCAACCATCTATGGGTTCATTGTTTAAGTCACAGAATGGTACGACTTGGGAACCAGACCAAACTAAAGATATGGCGTTCAAAATCTTCACTGCTGACTTCGTAAGTTCTGGTACTGCGGTATTCGAAAACCGTGATGTAGAGAAAGAACAACTAGTCGGTAACCCACTTTATATGAGTGCTGACCACGGTGCGGATAGTGACCAAGTAACATTGGCCGTTTCTAACCACGGGTTCAACGTGAATGACAAGGTTAATGTTGAAGGACTGGTTGCAAATACAACGTACAATGGTGTCAAGGGTTCCAGTATCAATGGTGAAAGAACAATCACTGCGGTAGATGGATTCGGTATCAGATTCGACGCTGACAGTGCTGCTACATCTTCTGGTAGATTCGGTGCAGAACTAATAAAAATTGATAAACAACTTCAGTTTGATATTGTAACACCAAGTTTCACTACACTGTTACCAGACGATACTCTACTGACCTACCGTGCAAAATACACAACTGGTAAGTCCCTTGCAGCATCTGCTGGTTCACAAGTCAAGTATCAGAAAGATGGAACATTCAGTAATGATGTCATCATCAATGACGAGAATACATTTAATGCACCAAGACTGATTGCAAACCCATCCAACGAAACTGCTGAATTGGGTACTGGTCAACGTTCTGCAACGTTTAGTATTGATATGTCAACCACAAGAAGTTCGGTAAGTCCAGTAATTGATACTCAGACTGCTTCATTGTCACTTCAATCTAATATGATTGATAATCAGGCAGCTGCTGCAGCGAATGGATTCAATGTTCCGTTGGGATACTCTGCGGAAACAAATGCATTCGGTGGTTCTTCACTTGCGAAACACATTACTAGTGTTGCAAACCTAGAAGAATCCGCTGTTGGTATGAAAGTACTATTGGCAGTAAGTAGACCAGCAGGAAGTAATATCCAATTGTATTACCGTGTTGCCAATGATGGTCAAGACATTCTTGACATAAATTGGACTGAACAGGCTATAGAAACTCCAATTGCACCAGACGAAAAGAACTTCCGAGAGTATCGTTATCTGGTTGGTGGTGATGGTGGTACACTAGACCCATTCACTCAGTATCAATTTAAGATTGTATTTACTGGTAATAACACATCTAAGGTTCCGTTTGTTCGAGACTTTAGAGCCATTGCAATGGCGACATAATGAGTCGATATATTCCAGTAGACGGTATGAGTGGTTTGGGAAGATGTTCTCATTCGGGTGCAATAATTAATATAAATAAAGATGAGATACAGAAAGCACGTGACCTAAAAGAGAGAAGAAAACAAAAGGAATCAGAGTTTTTGGAACTAAGACAAGATGTCAATGAACTAAAACAACTCCTCAATAAACTGGTAGAGAAACTGTAATGGCAACAAACAAACCGACAATCACAAAGATTCAGGATACCTTCACTACGTTGGTAACCAACTTAAACACCTTATCGTTGGATTTTGGTGCCACAGGTCGATTAAATACGAACGAAGATTCTAGTGGTGTTGCAGCGATTAACGAACTAGAACTGGGTATTCGAGGTACTTCAAACAGACTTGTTGAATCAGATTTATCAATTGCAGGTTTTACAGCAAATAATGTTGTGTCTGCACTGGTAGAACATGATGTAGACATGCATGGTTCTGGTGGTGGTAATGCCGCTTCCGATTTAACAACAACTGCAAATGACATTGTCTCTGCAATCAATGAGATTGAGGCCGTCTTTGACGCATCTACTCACGAGATATCTGCGGGAACAAATCAGTTTGATGTAACGACAGGTGACCTCAACTTTGCGGTTACTGGTGCGGTCAGTGTAGATGCGAGTGGTGACATCTCTCTTGATGCCGATGGTGGAGACGTATTCTTCAAAGATGCGGGAACTACCTACGGTTCTTTGACAAACACCAGTGGTAATCTGATTGTTAAATCAGGTACAACCACAAACTTAACAATGTCAGGTGCAAACCTTACAACTGCTGGTACATTAGCTACTGGTGGTAGTATCACCGTTGGTGGTACAAAGATTAATAGAACAGGTGCATTGACACTTGACGTATCTACAAATCTTATCTTAGATGCTGACACCGCTATTCAGTTGAAAGATGATGGAACACTATATGGTCGTTTCATTAAGAGTGGTTCTGACTTACGTATCCAATCGGGTGCGAGTAATGCTACTGCATTGACTTTCGCTGGTGCAAACGCAACCTTTGCTGGTACTGTGAATGTCGGTACACTTAATACAACCGCAACTGACGTTAAGGCTGCAATCAACGAACACGAAGCAGACTTGGGTACTATGTCCCTTAGCACTAGTGCTTCTAATGTTACCGCTGCAATCAATGAATTGCATACTGAACTTGGTACAACCGTAGACTCCGATGGATTAAACGGTAACCTTGCAAGTACCAACATTGGTCTTAGTCTATATAGACTAGACAGTGCAATTGGTGACCTAGACATTTTGAATAGTGATGGTACTATTTCAAATAGAACTAATATTGTAAGGTCAATCAACGCACTTGCGGATGACATCGCATTACTAGATTCGGATAGTACATTACAGAACGCAAGATTGGGTTCACTAGTAGATTTAAACGCCGCATTTGTCGGTTCAGAAAGAGCTAATTTCGTTGCTGCCCTAAATGCATTAAGGATAGACGTACCACTTATCTATGACGAGAATGGAACACAACTTAATTAATCGGAGTATTAACACTAATGAGTGTTCCACTAAAATTAAAAAATACCGCAGACTTCCAGAAGATGTCTACAACGGAGGAGAACTATCTTGCGTATGAAGCAGGATTAGACCTCGCCAGTTTAGACAGTTCTTCGGTTGGTACATTAGGTACAGACTTGTCGGGAGACAATCGTACTGTTGGTTCATTTATTGATACTTCATTTGACGATGCAGTAGGAACCACCGAAGCAGGTAATCTTCTTTCAACAACAAGCATAACTACTGTAATCCGACAGAAAGCGGGTCAAGCAGCTATACACGCTGACAGTGATTATCGTGTTCCTATTTTCCATACGGACGATAACGGAACAACACCAAACAAATTATCGGAAATGGATTCTGATAATGTTAATACTTTGGTTGATAGAATCAATTCTAGAATATACACATCTGATTATCCAGGCACATACAAGTTATCAACATCCGCACCTAGTGGTGACTATGTTCTAAACAAAGCCAATGTCATGACCGATACAAGAACTGACGGGCATTCTTTATCATACAACATCTACAAAAGAACTACAATGACCCCACCGACTACGGTGTTGCCATTTGCGATTAAACGTTCGGGTGGACGTACTGGTACATATCAAGGTATTCAACGAATGACTCCACGTCAGGTTAGGAAGACGTTTGGTGTTAATTCAAGAAACCGTACAGCTGCAAGTAGTAATAGTGTTGGTACATATAAAATCTTCAGTGCAACCGAAGGAACTCCGACAGCAAATGGACTTGCTGGTACATGGCAAGCGAAAGGTACAGCAACTGATACCAAGAATACATTAACTGGACAGGACTATACCAGAACTCGTTCATCAAACTATTCGAGATTGAGAACATCAACTTATAGTGACACATACACGAGGACTCGTGAATCTACATATCTGAGAAGTCGTACTTGTACTCGTGCTAGCACCTATACTGCATACTATACCACAACTCGTAGTAGTAATTACTCTCCGAGTTTTGTTGGTAACTATGTGGGAGACTATACTTCAAATAGTACCAGAACTTCTACCAGAAGTAGTACTGCTACCTTACAGTTTACAAGAGAAAGTTCAGGAAGTTTTATTGGTAACTATTCGAGACTCCTTAGTTTTGTTGGTGACTATTCTGCTGATTATGCTGGTAATTATCTGGGAACTCCGTATGGACGTAATTACTCACGAACATTGTATGTGAGTGTTGACCAAGAGACCTTCTACTATACCAGTTGGTATTCAGCTGATTTTGTAGGAGCCTATACTGGTAACTATGCTCGTACCTCCACAAACACTGCCGATTATACACGTTCAAGTGGTGTCGATTATACTGGTAACTATTCCAGAATCGGAACGTATGCGGGTAACTTTATTGGCGAATTCGCTGGTAACTTCACACGTGATAGTCAAAGGATTACCAGTGACCAATTCTCTCGTACCTTTGTTGGTAACTACACTAGAAACTACACCCGTGTTTCATCAATAAACTATCAGAGAACTCGTACAGGTAACTTTGCTCGTAACTTCGCTGGTAACTATACTGGTAACTTTACTGGTAACTTCCAAAACACAACCGCAGATAGTGGTGCCTTTACTGGTAACTATGTTGGGACAACATCTGTACCCTATGATGCATCACATACTACTAGTAACACTGCATCTGGATATTATTGGAAACAGGGTTTTGATGCTACGCTGGCGAGGATAACTTTGTATGTTTATTGGGCTGGTCAACTGGTGTACTATGATGACTATGAACTCAATATTTACGAGGGGGGAATCTATACCGCAGTACCCAGCCAAGTTACAACCGCCAGTGGTGTAACCTATACCAGAGGTACTGTGTATCAATATTCAAATTTCAACAACTTGGATACTTACTACGGTGTAATACAACAAGCCTCAACAACTACTGCAACGTATATAGGTAACTATGCTCCTGCTACTAGCGGTAATCTGCCAGGCAACTATGTTGGTAACTATGCTGCGGTATTTACTGGTGATTATCTGGGTGGTGGTAAGAGTGGTGATTTGACAAACTATATTGGTAATTACACTGGTGGAGATTACACAAGACAATCAATTGTAGAGTCTACCAGAGACAGTACCAGAAGTAGTACAAGAAATAGGTCAAGTACTTATGCTGGTAACTTTGTTGGTGACTATCAGAGAAGTTTTACAGGAAATTATGCAAGAGCATTTACTAGAAGTAGGTCAAGTACTTTCACAGGTGCTTCTGCTTTTGCTAGAGACTTTACTGGTAATTACTTAGGTAACTATACACGAAACTTCTCTGCCACATATGGTGGTAACTATGCCCGAAACTTTGCGGGTAACTATATAGGCAATTATGCGAGGAACTTTATCGGAGATTACGGAAGAACATTTGTGGGCAATTATGCGGGTTCCAAGATAGGAACAGGAACCGAAAATATTGAAACATATACTCTCTATGTTAGAGTTGCATAAATAGGTTGATATGGGAACTACAACACTAAAACTTGAAGGCACCAATGGTGACCTCAAGGAGATAACAACCACAGAAGAAAACTACCTTGCTTATCAGGCGGGGTTGCATCTCTCTGCGTTGGATTCTAGTGATGTGGGAACACTCACTCAAGTATCCACAAACAATACTTTAATCGGTACATTTACTGATACTAGATTTGATGATGCGTCAGGAACGCACGGATTTAGTGGTGGTAATGTTCCTGTCGTACAGACGGTTACTTCTTTGTATCAAAGAGAAGGTGTTGCAGATTTTGCTGGTGATTCAGCTGCATATCGTTACCCAATAGAATTTACTGATAATGGTGGAACACCAGAACTTCATGAACTTGATTCATCTGAAGTAGACACTCTTGCAGATAGACTCTTATCTCGTATTGCAGTATCAGAATATCCTGGCGTATATAAAATAGCAACATCTGCCCCGACTGGATATACCACATATAAATCATCTGTGTTTGCAGATAGACTACAAACAGGAACAACGGGAACAGTCTATAATCTTTATGTAAAGAATTCGATGAGCGCACCAACAACAGTAAGACCTGTTGCAATCAAACGTTCATCTGGTCTGACTGGTTCTTTCCAAGGTCTTCAAGAGATGACCGATGCAGAAATTCGTTATTCCTTTGGTTCTAGAGTTCAGAGTCGTATTACTAATGGTAGTGATGGTATAGGAACATACCAATTGAGAAGTGCTACCCAAGGCGCTCCAACTGCGAGTGGTACATGGACTAGTCGTGGTACAGGTACAGATACCAGATACAACACAACAAACACTGATTATTCAGCTGACTATACTAGAAGTCGGTCTAGTAACTATGTGGGTGACTATGCAAGAAACTTCGCACGTACTTTTGCGGGTCAGTTTGTAGGCAACTTCATTACTGAATTTGTCGGTGACTATACAGGTAACTACTCTAGAAACTTCGGTGGGGATTATACTGGTAACTATGCCCGAAACTTTATCGGAGATTACACTGGTAACTATGCTCGAAACTTTGCGGGTAACTATGTAGGTAATTACTCCAGAAACTTTTCCGCTGCATATGCTCGAACAAGGATTACTGATTATGCTGGTAACTTTGTAGGCAACTATGTTGGTAACTATGCAAGGGCCTTCAGTGCTGATTATACAAGGAACCGAGCTACCACATTCACTGGTGACTTTGCTGGTAACTTCTTAGGTAACTATGTAGGTAACTATGCTCGGAACTTCTCTGCAAACTACCAGAGAACAAGAGCAACAAACTATCAGAGAACTCGTGTAACAGACTATGTGGGTGACTTTGTAGGTAACTATGCCACAAACTTCACTGGTGATTTTACTGGTAACTATACTACAGTATTCACTGGTAACTTTGTAGGTAACTATGCGACAAACTTCGTGGGTAACTTTGTAGGTAATTATGCCACAAACTATGTGGGTAACTTCGCTGGTAACTATTCAAGAACAAGAGCAACAAACTACACAGGTAACTTTGTAGGTAACTACGGAAGAACACGAGCTACTGCATATACGAGAAGTCGTGCTACTGCATATTCAAGAACTCGTGCAACTAACTATGCGGGTGGTGGTAAAGGTGGTAACGCTTATAACTACACTGGTAACTTTGTAGGTAACTACACTGGTAACTTCGCTGGTAACTACACTGGTAACTTCGCTGGTAACTATTCAAGAACTCGTGCGACCAACTATACTGGTAACTTTGTGGGTAACTACGGAAGAACTCGTGCAACCACATATACTGGTGACTTCTCAAGAACTCGTGCAACAACATATACAGGAGATTTCTCAAGAACTCGTGTAACAGACTATACAGGAAATTTCACAAGAAACAGTACAACGGTTTTCACGGGAGATTTCTCAAGAACAAGGGTAACCACATACACTGGTAACTTCTTGGGTGATTACACAGGTAACTTCTTGGGGGATTATACTGGTAACTACGCTAGAAACTATAGTGATGATTACCAAAGAACATCTACTAGAACTCGTTCAACGGACTATGTAGGTGATTTTACTGGTAATTATGTTGGTAACTATTCTAGAAACTATAGTGATGATTACACTAGAGAGTCCGTAGTAACCTTTACAGGTGATTTTGTTGGAGATTATACTGGTAACTATGCACGTGCATATGAAGCTGATTATCAAAGAACAAGAAGTTCTGCATATTCCGCTGTTTATCAAAGAACAAGAAGTTCTAGTTATTCTGCAAACTATCAGAGAACAAGAACATCTACATATGCAGCAGACTATTTAAGAACATCAACTACAGATTCGACAAGAGAGTCATCTGGTGTATCTACAGTATTAAGGGCAAGTACATACACAAGAACTAGTACAAATACCTTTGCGGGTAACTACGTGGGTAACTATGTAGGAACAACGATTGATAGTGGTTCGTCCACAATTGAGACATATACGTTATACCAAAGAACTGCATAAGTTCGGTATATATACAAGTGAATATTATAGGAGACAACAATGTCTAGAACATGGTTAGATAATGCTTTCTGGGAAACCCCGAAACAAAGAACTCTGAACGCAATAAGTGAAACTGTTGAAGGTAATAAGACCACTCGACTAGTTCACAAAATTGATGCGATTAATGCCGATGGTTCAGAAAACGAATTATTTCAAGAAGTCATAGAGTTTCTTGGAGTAGAGAAAATCAACGAAGCAAGTAAGAAACGTCTGGAAAAGAAACAGGCGGAAGCTGAAATTGAGAAACAAAAGAAAGTAGAACACGAACGTGCAAAGAAACTTGAGAAACTATTTGAGTACAAGTTAGAGACGTTTGAGATTCCAGAAATTAAAGATTCTAAAAACAGAGCGTTAAAATCTAAATTGAGACGTTCCAAGTCTATTCCTGAAGTGAACCTCTATGCCATTTTAATTGTACAGGAAGCACTAGAAGATGTCGGAACAGACTAAAGGTTTTGTAGTAGTTGCATCCAGAAATCATAACTTCTATGTGTATGCAGTAAACTTAATCGAATCAATCAAAGACTTCTATCCAGAAGCACTTATCACTCTAGTAACCGAAGAACGTTTCGTTGATGACAGAGCGGATGAAGCTGACCAGATAATCTTTTGTGATGACCATTATCGTGCAAAACTTTGGGGTATGGCACAATCTCCCTATGATATTACCATGTATGTCGATGCCGATATGGAATGTGAACACGAAGATATCATGACGGTCTGGGACGAGATGAAAGACTATGATATGGTTTTCCACGAACTGACTAAAGACCGTGAAAAGTACTACGCAATCCGTGAGTTTAAATACAACAATGGTTATGAGAAGTATCGACTGTGTGGTGGTGTTTGTCTATATAGAAGTGAGAATCCATTGGTGATGGAATTCATGGACGATTGGAACGAGATGTATCGTAGACAATTTGCTGGTGAGTGGAGACCAAAGGGATTTAATGAAGAACAGTGGAGAAAAGACCTCAAACATTTTGACCAGACTACACTTTGGTGGTTGGTCAATAAGGTAGAGAAATATAAAGATTTGAAGATTGGTATCTTTGAAGATGATATCCGATGGAATTACTTTACACAATATGGTTATGATAACAAGCAATCCAAAAGCGGTAAACCACCAATCCTTAGACATTACTCTGGATGTTTACAGAAGGACACACTTATAGTATGAAGGACATCCCTATATTAAATAAAGAAGTACTCAAGGCTCTAAAAGAGTTTGAGTGGTACTATGAGAACAGGGAATGGTTACGAGAACATTTACGTACCAATGGTGACCCAAGTAAACGTGATTGGTTTGTTGGTGAAAAACACCGTGATGAGATTATATCTCAAGCAGAAAATCACGAAGGTTATCCAGACACCATGCATTGTATATCATTAAAGAATGACCGACTTGATATCGCTCAACGTGGTAAGATGTCTGCGGAATCACATAGTGCAGGCATTGTGGAAATCTTCAAGAAGTTTGGAGAGTTGAATACAAATCTTTGTACAATCCTATCCTCACGAAACAATGCTTTATGTTCACTCTATCCACCGAATGGATACATTTCGTGGCATAATAATGCAAATGCATCCGCATATAACCTAATCTTTACTTGGTCAGAGACAGGTGAAGGCAACTTTAAGTATGTCGATGGTCACACAGGAAAGACTGTTGTGATGAAAGACAAGAAAGGTTGGCAATGTAAAGCTGGATATTTCGGTGCATATAGTGAACCTTGGTACAATAGGGTATATCATGCAGCCGAAACAGATTGTTGGAGACTCACGGTATCCTATATCTTTGACCGAACTGACATGTCAATGGGTTTACAAGACGAAATCGTAGAAGAAATAATGTCAGATTACTAGATTCTTGGACTTCCAAACCTTATAAATAAACACATAAAGGTTTTTATTTAAATGGGTACTGAGAATGTCATCTAGTAATTACGAAGATATAACAATTAATCAAGGGACGGATGTTGCTGTAGAGATACATCTCATCCACGATAGCGGAAGCGCATACGACCTGACCAACCACTCGGTTGCTGCCAGACTAAAACGTAGATTTGGCGATTCAGCTGATGACCCCGATACGATAGACTTCAACACTATTGTAGTGAATCCGTCTCTTAACGGAATCATAAATTTATCACTAACTAATACTCAAACAGATTCTATGAAGACTCGTGGAAGATATGTCTATGATGTAGAAGTATCTTATACTGACAGTGATGGTAACAACATAATCCAAAGAGTCCTCGAAGGACAAGCCGAAGTCACGCCATCGGTCACGAAATAAAAGGGAAGAATAATGACTGATAAAATTATTGTCAAAAAAGTAGTTGTCGGTACACCCATTAAGAAGGTTACTGCGGGTGCGTTTAGTATATCTAACCTCGCTGGTGTTGACGTTAGTGCAACAGAATCCGATGGTTCTATCCTTGCGTATAACAAATCTACGAGTAAGTGGGAAATCACTAACTTACGTACAGATGAGAATATCACTGCTGTCTTTGATAGTGAACAAAATAAATACACCTTTGGCTTGACAAACTCGTCATTTACTGGTAGTATAGTTCCAGACTCCAATGAGGCATATGACCTTGGTAGTGCAACTAAGAAATGGAAAGACCTATACCTAAGTGGCAATACTATTACGTTAGGAACCCTATCTCTAAAAGATAGTGGTGGTAACTTAACTGTAGTTGACGCAAACAATAATAAAATAAACCTTGATATATCTTTAAGTACAAACAATACTGCGGTATTCTCTTTTGATAGTGCGACTGGTACATTCACATTCAATGATTCAGACCTTGCACAAACAGATGTCGCAGAGACTTTCCATCAAGGATTGACTATCGTCAATGGTGCGACTATTGATAGTGCGACAATCACCAACATTGCAAACACACAATTAACAGGAAGTCAAGCGACTTTCGATAGTGCTAACATTGGTACTCTACGAGTAACTGGTAATACCGTCTTAGATGGTAATCTGACCATTACGGGTACTGAGACTACCGTAAACACTGAAACAATTAATCTTGCTGATAACACGATTGTTCTTAACTCCAATGCAACAGGAGCCCCAACCGAGAATGCGGGTATTGAAATTGAACGTGGTGACTCTGCAAACAAAACATTCTTGTGGAACGAAGGTGCTCAATACTGGGATATAGGTTCAGATACTTTTCATACCACGGGTAAGATTTTATTCGGTAACGTCTATAGTTCAGAAGCTGACCTTCCAGATGCAAATGCCTATCATGGTATGTTCGCACATGTTCACGGAACAGGTAAAGGTTACTTTGCACATGGTGGTCAGTGGAGAAAATTAGTAGACTCCGATAACACTGCACAACAACAAGTATACAATCTTACATCTGCAATAGCAGATATCACAGATGGTACAATCACTACACTTTACAACCAGAATCTCATTGGTGGTCAAGCAACATTTGATTCTGCAAGTATAACGTCACTTGGTAAGGTTGCTGGTGTTGATGCAACAACAACCGCAACTATGCGTGGTCTATTCTCCGCTGGGGGTGACTTAACATATAACAGTGGTACTGGACAATTCACGTTTGATGTAGAAGATGTCTACACCAAAGCAAACTTTGATTCTGATTTAGGACTCGCAAACAGTGGTCAACTACCAGAAGGTACAAACTTATATTACACTACTACTCGTGCTGATTCTGATTTCGATGTCAGACTCGGCACGAAATCGACATCTGATGTCAGTGAGGGTAGTAACTTATACTACACCACTGCACGTGCCGATAGTGACGCAAAACGTTCCGTATCAGTAACAGATGCTGGGGGAGATGGTTCTCTTTCATATAATTCTACAACTGGTGTAATCACATATACTGGCCCAAGTGCAGCTGAAGTAAGACAACATTTCAGTGCTAGTGGTGACATAACTTATAATAGTACAACTGGTGTTTTCTCTATTGACGTGGAAGATGTTTATACGAAGGTTAACTTCGATAGTGACTTCCTAAGTCGATTGACTACACAGATTGATAGTGCGGGTATTACTACATTAACAAATACCAATGCAACTATCACAAACTTAACAGGAAGTCAAGCAACATTTGACTCTGCGAACATCACCTCTCTAGGTGCGGTAGCTGGTGTTGATGCAACAACAACTGCTACGATTCGTGGACTCTTTACTGGTGCTGGTGACCTAACTTACAATAATGCAACAGGTGAATTCACTTTTGATGTAGAAAGTGTTTACACCAAAGCAAACTTTGATTCAGACCTTGGACTTGCAAACACAGGACAATTACCCGAAGGAAGTAATCTCTACTATACCACTGCTCGTGCAGACTCGGATGCGAAGGCATCTTTATTAGTCAATGACGCTGGTGGTGATGGTTCATTGTCATATGACAGTGCAAGTGGTGTCTTTACTTACACAGGGCCTAATGCAACCGAAGTCAGAGCACACTTAACCGCAAATAAAGGACTTTCCGTTACTAACGGTGAGTTTAACATAGATTCTGACAATGTCAAGGGAATGTTCTCTGCGACTGACGCTGGTGGTGACGGAAGTTTCAGTTACAGTAACGGTGTCTTTACATATACAGGCCCATCTGCTACTGAAGTCAGAGCACACTTAACTGCAAATAAAGGTTTATCTGTAACCTCTGGTGAGTTTAACATAGACTCCGCAAATGTCAAGGGAATGTTTGCAGGGAACAAGGGTCTATCCTATACGGATGGAACATTCGATATTGACTCTGCTAATGTCAAGGGGATGTTTGCTGGTGACAAGGGTCTGACATATTCAAACGGAACATTCAATATTGACTCCGCAAATGTCAAAGGAATGTTCTCGGTTACCGATGCAGGCGGAGATGGTTCTGCATCTTATAATTCTAGTACGGGTGTAATCACATACACAGGCCCGAGTGCGTCCGAGACAAGAGCACATTTCTCAGGTTCAACAGGAGTAACCTATAATTCAGGTACAGGTGCAATTGCAATCGGTCAGTCAGTTGGTACTACCGATGATGTAACATTCGGTAAGGTAACTCAAGACAGTGCGGTATCGAAGGGTATTCAGTTTACTCCACAGACCTCTGCATTCTCGCAAACTGCTGGTTCATTGTACTTTGACTCTGAACAGAACAAGGGTCTTTCGGTTCGACTGCGTACTCAAGAAAACGCAAACCCCGATGTAAGTCTAAACGTTGGTCAAGAGACATTCCTGTATGTTTATAACGATACGGGTGCTCAGATTGACAATGGTGATGCGGTATACATCTCAGGTACACATACGGATGGTAAACCAAAAGTAACACTTGCACGTGCAAATGCATCCAATTCGAGTGCTGTATTTGGTCTTGCGACAATGAACATTCCAGATGACGCTCATGGTTGGGTAACTCGTTATGGTCTGGTTCGTGATGTTAATACTGCGGGAATGACAGCAGGGAACACTCTGTTCCTATCCCCAGATTCTGCTGGTGTTGTGACAGAAACTCCAGTAACAGTTGACACTGGTTTCCCACATCACATTGGTCGTGTCATTGTCGCTGATGCATCAAATGGTGTCATCCTTGTTGATGGTGCAAGTGAAAGCTTTGATGACCTACGTGTTGAAAATAAATTAAAGACTACTCAATTGGTTGCGGATTCGGCATCACTTCTGAACATTCAGTTTGATACGAGTACTTTTGATTCCCAGCAACCAGAGAATGAAGGTCTGTTGTATTATGATAATGCACACAAGACCCTAAGCTATAATGATGACATCACTGGTATGGTTCACG
>Ga0206682_10000125_pt1 | contig 76601 bp, 61 predicted proteins | sample M240m12015metaG_FD_155444 | JGI IMG/M metagenome (GOLD analysis project Ga0206682, IMG submission 155444) | Ammonia-oxidizing marine archaeal communities from Monterey Bay, California, United States - M2 40m 12015 | ecosystem: Environmental > Aquatic > Marine > Intertidal zone | place: USA... | reverse complement strand
AAAGGTATTAGGAATACCCAAGAACCGGCTCGAGCAAGCGCGGCAGATCCGAACCCTGCTTTTTTGAGAGGCCGTTTAACCATGAATTTGCAGACCTTGTAACCGAGAAACCATAAGAGGGCGGACATGCACGCGTTGGCGATACTGATAGCTAGGAAAAACCGAAAAACCTCATCTTTTGTTTGCCACTTACTTTTAAGGTATTTAGGACGATCGCTTTCAAAGAACGAGTGTATTTGCTCCATCCATGGTGGATGAACAGCAAAGAGATAAAGATTGAAGAAGACGCCGATAACGAAGGTTGCCATTAAAAGTTTCACGACTAAAAAATCCTGAGAAATAGTTAAGGAGACCTTTTTATTAGGCATAAATACCGCTTAAAACTTTGTTAAAAGGTTTTTGGCCACCGGATTTCAATCCCTCGCTTGATGAGGGTGTCTTGGAATTCGTTGAGTCGTTTTTTATCCGTATAGAAATGCTCAGGGTTGGTGGATTTGGCGATGGATTCACTCGCAAGAATCCCGGCAACTTCTCCGATATTCCATTCGACCGGATGGAGTCGATAGCAGCCGTTGGTTAGATGAGTTGTCCCGATATTTTTCGACGCTGGAATGAGGTTCTTAAGACGGTGAGGGATGAGCGCGCCGAGAGGAATTTCGAATGGAAGGGTTGCGAAATCGATGTAGTTGTCGCCTCCTGAGCTGGGGTGTAGATCAATTTGATAATGTCCAATCCCAACTGAGTCTGGATAACTCTTAGCTCTCAGTCCCTTGGCGTCATTAACTCCTTTAATTTGCATTCGATTTTTCACGCCACAATGCTGCTCTAAGATAGTTTTGAGGGCTTTGATACGGCGGGATTCCCGAATGTAGGGATACTTAGCAAGTCCGTCACTGGTCCCCATGATGTCGTTCCTTAAACGCAAACCTGGCCAGCCTTGACCGCCATCATCGCGTGGAGCTTCTGTTTGAAGCCAATAGAGCAGCGAAAGGCTTAATTGTTTCGCTCGGGAAATGTGGTGTTTTTGTTCCTCGCGGGTCACATCGACCAAATTTCCCAGTAAATAATCGTTCTGCGGCCAATTGATAAGGCTGATGTCCTTTAAGCCGCTTTCAGGTAGAAAATTTTTGGCAGCTAAAATTCTTCGATAGGTCCAAAGGTTGACAATACCTGTCTGGTGCGGACCGGTTGGATTGAAGCCTAATCGTTTAGAACGGCCACTAGAGGGATGGGTGTAGTTGAAGTTTAGGAGGCGTCCTGGCCAAGGTGGCGCAACTTCGGGGATAAAGTTTTTCCAGAATTCATATTCACGAGGTCGGTCAATGGTATGGTTTTCGCCTTCGTTATGATCAATAGCGAAACACATGGTGAAGGCCTGTTGATTAGATCTCGAGGCTTTCTCTGGCATGTGCAACTCACCAGTGGCACTTTTCCCTTCTGTGCCTGCCACGTGTTCGCATTTGGCTAGCGGTAAAAGATCACCTAACTCTGTGGCATCGGCAAAAAATCGGCCACGCAAAATCAAGTGGGTATTGCTCTCAAGATTCAACACCTCGACTGATTTAACTTCATCATTATCGGCTTCGACTGCTACCGGAATCGTTTGTTTGAGGAGCGTCAATTTGCCAGTGGAGATGAAGGGTTCCAACTTTTCCTCAATACACGCTAGGGCTACCCGGGGAGCATGACAAAGACGGGAAACCGAGCCGCTGCCAGGGTTCAGAGTTTTATTGCCACGGGCATCTGCAGTGAGTGGGTAATTCTTTTTATAGTGGTTGCGAATTGCGTTTCGTAAATCGCGGTATGTTTGTGTACATCCGAATTCTTCGATCCACTGATGTTCATCAGGGGGGACACCTTGGGAGGTGAGTTGCCCGCCAACCCAGTCAGTCTCTTCGGTCATAATGACTGTTAGTCCGGATTGGAGTGCTGATAAGGCCGCTGCGCATCCCCCTAGGCCGCCACCAATTACGACGAAATCTACGCTTAACTCTTTCGGTCGAGTTTTTGCGCTACCGCACCCAGAAACTCCCAATGAAAAAGCGGGAAGCCCAAATCCTAGCTTAGCGAGGCTTTCTCGGCGGGTGATTTGATGTTTTTTAAAAGCCATTCTGAGATAAATAAATCTGTGGGGATCTGTTGTTGGGTAGATTCGGTGAGTAATAAAAGAGGCGTGCCCCAATAAAGTATGGAGACTAATACACTTGATTCGCTCCAACAACTTGAAAGATAAGATCGTGAGCCCTAGCTATCTTTAGTAATTTAATTTTTCTGCAGGAGTCATTTCTCCGGATTTTTCTAAGAAAAGATATGGAAAAGATTTTCTTAAAAAAGAAGGGCTTATTCATTTCGGCTTTCCCTACCCCAGATAGCGGCAAGAGCAATAGACGGCAAAGCATTCATGTGGTCACTTTCAGCAGAAAAAGAAAATTAACTTCGGAGCCTAGTGGCCAATGGAAGTGGCGAAGGTCACTTTCTTCATCAGTATATTGCTTTCCTCTTAGGGGAGAGGGAAAGGCTTAGGAGTTAGGATAAATCGGGGAATACTAAAAAAGTTAGCTTAATTGGTGTCGGACTTTTTGGCTGGGAGCAGAGGGTCTTTATTCGAGGCGGGAATCAGACTTGCTAAATGTCTCTTGATTTCAGCATACCGATTATCTGTTGCTTGATTTTTCCATTCGTGAGGATCGTTTTTATGATCGTAAAGCTCTTCGCTGCCATCGGCGTAGCGGATGTAGCGGTGTTGCCGCGACCGAACTGCGTGGTTATTTTTCCCCTGGGTAGTGATAGCAACCCTTTCTGGTTCCGATCCCGGATTTTTAAGGAGATTGAGGAAGCTCTTTCCTTCTAAGGTTTGTGGTGGGTCTTTTAGATCACAGATTTCAACCAAGCTTGGAAAGAGGTCGAGAAGACTGACAGGCATGTCACATCTTGTTTTTGGTCGGGTGTGTTTGGGAGATACTACCATAAGTGGGACATGCGTTGTGTTTTCCCACAGCGAAAATTTTTCCCAGTGCTGTTTTTCGCCAAGATGGTATCCGTGATCTCCCCAAAGAATGATGATAGTGTTGTCCGCAAGTGGTCCTTCATCTAAGGCGGTTAGAAGCTCTCCGACCATGTCATCTGCGAAAGAAAGAGATGCAAGGTATCCTTGAACAGCTCCTTTCCACTGATTGTTAGCGACTATCCATTGGTGCCATTTATTCTTGGTCATTTTTCGAGCCGCTTTTGGTAAGTCTTCAATGTCCCGATCAAGGTGTTTGGGCAATTGAATCGATTCTATGGGGAAGCGTTCAAAGTATTTTTGTGGTGCATACCAAGGAACGTGAGGGCGGTAGATACCAACTGAAAGGAATAGCGGTTTGTCATGGGTTTTGCCGAGTTGTTTTTTGGCCCACGCGACAACTTTCGCATCAGCCATTTCCGAGGTTTTGATTTGTAGTGGAGCCCAATCGAAATGCCCTCCATAGAACTCTTTGCTGCTGTTAACAGGCCATTTTTCGGGCACCGCTTCGGCTGGCATTTGCTGCGTCAATGAGGGGAAGTAAGCGTCCCAAGCTTTGGCGTCACTAAAGCCAGAAAGATACTTTGGGTCAAAAAAAGTGTGTGCATGGAAGAGCTTGCCTGCGCCCAGTGTTTTGTAGCCTTGGTTTTTGAAGTGTTGTGGAAGATGCACGGCCGAGTCGACGAGCGACGTTGTCCGCCAGTCGTGAGCATTTTGGTAGATGCCAGTGGTGGATGGTCGGAGCCCCATTAGTAGGCTAGTTCGTGATGCGTTACATCCAGGTGCGCTGCAGTGCGCATTGGTAAATAATAAACCGCGTTCGGCTAGTTTGTCCATGTTGGGTGTGACTGCCTGCGGATGGCCGCCTAGGGTTCCCACCCAATCGTTCAAGTCATCAATCGCGATAAAGAGAATGTTATAGGGCGATGCTATTTCTTTAGCATGGTTACCCGCTGAAGCTGCTGGCGACGCGAGTGCCAGTGCCGACAAAGCGATAAGAGCGGAAGCAAATTTGGAAGCACGATCTGATGTTTCAAATTGCGGAAATTTCATGTGAGTGAGTGATACATAAAATCTGGCTTTGTGAAAGAGTGACTGAGAGAGAGAAGGGCTGCTCGAGGCTATAAGGTTATCAGTTCATCAGATTTGATTCCTCTAATAATATTACGAAGACCTAAAACCGAGAGTCCCATTCTTTCGGGAAATTTTACCAGAAGATTCCATTCGCCAGCGGATAGTTCTCCATCCGCTAGCGCCATCATCATCAATAATTCTAGGTCCTCTCGTTTGGTAGGGGAACGTTTGTATTTCACCTTTTTGCGCTTCATCAAAGAGTTCTCTCATACGTTCCTTGGAAACATCGTTTTGATTCCCCATTTGATCATGAGCCTTTTCTCTTTTTTTAATCCCCCTTCAGCGAGGACCATTGTGGCTAGTTGAAGATAAGTATGCTCAATTAGATTATTGAGTGGGATTTTTGAGGAGACGGCCGCTGAAGAAGCTGCGGTTATCATAGTTTCTCTTGATCCTTAAATCTTCGAGCCATATTTGATTCGAAGGTTAAAAAATGAAACTATTGGACTTCCCTTACTCTGAAGAAAAGTTTGTTTCTTTGTGCGAGTGCTGGGAGTTGCACAGTGGTGGTGTCGCCCTGACTGGGGATGTCATCGATCACTTCTTCCCATTCATCAAATCCAAGAGTTTCTGAGATGTCGATGGAGTAGTTAGCTTTGCTTCGTGAGTTCCAAGTCAGAGAGGCCTGACCAGTATCTGATTCATAAGAAATCGCAGTGATTGCAAGTTTGGTGGACCCACCCCCAAACAATTCAATTGGAGTTACTCCGCCTACTAGAGCCGTGATTTGCTCCTCTTTGAGAGCGTCAGAGTAAACAGCTAGGTCGTCGATGCGACCCGACAGGCTATTTGTGGTATTGGGCTCACCGCCGATCGTGAAGCTACCGTCGAGCGGCAGAAGATCGGGAACATTTAGTTTTTCAGCAACTTTGATACCGTCGATCCAGATTTCGAGGTTTCCAGAAATTGTCCGCTGAAAGACGAAGTGTTGCCACTGATTTTCAATCACAACGCCACCCACTGTGAGGCGGCCCGGGTCACAACATCCTGCAACATCAAGGTAAATTGTCCCATCGCTCCATGGGGTGTGTGCTTGGAAACCTCGTGTGTTATTTGTGGCATTTGGAGAGACCAACCAGAAAGCGCTACTCCGAGTTGCCCCCGTGTTAAATTGCCAAAAACTTACAGCGACGGCATTGGTGGTATTAATTTTTTCGAAGTGTTGTCCGATTTCTACCATTGCCATAGAGCCATCGCTAGGGAAGGCGAGGTCAAGGGCTTCATCTCCTACGGTTCCTGAGGCGCCTTGGCCTTCAGTAGTAATCGTGGCATCGACAAGAAGTGAGGCGTCAGGAGCATTTCCCATTTGGTCGGCAGCTTGTCCATTGAAGTCATAGTAAACGAGGAGTTCCTGAGTTTCTGGAATACTTTGGGCTGAAGTTGGATCTGTATTAAACTGCAACTCGCTTGAATCACTGTAGCCATCATTGTCGCTGTCAGTTGAGTTAGGATCGGTTCCCGGCTGGTTGGAATCACGGAACGGAAGATTTGGATTCTCAATACCATCAAGGAGTGAGTCATTATCACTATCGTTATTAAGTGGATTAGTTCCGGTATTATTTAGATCAACAAAGATTCCAGTGCCACTCTCGACCCCATCTTTTAAACCATCGTTATCGGAGTCATCATTATCTGGATTAGTCCCCGCTATGAATTCATTGATATTCGACATGCCGTCATTATCGAGATCTTCATTGGCATCATTGACAGCTGGATTGAGGCCGTTTGCTGTTTCATAGGCGTCGGGAATCCCATCGAAATCGGAATCATCATTGGCGGGGACCAGGGAGCGAGGGTCGTTTCCTGCCGCTAATTTAGCGATTTCGTCCGAGCTCAAACTATCTGCAAAAACAGAAAAATCATCAATTTGACCGCTGATATTTCCGCCTTCATTATCGGTTCCAATGAGAAGTTGACTGAAGTCTGAAGGAAGAACGTTAGTATTGTTACCTGATAGGATAAGAAGACCATCAACCCAGACTTCTTTTAGGGTTCCATTTTTCTGGAAGACGATGTGTCTCCATTGCCCAAGAGTCGTGATGCTTGAGCCATCCCCATTGATTCTTTGTGATACTGGATCACAGCATCCTGCCGTATCGAAGTAGACATTACTATTAACCCAGGTTGCATGAACGCCGATTCCTCTTTGATTTCCAGTAGTGCTTGGCGAGAGGGCTCGGAAAGATGAGCTGGCGGTTACGGCACTCAGATTCTGCCAGAAGGAAATTGCGAACTGGTCTTGTCGTGCAGCGATATTGAAAATTCCTCCTGCTTCCACTGTGATGCCAGTTCCATTTTTCTCAATGCTGCCCATATCAATCGCTTTGTCCCCGGCTGCGCCACTCCGTCCTCCACCATCAGCAGTGTAAGAAGTGGTCCCCATTAAAGTGCCTTCGAATCCTTTAATTAGGTCATTTGTTTGGGTTGGTTCTGATGCCTCATTAAAATCCCAATAGGCTAAAATATCTAAGAGCCCCGTCCTGAGAGGTTTGGATGCGGGTTTCGTAGGGTCCGATGTGCTTAAAAGAGCCTCAAGCCCGTCATTGAAGCCGTCTCCATCCGTATCTGGATTAAGAGGATCTGTGCCAGTATCGTTGGCATCGATATAAGTTCCGGTGTTTGTTTCGGCTCCGTCTACAATTCCGTCTCCGTCAGTATCGACTTCTTGTGCGGAGAGGGGAGTCGAAATCGCTATGGAGATCGCTAATAAAAAGGTTGTTCGTTTGTGGCGCATCGAGATGTTTTTTGTAAGAGTAGTGGATTGTTTACTCCTTACAAATGGGTGCCGTCAATTAGCGATTTCTGAATGGCTAGGTTGTCAGTTGTTAGGAGAGTTTCGGCATAAGAAGTGAGAATAAGCTTGGGGAGGGATATCAAAAGAGTTTCATTTTTTCGTTGGAACAATAAAATCGTTGGGCTTTCGTTCTATCCTTCGAAATTAAATGACATTTACATACAACTTGTGTGAATGTTGTTGGTTTAAACCTTGTTAGAAAAGCTATCATGAATAAAATTATCATTCTCAATGTTGTATGGGTTTTCGTTGCAGTAGGTGCCTTTTATCTCGGAAGGAATGATGAACCGAACGGTTCTGAAGCAAAGATATCTGACGGAGGTGGCAAGAATCGTTCTAGTCAAAATCGTTCTAGTCAGGTGAGATCTTCTTCATCTGAAGGTGGAAAAAAAGGGGGCTCTCAAAGTGCCAAGACTAATGGCTTATCACAGGGAGTAACATTGGCACAATACCAACGGGAGACGGATGCTCTGGTAGCCAATAAGTTGTTTGCAGATCTTCTTCTCACATTGAAGGCAGAGAACGCACGAGAGGTTTTCGAGGCATTGCTAGAAAAGCGAAAAAATGGTGGTGAGAATGGCGAGCAAATGGCGTTTTTTCTGGAGGCCTGGGGAAAGCTTGATGGGGAAGCGGCCCTCGCGGCAGTTGAAGAACTTGGTGGCGATGGCCGCCGACGGGGGTTTGCTTCAATTTCTGCGATGAAGGGATGGGCAAGCTCTGATCCAACTGCGGCACGGGCTCATTTAGAAGGTCTTGAAGCTGGGTTTGAAAAAGGAATGTTGGTTCAAGGAGTTGTGAGCGGGATGGCTTCGGTCGACCCTCAGTTGGCAACAGAGTTTGTTTTGGAAATGGATGAGGCTCGACGGGCAGAGGGTGGAGACGGGGGAGAGGACCGCTGGAGAGGCTATGCAACTGATCGCCAGATGGAAGCAATTGCGCGTGCTCAGATGCAGCAAGGAATGCCACAGGCGACAGCTTGGGCTGAATCTCTTCCGGACGGCAGTATTAAATCTTCGGCTTTCGATCGAGTCGCAGAAAATTTTGCTCAGAGTGACCCCGCAGCTGCCGCTGAATGGGTAAAGTCTCATGCCGATCAAGAATATGCTGAACGTGCTGTTCGTGAAGTTTCAGAAGAGCTCTCTCGTAAAGATCCAGCAGCAGCTGTCAGTTGGGCTGAAGAGCTCCCTGAGGCCACGCAAGCAAGTGCAATGCGACAGTCGATTGAGCAATGGACACGGCAAGATGCAGAGGCTGCCGGACAGTATTTAACAACGATGGAAGAGTCAGCGAGCCGTGACGCTGCCGTAAGCTCGTTTGCCCGGACCCTTGATCGAGAAGATCCTGTTGTGGCGGCTGAGTGGGCTGCTTCGATTTCTGATGAGGGGACTCGTAATGAAACACTACAATCAGTTGGCCGTTCATGGGTGCAAACCGATGCTGAGGCAGCGAAAGCTTGGCTTCCCAATAGTGGGCTCTCGGAAGAGGCTCAAGCTGAGGTGATTGAAAGTGCCGCTCGTGGTGGTGGGCGCAGACCGGGGCGTTAATGTTTTTTTGTCCCATCTTTAAAAATAGGGTTTAGGTGGTTTTTCTAGACTCATGTCTACTAGGGGTTAACGCCTTCCGCCTCATTTTTAATACGAGTGAGAGAAATATTTGCTGTGATTTAGAGAGGTCCGGACCCTTGGGGTTATTGGGTCCTTCAAAAGTCTGGGTTGATCTCTTTCAGCTCTTTCCGATAATGGCGAGATGCCTTGCGTCCAAATTCATAATTTTGCTCACACCTCGAGGACTGACTTAGATGGTCGGGGCTTGGAGCATTGAGATCGGTGAAGCCCAGTGCCTTTAAGGCAAGGCAGGATGCCGGAGATGGGTGTTCTAATCACCTGCGAGGAAGGAGGTGAAAAATTTTCACAATGTTTGACTGGATTCGGCACTTCCTCGAAGCAAAGGCCATGAATCCCTCATCGGTTGGAATCAAGATCTAATTTTATTTGACACATTTTCCTCTTGGATCACGCTTTTAGTGTATCGTTGTAGAATCTAATTTATCATGTTGTCTAATCGTTCCAATTTCTTCTTCCTTCTCTGGCTTTTCTTTAGTCTTTTTTCAAAAGCTGCCATCTTAACAGATTTTAACGGGGGAGGGGCGTATGACGCCGCGTCATTCCGGGAGGGCGATGAAGGATCTGTGAGGAATGGATATTACCACCTGTTGGATGCCGGGGTTGGAAGCCAAGGAAATTACGTGTCGTTTCCCGTCTCTGAAAATACGAGGGGGTGGTCTGATGCCCAATTTTCAATGGATTTCAGGGCATCTGATATCGAAGCTGATGGTTGGAGCGTGGCATTCCTAGATGCTTCTACTCATGGCGAGTCAGGGGCAGTCAGGGGGGGCTCCGACGGCCTGCGTGATGAGGAAGAAAGAGGACAATACACGAACTCAATTGGTGTAGGATTCCGGACTTTTAATGGGACCAATGCCACTATCAACTACAATGGGGTGGAAAGTGGTGATGCCAGCTATGATCTCCAACCCTCTCAGTGGGGGTCTCTAGAGATTAAGATGAATCGAAATGATACCGGAGGCGTATTCGTCGATGTCTCGATTTTTCCAGAGCGGGGATTGCAGGGAAATCCTCAGGTTGTCTACAACCAGTATGCTCTTCAGAATGTATCGCTCGAAGAATTCCGGGTGCAGATCGCTGGGCGAACTGGAGGAGCGTCTATGGATCTGGATATCGATAATGTTTCTTTAAATTTCGAAGTTGCCGAGCCGCCAGCTCCGATTGGCTTAGTCATCAACGAATTTGTTGCCAACAACGAGGATAGTCTTGAAGATGAAGATCTCGATAATCCCGATTGGATTGAGCTCTACAATGGGCAGGATCAAAATCAAAACCTTAGCGGATATTATCTCACCAATGACCCCGCTCAAAAGACTCTCTGGCGGCTTCCGAGGGTGATCATGTCACCTTTTGATCACTTTGTCATCTTTGCCTCGGGGAAAGATCGGAGTTCTCCTGATTCCTCGCTTCACACTAACTTTAATCTTTCGAAAGAGGGTGGATACCTTGCTCTTATTGCACCTGATGGGATAACGGTAGTTTCGGAGTTGAACTATCTGGAGCAGGTCCAGGATATTTCCTACGGAGCGCTTGGTAATAACCGTTCCGTTGGTTATTTGGAAAACCCAACTCCCGAGGCAATCAATTCTGGCTTGCAAGCTGATGGGCCACCTGCTGAGAGTGTCAAATTTGACCGTGCCGGTGGAGCCTTCTCAGGCTCTGCTACCTTGGAGATTCTCCCTCCATCTTCGCCTACCGCGGTGGTTAGATATACGACTGACGGCTCAGTTCCGAACACAACATCGCGCGTTTACGCATCTCGTTTTAATATTACAGACACCACGACAATCCGAGCACGAGTCTATGAAGCGGGTCGATTGCCAGGTGATGTAAAAAGCCGCACTTTTCTCGAGTTAGCTTCAAATATTAGAAATTTCACTTCCAACCTTCCTATCGTGGTGGTCGATACAAACGGGGTTAATATCGATAGCTCCGGTCGAAATTTCCAACCTGTTTACACAGTGGTAATCGACCGCGACGAGCTTACTGGACTCGCCCGGATCAATGACCCTGAGCCGAATTTTACAGGAAGAGGAGGAATGCACATTCGTGGGCAATCTTCCGCAGGATTCCCAAAAAAACAATATGCATGGGAGACATGGAATAATGAAGACGAGGATAAGAAAGTCTCAGTTTTAGGGATGGCAGCCGATTCTGACTGGATTCTCTACGCTCCTTATTCTGACAAGACCCTTATGCGTAATGCGATTGTCTATGAGACCGCCCGAACGACCGGTGGTAGCTTTGGTGGGGTTAGAACCCAGTATGTTGAAGTCTTCATGAACCGAAACCGTGGAACAGTGACACTCAATGATTATCGTGGGGTCTACGTTTTAATGGAGAAAATCAAACGAGGGAAAGGAAGGGTCGATATCGAACGGCTTGGTGATTTAACGGTAGATCCAAAGCTGATCACTGGCGGATATATCTTTAAGAAAGACAAAGGGCCATACAGTAGAGCGTGGAGTACTTCAATCGAGAGAGTTCCGCTCGATATGCATGAACCCGAGCGTCCAAATAGCGCTCAGTTTTCCTATATTCGTAACTATGTGAACCAAATGGAAACTGCTCTCCATGGCGATTCTTTCGATGATCCTGACGAGGGATATCAAGCTTACATCGACCGCCTAAGTTTCATTGACTCGCACCTCTACACGGAAGCTTTCAAGGATATCGATGGCTACCGAATTAGTACCTATTTTTCAAAATCACGGAATGGGAAAATCCGCGCCCTTCCTGTTTGGGATTTTAATTTAGGACTTGGCAACGCTAACTATCTTAACGGGCAGAACCCCCGCGGATGGTACTACCCCCAAGTTGGGGGGAGTGATTATTACTGGTATGACACCCTCTTTACGGACAAAGAATTCACCTTGGCTTACTGGGATCGGTTTTGGTTTTTACGCCGGAGCTTACTCTCAACCAGTAACATGATGAGTATGATTGATCGGCACGATACCGAACTTGATGGTAGTCGGGGAACCCCGAATGCTGTGACTAGAAATTTTGAAGAGTGGAATACGCTGGGAAGATATCTCTGGCCGAATGCCGACGGTTTCGCTTCTCGGCGGACTCACCAAGCTGAGGTTGATTGGATGAAAAACTGGCTTACGACGAGGCTTGATTGGATGGAAACCCAATCTCGTGGTAGCAACGGAAACGCGCGACCACCTGTCTTCAATAATTATGGAGGAGAGGTTCAATCAGGGTTCGATCTCGCAATGGGTGATCCAAATGGTTGGCCGGGTGCGAAGATTTACTATACCTTAGATGGTTCTGATCCCCGCCTCGGAAAAAGTCCGTCGATCGCACTTGTTGAGGAAAATGCCCCGTGCCAAGTGCTCGTCCCTTCTCTTGCTAATGGAGGTAGCAATTTATCACTCGCGGAGTGGACTGATATTACTTCTCCTCCAAACTTTGCCAGTTGGGTTTCTGGGAATCAAGGGGTCGGCTACGAAAAAAGTTCAAGTAACCTTTATGATGATTACTTTAATTTGGATATCGAAAGTCAGATGGCTTCAAAAAATGGAAGCTGTTATATCCGAATCCCCTTTACGATATCATCACAAGCTGAACTCGATTCGTTGGAGAGCCTTACCTTAAAGATGCGCTACGATGACAGCTTCGTCGCCTTCATAAATGGCACTGAAGTCGCCAAGGACTCTAATGCCCCTGCTACTCTCGCTTGGGATTCAATTGCTGAAGGTTCTCACGATGATGACGAAGCAATCGAATATGTTCCTTATACGATATCAGGGAGAGGGAATCTTTTAAAGGTAGGTCAAAACATTCTGGCGATCCAAGGACTCAATCGAGGGCGAGGGAGTAACGACGCCCTTTGGTCATGTCTGCTATCCGCGAGCCGAGGAGGAGGTGATGCGGTCAGCGCGAACGCACTCGTCTACTCTTCTGCAATTGAGTTGGATAAATCTGTTGATGTTCGTGCCCGAAGCTTTGATGGGTTTAAGTGGAGCCCTCTAAGCCAAGCCGGTTTCGTAGTGAGTGCAGTCCCCGCGTCTGTTGAGAATCTAGTTATTTCAGAAATTCATTATCGTCCAGCTTCCCCTTCCTCCGGGGAAACGAGTGCCGGGTTCGATAGTCGAGGAGATTTCGAATTCATTGAGCTCCTAAATATAGATCCTAATCAGGCCATCAATTTGGAGGGAGTCACATTTTCTGATGGTGTCGACTTTGCCGGCTTTGACGACGCTCTTCCGTTGAGAGCTCGTATTCTCGCTCCTGGAGAGCGTGTCCTCCTAGTGAGTAACCGAGCTGGTTTTGAACTGCGCCATGGATCTGCAAATATTGCAGGCGAATTTGATGGGTCTCTAAGAAACGAGGGAGAACAAATTGTATTATTGGACGCAGGCGGCTTCTCGATTCGCGACTTTACCTACGGTATCGAATTTCCTTGGCCGGAGGCAGCTGCCGATGGTTCAGGCTTTTCACTCGTTTTAAGCGACGCCACGTCAAATCCAGATCACAGTCAGCCAACAAGCTGGCGTGCGAGTGTTGATCTCAATGGTAATCCAGGTGGGGATGATTCAGTTCCCTTCACTGGGATTGCTTCCGCAGATGAAGACGGAGACGGGTTTAATGCATTTCTTGAATATGCGCTTGGCTCTGACGACAGATCTGGTGGGTCGTTACCTTCTTTGAGTTTAGAGAGAGAAGCGAGTAATGGATTGGACGACTTCTTTGCAGTGTCATTCAGGATCAATCTTGCGGCTGTCGGGCTTCAGTATTCACTACAAGGGAGTAGTGACTTGGTGAGTTGGACGAACGAAAAGGAAATGACTCACGTCGCGACTAATCATAACGGTGATGGGACAGCCACCATGAAATTTAGATCCGCTAGTCCAGTTAACGCTATCTCTGCCGAGCGGTTTTACCGGATTCAGGTAAAGGGACAGCAATAATCAAAAACATGAGGTGGTCAGCCAGCTGACGCTCTTGGCTCTCGTTAGAATCAAATCGCTCTCGATTGTTTTGCTTGCTGACAAATCTGGGTTGGCTGGCCCTCCGGTCACTAAAAAAATGGTGATTTAGAAGATTGCTCTTGTCAGGGCCTGCGGTGGTTTGTTTTCCTCAGGCGAATATGAAAATTATATCTATTATCATGACGTGCGCCAGCTTAGCCCTTTTCTCCAGCTGTAGCTGCACTAAGACTGCCTCTTGCTGTGGCGAGGGCGGCGAGTGTTGCAAAGACGATTCGAATCACTCGCACAAGTAACGCTGGCCTTGCCACCAGCGAGGTTTCCAATGCTTCCAAACGTGTCTAGGGTAACTTCGACACGTTTTTTTGGGGTCTTGAATGATGAAATTAAAGCTTGTAGGAGGAGCTTTCTACGAGTTGCCTACCAATGATGAAGATCGTTCTTTTGCTGCCGATTATAGCTTCGTGTTTTGTCAACGTCTCCTGTGTCACTTTAAAGCTAGAGTTGGGCTGGAGTCACCAGAAGGATACAGAAAAGGCAGATCAAGCAACTCCTGAGATTCTTGATAAGTAAAAGTTGAATCGCTTTGAACAGCAAGTAGGGAACCGCAAGAGAGGCGATTATTCGCCCCAACTTTGGCTTCCATTGGCATTTGTTTGCGCCTTGTGCCTCTCCTCCGCGTAGCGTTCGCCGAGGAGGTTCATGCTCCTCGTGTCGAAATGCCAATGGTCCATTACGGTTAGCCCCTTTGAGATCAAAAGTGGGAGTTATTGCCCGAAACCTTGATAAACCGCTTTCCTGAAAATCTGTAAACTTTCGCCCGGTGTGGGATATAAACGGGTCAAAAAAATGGCGTAGAGTTCGTTGACTGGATCAATCCAAAAGTGGGTGGTGTGATACCCACTCCACCCATAAATACCTCGGGGCGCTCCATCGCCACCTAGTTCAGGGTTTTCTAGGACATAAAACCCTAAACCCAAATGATTGCCAGAACGCTCTCCACCATAACCGGGAATTTCTCCCATCTGGTCGCTTAGCATAAGTGATAGCGTCTCTTCAGAGATGATTGTTTTGCCATCACGAGTCCGCCCTCGGTCGACCAACATCTGGCAAAATCGGCCATAATCGCGAAGATTTGAGATCAAACCTTCACCCCCTAAAGCTAAAGCACTTCCGGGCTGATAATATAATTCATCCTCTCCTTTGGTTCCTCGACGAAAATTCCCTTTCTTTTTAACGAATAGCGGCTGAAAGCGTTCTTCTCGATCTTTATCATTGAGATGAAAGCTGGTGTTTCCCATACCTAAAGGCTGAAAGATCTCTTTTTCTAGGAAAGATGCGAAGTCCTGCTCGGATATTATTTCGATTGCTCTCCCAAGGATAGCTGTGCTCATGCCGTAGGTATAACGCTCTCCGGGATGGTGCTTAAGGGGTTGTTTGATCAGAAGATCAATCATTTCAGCAAGGTCTCTCAGTTCTATGATCTCTTTCCATGTGCCCTCCTCATGAAAGGATCCGTCGTAACCATAAATCCCCGAAGTGTGTCGCAAAAGATCCCGGAAGGTAACCTCTCTCTTAATGGGTTTGGTGAGGCCTTTCTTATCTTGAACTTTCAGCTGAGAAAGTTGTGGGATTACTTTAGAAACCGGATCATCTAGTCGAAAAGAACCGCGCTCATGCAAAATCATCGCGGCTACGCTGGTGATCGGTTTTGTCATCGACCAAATCGGAAATAAGGTCTCATCCGTGATGGGGCGATCCCCGGGGAAATTGGAATTTACGGCCCTATGGTAAAGGACCTTTCCTCGTTGCACGACCTTGGCAACGTTTGACAGGCAGTGTTGATCTTTGATCAGGATTTCTTGTGCCGCCTTAACTTCCTGCATTGCGGTCTGCGCTTCAAAGATCGTAAGTTCACTATCATAAAATCTCGTAAAATCAGGGGCGCTCGGATGTCCGCTGTGCGGGCCAAAATGATGTCCACGCGATTTGTTACGCCACAACAATACCCAAGCTGTTTTCCGAGACCATTCGTCGTGGTTGAGCGCTGGCAGGAGGCGCTCGGTCCACCAATTAGCAATAGGGACTTTGTCAATTCCAGTTTCTGTTAAAGCAGAAATTTTACCATGGGACTCAGCGAGTTGTGCGACCATCGAAAGAACTTTACCCATTTGCCGCACGTCGCGCTGCTTCCAGATTTTGTAATAATCGAGCCCAAAGATATCGACGTAATCATCACCGGGATAGCCTTCCATGTAGTCTTCTTCATCGACAATATCTTGAGGAGAGATGGCATAAAGAATATGGTGAAGGTGTCTTGTGAGCCGCAGGTGATTCACAGTCATACGCCATAGAGCTATAAATTCGCCATCTTCACAGTGGCTCCGGCCCCACCAAGGCCATCGTTCACTGTGTTCATGAAAGGGTCGCAGGATTACAGGAATGCAACTGCCATCTTCACGCTTTAAATCGCCCAAAAATGCAGCGATCAAATCTAGGGTTGCTAGAAATTTTTTAGAGGCGGTTCCTCCTGGGAGGACTTGGTCAACCACCTTTGTGTTATCCCAAGCGTTGCGCCCGCTTACCGGATGATCGAGGTGCATTGAAATCGTATTGATGCCACCACGGGCATCCGCCTCGCGAATTAGGCGTTTCATTTCAGTGAAGGAGACACCGTCGAGATTGTGATCAAGATGAATGTCTCCGAGGTCCCAGCCATAAACTGCTGGATAATCCCCACAAACTTCTTTGATATCGCTTCTGCCATTTTCAGATCTCCAGCCCACCCCATAAGCCGTGGCATCTTGGTGCCCGATCATGATTCCCTTTCCTGCCTGATCGTGCAGACGCTTTAGCAAAATTTTGACTTCTTCAGTTGCCTGAGGATCAGAGGGAAAGGGCTGAGTTTGCGCCTGTAAGATACTTAAAGAACAAAAAATAAGAATGAGCACTCTCATGGGAATAAAAAAACGATCTTGATCTAAGCTTGTGATGAATCTTGGGTGGAGGGACCTTTCTTTTTCGAGAGGGCTTTTTTCGGAGCTCCGCTTGATGTTGCAGCGTCAGAATTTAGGTTTGCCGCTAGCTATGAACGACCAGCTAAAGAAAGATTTTCTTTCCATCATTTTGAGCGCTCTCATAAATAGCGGTAATGACTTCAACTGATTTTCGGGCTTCGGTTGCTGAAGTTGATGGCTGCCGGCCTTCGTTAATGGCTGCGACTACTTCTTCGAAGTTTCGTTGGTGCTGGTAGAAGTTGATGGCGGTGGGATCATTTGCTCCAAGGCCCGCTTCCTGTCCCTTCATAAGGGTGCTCTTAATCTCGGCATCCTCAGGATTCTCCTCGCGGAAGTCCCAAATTTCAAAGGCTTCGTCGGCAAGGAAGGCTGATCCGTCGGTTCCAGCGAGTTGGACTCGGGCAGGGTGCCCGTCCTTTGACCAAGTGCAGGTTGAGGCTTCGATGACTCCACGTGCCCCATTCTCGAATTCAATAATGGCGACGCAGTGGTCCTCGACTTCGATCCGCTCATGAGCAAGGCAAGCTGTTGTGGCTTGAACGCTTTTAACGGGTCCAGCGAGGTAGACGAGAGCGTCGACAGTGTGAATGGATTGGTTCATGAGGGCTCCACCTCCGTCGAGGGCCCAGGTTCCGCGCCACCCTGCGGAATCGTAGTAAGCTTGGTCACGATACCACTTAATATACGCCGAAGCCGAGACGAGGGTCCCGAAGCGACCTTCGTCGGCTGCTTTTTTGAAGGCGTCCATTCCGGGGTGGAATCTTCGATTAAGGACTGCCGCAAGGGTTTTGTCATTTTCTTCGGCGGCTAACATTAACTCGTCAATCCGGGGGATGGTAATCTCAAGTGGTTTTTCGACGATGGCGTGTTTCCCCGCCTTGAGCGCTGCCAAGGTTGGGTCGAGATGAGCACCGCTGGGGGTGCCGACGGTCACGATTTCTAGTTCAGGTTCGGCAAGGAATTCCGCGATGTTGGAAAAAGCCTTAGCTCCATATTCGTGAGCGAGTTTATCTGCGGCCTCCTGGCGAAGATCAAAAACCGAGTGGAGAGTGCCCCCGGTCATGGCGGTAATTGCTTTGGCGTGGAAATGTCCGATCATCCCAGCTCCAATAATTCCAAATTTCATAGTGTTATGCCTAGAAGTTGAAACCATGGATCCATATCTGGCAAGAGTGGCTTTGCTTATCCTCCTCCCGAGGGAGGTGCCGCCGACTCAGGCATCTTCTAATCCTTCGTTAGTTGAAGTAGAAAATAAGCACATTCAAACAGTAGAGAATACGGGGAGGAGGCCCATAAGTTGCTTTAGTGGGTCGGCTTAAACTCGCCTAGAATGAAAGAGCCCGAAGACGCCAGAATGTCTTGGTAGTGTCCGATAGGTTGAAGTTGAATTGCCTTGTTTGGATCGATCCTGATACTGCGCTAACAACAGTTTCTCTCGTTGACCACGTCTTGAGGTCGGAAGACGTCTGGAACTCAAGAGTTACTCCACTGTGATCGATCTGCTTGGTGAAGCTGACCGTTCCATCGAGGCCGATCTGGACGAGAGAAGCGAGCTCATCAGGAGAATTCGGATCAGTACCCAGCGCAAATTCGAGAAGGTTTGAGAGGGAATCACCGTCTGGATCTAGGTCTTCGATACCAACACCATTCTTTGAGGCCCAGTTTTGGTAGCTTTCGGTTTCAAGAATCCGTCCAGGTGTAGGCTTTGCGGCATTCCAAGAGCTCGAGAAATTTCCAAAGTCAATTGCTCCATTACGCGTTAGCGATGAGCCCCCAGTCGCAACAGGCCAAGGAAGAGTTGATTGATAGCGAACGACATCGGTTGTAACCTGATCTGAGCCATCGTCGTCGAGGCCTTTTTGCAGTCGCACTCTCCCGTTCGAATTATTGAGAGGCCCGTCGCTGGCAGGCCCAATTAGGGTAACTGAGGGCGTAATCTCAAAGGTCTCTCGAAAATTAATAGTTTGGGCGATATTAATTTGAGGATCAAAAGTGACAATGACGATTGATGCGCCTGCGGCGATGTGGTGAGAGGCATTGAAGTTGAAATCGAGCCCTCCCCTCAGTTTCCAGAATTCAAGTGAGACTGTGGTATCTCCGATGTTAGTGAGTTCGACAAATTCGTGCGAATCGGAACCGGCTGGAGCGTAGTGAATTTCGGAAATGAAGACTGGCCCGAGGGCCGGCCCACTATTTGGAGCCTCGGGTGTGCGAGCTGTCATCGTGAATAGCGTGTCCGTCCCCATCCCATCTGGCCAACGCCCGAGGGTGGTTCCAGGAGCTGCCGCTGCAAATTCAACTTGGTCGACAAAGCTGATTGGGTGACCCGAGCTGTCGGTTTCAACGAGCCAGAGGTTGTCGCCCTGTCCTCCGCTATTCAGGCCAAAGGGGCGGCCGATACTCCAATTTCCTTTAATGGCCGTGCTGTCGAGGAAGGTGACGTCGATCATAAAGCTGTTTTGATCAATGACGATCACTTCGAAGCTATCATTAAATTTGGAAAAGCCATTGTATCCATCAATCGTGATAAGATCTCCGGTGGATAATTCGTGAGCGGTGCTTTTTACAGTGGTTGGGCTTGAGCCCGCGACTCCCGTATAGTTGGTGATTGGATTTGCTGGGGGAGTGTTAAACTGACTTTCCTCTAGGGCAAAATAGCCGAGTCCCCTGAGTGTCTTCTCGGGAAGTTCGTATGAACGATAAACCCTCTTGGAGTCTGTGAGAAGCCATCCTCCGATCTCGAGGGGTGAGGCAGTGGTGTTGTGTAGTTCGATGAAGTCCAAGCCGGGGTCAGCTGATCTGACTTCGTTGATGACCACTCTTCGATCGGCAATGGGGCCGTTAGTCCCCGGGGAACCGTGGAAGGCTACGCTGGGAACCCAGCTATCGGGATTAGAAAGGTCGCTGGTAAGGTGACGAAGCTCCAATGATGAACCATCACCGTCGGGGCGGGCTGGCCAAGAGTCTGAATCGTCGAAGCGAAAAGAGCTGATTAATTTTCCAGCGCTATCTAGGAGGGTGAGGATTTCACCGTTGTTATCGAGGGCACCAATAAAAGTTCCCGCGATCAGGTTGGAAAGATTCTGACCATATCGCTCCAGAAAAGCGACTCGATCCCGCACGACGAGTGCTCGTCCGCCAGGAGCAAGTGGATAGGGGGAGAGTGAAAGTGAGATTCCTTCCGTGAAGGAGAGATCGGCAAGATTAATCGCGGTTGCTCCGATGTTGGTGAGTTCGACATATTCAAAGAGATCCTTGTTTTCGAGATCGAGGGGCGCAGCGTCGAGTTTCTCGAGGAGGGTGGCTTCCCGCGGGTGGTAGTTGATCTCACTAATCACGAGGTTTGAAGCGTCTGCTGGTTGCTCCAAGAGGAAGGTTCCGGAAACGGTAGCAGACCATTCATCTTCAAGTTTTAAACGTGCTGTGATAAGCGCTGATTCTGGCAGATTGATGATGGGTTTCCCGGCTGGGCGTGAAAGAGAAAGTGCGACATCAATTCCTAGGTCGCTACTGTTGGCGCTAGAATTATGAAGTTCAATCGAGAGAGTGTTTGTTCCTTCGAGAAGGTCGCCTGGAGCTATTGAAACTTCGGTTTCAAAACTCTCGTTTTCGTTAGAACTACGGATTGCAAAATCGTTGTAGGTTACAGTTCCAGCTTTCATATTTTCTCGGAACATTTCTTTCCCATTAAGATAAACAATTAGTCCATCGTCCATGATTGTTGAGAAAGTGAGTGAGGTCACATCGGCAGCATCAATCACTTCAAAACTTTTTCGGAAGTAGACGGCGGGGTAACCACCCCCGAATGATCCAATATCTAGAATTGTGTTTGCACGAGCGGCATTGATTGAAGTGGCGGTACGTCCTCCGATTAAACCTTGCCCTTCTTCCCAAGAACCATCGTCAAATTGAGGGTGTTTCCAATCGTTTGAGTTGTATCCCGATGCCGGATTTGTTCTCACAATATTGCTCGGGGAAAGTGCAACCGAGGAGGCTTGGTAACGCCATTGGTCTGACTCAAATGGAAAGACTAATTCGGTCGCCACGCCGGAGAAAATTGGAATCGCGTTTGGAGAAATTGTCCCGTCTGAGCGGAGAGGATCTGTTCCGTCAAGGGTGTAGTAGATGGTTCCAGTCTCTCCGTTGAGAGTTAGTTGATTGTTGCCTCCTGCAAATCCGCCTCCGGATGTTTGTCCGTTGATGGCAAAATTAGGAGACTCTAATGCAGGGTATAAATTAGAGTTTTTGAGTTGCCTAATGACGTTGTTTGTTCGAACCGGGAAGTAGGAATTGTAGAGCCGGTTTTGTTCCGTTAACCATTCGTCACGATCGTATGCCGTGGAGCGGCGGTGGTCGCCCCAGCGGGCGGCTTCGGCAATGACCGCCTTGTCGATGGTTGCTGCATATTTTTCCCAACGAGCCCTTGTTTTTTCAGGCGTAAGAGCTCCCTCTCCGGTAAGATGCATGTGTGCGCGGTCAGCAAAGCGTTGGCGATATTCTGGGATTGCTTGCAGGCTTGATTGAATACGAACAATATCACGCGGATTTGAGTTAGAAGAGGGGTTCTCGAGAACCCGTTCCCCGTCCCAAGAATAGAGCTTCCATGGGCGCATTTCGGTTGGAGTAGAATATGGGCCGCCTCCGGCAGCACGCCAGTTTCCGTCAAATTTCAGATCTTGGTTTCCTCCGAAAATTTGGATGATCTGGAAGTCGATATAGTTGTCGACGTCGAGAACTTGTTGAATGTTCTTCCAGTTGCGAGTGTTGACGACCGAGCGCATGGCATTCCAAGCAGTGGAGTTTCCTTCGACAAAGGTTCCCCCGTTCCGAGCGTCAATGAGATCACTGTCGCCTCCATCGTAGTTGGCATAATGTGCGTTATCTTGTCGTTCGGCAACATTGTGGAGCCCCCAGTAAAGTCCGTTCACGAATAAGTGAGCCAGGAATCCGGCACCAGCATCTTGGTTGCCCATATCGCGAAGGCTTTCACGCATCCATTGGTCTCGAATCATAGAGCCGCGGCTCCGTTGTCCAGAATCCCGATGAATCCAAGAATTGTTATAGCCTGCGCGCAGAGCGATAGAATTGAAGTTGTCGACATCTACTTCGGGGAAAAGAACTTGTCCAAGGCGACCGGCGCCATATTCCGTGCGAAAGCGGAAGGAAAGTGAGTGCTTAGGGGATGAGCTTGGATTACGGCTGGCTCCACCTTGAACCTTGAGCCCGCAGTGTTCTTGGAAGGCAGGTCGTGAATCGTTTTCAGCTGGAATAAATTCAGCGGAACAGGATCGCTCCAGTCCTTGTGACGTGGAATTGGCGTAGAGATTTACGAAGTCCGTAGCAGGCATTGAGATAGAGATGGAAGGTGTCTCCTTGAAACCTTGCAGCATTGCTTGTGCGATTGTGAGTCCGTTGTGGCCTGGCGAGGGTGCGGTTGAGCGAGTGATTCGCGTATCCATGTTGTAATCTCCCGATGGGAACGTGCCATAGCCCGGGGGACGGGTTTGCTGGAGAATCGGATTGTTGAGCCCATTGGAATCAGTTCCGTTTGCCCTAGCATTATCGATATCAAGAAGGAGGTAGGTGTGGGCTTCCCGAGGGCTGGGCGCAAACTTATTTGCGGTCGCAGCTGAACGGATGACTGTGGTTTTGCTTATACGAATGGGGCTTGTATAAGCGGTTGCGTTAGCACTGGGATTACCGGTATCCGTCAGCGGAGATGATCCATCGGTGGTATAGTAAATAGTGGCACTAGGAGTTGTAGTTGAGAGGGAGATTTGCTGGGCGCTTTGATAAAGGCCACGAGTCGGAGAAATCTCGAGTGGAGCAACACGTGCGATGCCGTCTGCGTCATTTTTCGCGCCCGGAGTTGGGTTTTCGAAGAAGACGATCCTATCAGTGACTGGATGAACTCCATACGAAATATCATCCGATTGATTAGGATACGAACTGCCCGCTGGTCCAAATTCTGAGCTTATTGACTCATCGGGCGCCATTAGGGCAAGGTATTCTCCGCTCTTTGCTAGTTTAAAATTAGTATGAAGATTGCGTTTGGTGTCGGGAGTATTGTCCCCGGATGCGAAGACAATCAGGTAGCCGTTCGCTGGGACAATCGTTTCGGCTGGAAAAATCCATGCATTGGAACCATTCGGGTTGTTGGTCAAACGCCATCCTCCCATATCTTGTGCGATGACGCCTGTATTATAAAGCTCAATCCAATCATCGAAACGTCCTGGGACAGAATTGGGAGCAACTGTGGTGTCATTTCCCGCCATGAATTCGTTAATGATGATCGATCCTTCGCTGACGAGCGATCCAGCGGTGGCAACGATGATTGCAATAAAAGTGTGTGTAGCATTCATAAAATAAGCTGTCGGGTGAATCGTAGTCCCCGACGGAATCGGATAAATAAAAAAGGGGTTGATCGGCCCCTTTCTTTTTCAACCTTGAGCGTGAAGCCGATTAGCGCTTCGTGGTCCCAATCTTCTGCATTGTGGCCTTCCGGTAGAAGACGATGGCTTCGCACATCGATTTAGCGAGAGTGCGTTGATAGGTTGGGTTGTTAATTAAGTATTTCTCCTTAGGGTGGCTCATGAAGCCTCCTTCGAAGAGGATAGCAGGGTGTTTGACACCGGTTAGAACACTGTAACGGGCCCGACGAATCCCGCGATCGGGGACTTCTAGTTTAGCTCGGGCGAGAAGCTGGATACTGCTCCAGTGGACAGCGGTTGCGAGAGCGATATTTGCAGAGTCTTGGGCATTTCCCATTCGTTCGATATTATCCGAAGCTTGCGCTCCACGCCCATAGTGGGCAACCCCGACTGGAGAAAGAGTGAAGGTTTCAATTCCGCGCGCCTGTGAGCGAGCACGTGAGCCTACGGAATTGAAGTGAATGCTTATAAAAATTGCGTCCCTGTAGAGATTGGCACGTTTGACTCGTTCCTGAAGGGTTAGGAAAACGTCGGTGCTACGAGTCATGACAACTTTGAAGCCACGTTTCTTGAGGTTATCTTGTAGAAGTTTGGCAATCTTCAAATTGTAACCGGCCTCGGTCCCCAGCGAATTGACGGCACCAGGATCTTTCCCACCGTGTCCGGGATCGATGATTACGGTGTCAAAACCTTTCGCTGCCTTAATTTTGAAAGGCCGGAGGACTGGATCAATCACCTTCTTGAGGTCCATGACTGAAATATGGTAAGAACCAAGAGAGATCACAGCGTGGCTGAAAATAAATTTCACGTTGTTCATCAGGACTTCCTGACCTCCCGCTCGGAATTTGAGCTCTACGTCGGAGTTCTTCAGGATAATGTTGCTTCCCGACTTGGTCATGCTGGTCAGGCTGTAAAAATCTTTGACCTGTGAAAGAGGAACATACTTGTGGTTACGATACTCTTTAATTTGCCAGCTGACCTTCGCGGCGGAGGCCGGAAGGATTACTAAAAAGAGAATCAGCAAGATTCTGCATCGAAGGTTAAAGATTCTCATAAGATCAAAGATTTGATCAAAGTGCACTGCCAGCTGATAGGAACTCAGCCCTATCTTGCCAAGTTGAAAAACACCGGGGGAAACGAGTGATTTAGGGTATTACTCGACTCCTGTGATGATGAGTGCGGTTTTTTCTAATTCGTCCCCCATCTTTTTTCCAATGAGTCCCTGATAAAGTCGTGAATCTGGAGTGACCACCGTGACGTCACAGCCGAGGTATTCCGTCATGAGTCCGCCTCCGGTTGGCGCGAGGAGATAGAAACAAATTTCGCCCTCCTGATCGACTTCGACTAGGGCTCCGGACCCGATCACCTCTGTCATTTCGAAGGGGCTGGGCGCGAACCTCTTGAGGGTGGCGAGAGATTCCTCAGCGATCACTAATTGCGCGGCTTGTGCTTCGGCAAGGTAAGCTGCCTCGATGGCGCGCGTGTCGTATTTCCCCTCTGGCTTGGTCTCGTCACCGTTCGCGTTTTCGCTGGTCTCAGTGAAGGCTGATCTAGTGATTGCGATTTTTTCCTCCATCTGCCGGAGCAGGTTGGAGATGACGGTGTCCTTAGTCATTCTTCGAACGGCGGGCTTGGACCGCTTTAGCGAAAGCTTCGAGAACCTCCTCGGTGGTTTGCCAGTTAATACAGGCATCGGTGACCGATTGTCCATAGACCATATCGTCGGAGATTTTCTGGTTTCCTTCTACGATGTTGGATTCGATCATAACGGCAGCAATGTCTTTGGCTCCGTTTGCCATTTGTGCGCAAAGATCTGCGGCCACTCGAGGTTGGTTTCGGTAGTCTTTGTTTGAATTACCATGGGAACAATCGACCATCAGTTGCTCGGGGAGATCGATCTCGCGGAGTTTGGAGCTAACTGGATCGATTTCATCGCGGGTGTAATTTTGGCCGCTCTTGCCTCCGCGGAGGATGAGGTGGCAAGCATCGTTTCCGGTGGTGGTGACGATTGCTGAGACGCCTTGCTTGGTGACAGAGAGAAAGTGGTGAGGCTTCGAGGAAGCTCCGATGGCGTCAAGTGCGATTTGGATTGAGCCGCCAGTCCCGTTTTTAAAACCAACCGGCATTGAAAGGCCTGAGGCGAGTTCACGGTGGACTTGAGATTCGGTAGTGCGCGCTCCGATAGCTCCCCAAGCAATTAGGTCGGCGACATACTGGGGAGAGATCGCATCAAGAAACTCGGTGCCAGCAGGAACTCCCATTTCGGCGAGTTGAAGGAGTAGTTCACGGGCCGTGCGTAAACCCCGGTTTATGTCGAATGAATCGTTTAAGTTAGGATCATTGATGAGTCCTTTCCAGCCGACGGTCGTTCGGGGTTTCTCAAAATAGACACGCATGATGATATGAAGGTCTTTTTGATAGAGAGCAGCAGCTTCCTTTAGACGCATGGCGTATTCAATGGCTGCCGAAGGGTCGTGAATCGAACAGGGGCCCACTACGACGAGTAGTCGGTCGTCCTCACCCTTCAGGATTGCCTCAGCTCCTTTGCGGGCGGAAGCAACAAGCTGGGCTGCTGATTCGCTGAGTGGAAGTTGGTAGGAAAGAACAGCCGGCGAGATAAGCGGGTCGATACGGTCAATGCGGAGGTCGTCTGTGTTAGTGGTAGCCACGGGCGGAGTGTTTAAGGTTTTTTGAAAAATTCAAGAGTGGAGGTTTGTCAGATTGAGCGATTCGGTCCAGATTAATCATTATGTCCAAAAAGCGTAGCAGGCAGCCGCCGCTGTATCGCGACCTCACTGCCGGGATGGTTCCCGACCAAGCTTGTAATTTTATTGATTCCACTGGGAGTAAAGAACTCGATTCACGGATTCTGGATCTTGCCAAATCAGTGGAGGGAGTAGATGACTTTTGCTTGCTGGCCGAGATGATTTCCACGGCCGTAGGAATGGCTCGGGGCACTTCTAATCAGGCTGACTTTAAATTGGCGAACCGCGCTCTTAAGGAAATGAAGAAATCGAGTGAAATCTTCGGCCCTTTCCGGGGGAATCGTAAGGTTGCACTCTTTGGCTCGGCCCGTACAAAGCCAGAGGAGAGGGAGTATCAAACCGCGGTTGAGTTTTCTCGTCGGATGGTTGAGGAAGGTTTTATGACAATTACTGGCGCGGGGCCGGGAATTATGGCGGCCGGTAATGAAGGGGCGACTGCCGAGCATAGCTTTGGGCTCAATATCTCGCTTCCTTTTGAAGCTTCTGCAAACGAGTTCATTTATGGAGATCCAAAGCTTATCGACTATAATTACTTTTTTACCCGAAAGTTGGCCTTCGTGAAGGAAGCAGATGCCGGAGTTGGGATGCCGGGCGGACTCGGAACTCAGGATGAGGTCCTAGAAGCCTTAACCTTGATTCAAACTGGTAAGGCGAAGCTTTACCCCATTGTGTGTCTTGATGCTCCTGGCGGGACCTATTGGAAGGCATGGAAGCAATTTGTGGAAGAGCACCTTTTGAGATTGGGTTTAATTTCTGAATCTGATTTCTCACTTTTTAAAGTCACGGATGATGTTGAGGAAGCAATTCGTGAGATTACTGGATTCTATACCAACTTTCATTCCTACCGATATGTCGGTGACCGTCTGGTCGTGCGTTTGCAAACCGCGCTATCGGAGGCCGCTTTGGAAGATCTAAATCAACGGTTTTCGCTAATAGTTAAGTCAGGCAAGATCGAGCAGGGATCTGCCTTAAAGGAGGAACAAAGCGAACCTGAGTTGGCCGACTTGCCAAGAATTATCCTGCGCCATCGCCGTCGCGATTTTGGGCTTCTGCGGGAATTTATTAATGCTCTCAATGAAGCCGAAGTAGAAAACTGATGGCTAAGCAAAGGGTAGATGCGCTTTTGGTATCGCGGGGACTGTGTGATTCCCGTGAGCAGGCGAAACGGTTGATTATGGCCGGCGAAGTCATGACTGGAACCGAGCGTGTCGCTAAACCAAGTACAAAGCTCGCTGAAGATGCGGATTTGTCGGTTAAGGAAAAACCAAGGTATGTCGGTCGCGGGGGCTTCAAAATCGAAGGGGCCTTGTGCGAATTTGGGATCGATCCTACGGGTTGGGTCTGTGCCGATCTAGGAGCCTCTACGGGAGGTTTTACCGATTGCCTGCTCCAAAAAGGTGCAGCGCGTGTTCATGCGATTGATGTGGGGACCAACCAATTGGTATGGAAGTTGCGAAGTGATGAACGTGTTTTTTCAAAGGAGCGTTTCAACGCCCGTAATCTCAAGGTCGAAGACATTGGGGAGAAGGTGAATTTAGTCGTGATGGATTTGTCGTTCATTTCCCTCACAAAGGTGTTGCCCGCCGCCTTTTCCATTCTTGAAGAAGGTGGTTTTATTATTCCTCTCATCAAACCTCAGTTTGAACTTTCAAGAGAAGAAGTGGGGAAAGGTGGGATCGTAAGAGAGCCGGAACTCCATCAAAAATCTGTTGATAAGATCCGAACTTTCATTATCGAAGAGCTAGGCCGAGAATGGTGCGGGGTTATCACTTCGTCGATCACTGGGACCGATGGTAACGTCGAGTTTCTAGCGAAAATGAGGTAGGAAAAGCTCCGCTTTTCGGTTTGGTTTGTATTCCTTGGGAAGGTAGAGCTGAGCTTTTTCACTAGGACACATGGAGTGGCGGATATGGTTAGCGTCTGATTTAGCGTTGTGGTTACGGAGAGCAGATTAGATCTCTATGCTAAGAGTTACGGGGCAGTGGTCTGAGCCGAGAACGTCATCGTTGATTGAGGCGGATTTGAGTTTAGGGGCGAGGGATTGAGATGTGATCCAGTAGTCGATACGCCACCCGACGTTGTTGGCACGCGCACCTCCACGGTAGCTCCACCAAGAGTAGGTGTCGGTTTGATCTGGGTGGAAGTAGCGGAAGCTGTCAATGAACCCAGCATTGACCAGTTCTGTGAAACCGGCCCGTTCTTCGTCGGAAAATCCAGCGCTTTTACGATTAGTTTTGGGGCGGGCAAGATCGATTTCTTGGTGCGCAACGTTTAGATCTCCGCAGGCTATGACGGGTTTTCCTTCGGCTTCGAGACCCTGAAGGTATTCGCGGAAGGCGATATCCCACTCCATCCGGTAAGGGAGGCGAGCAAGTTCGTTCTTTGCGTTTGGAGTGTAAACGGTGACGAGGAAAAAGCTGGGATATTCTAGGGTGATGACGCGACCTTCCTTATCGCCCTCGGCGCTTTTTTCCGAGCCGATACCGAGGCGAACTGAGAGTGGTTCGGTTTTGGTAAAGATAGCGGTGCCAGAGTAGCCGGGTTTTTCAGCGGAGTTCCAGTAGGTTTTGTAGCCAGCTAAATCCAGTGGGAGTTCGACTTGTTCGGAACGGGCTTTGGTTTCCTGCAGGCAAAGGATGTCTGGAGCGTGCTCAAGGACGAAGTCGGTAAAGTTCTTTTTAAGAATGGCACGTATCCCGTTGACGTTCCATGAGGTGAGTTTCATGCGGAGAAAGTGGCTGGGAATGAGCGAATGGACAAATGCAGAATCAAAAATCGGATTGCAAATAGGGGGACAGCGGGAATCTCTAGCTGCGAGATGAAAGATGGAGCCTCCTTTCGGGGGCCCTATTACCTTTAATATGCTCTTAAGGAATTTAGTTGGCTAAGATGTCGATTTTCCGTGGAGCGAGCTCTTGTCGCCTTTGGAGTGAGAGGGTGAGGATGCCATTGCGATGGGTGACTTGGATCTTTTCGTCATCGACGTCTTCATGGATTTCGACTTTGAGCTCGAAGCGGAGAGCTTCCTGCTCACGTCTTTCAAAGTTGCCTTCAAGCTCCCTGCGATTTCCGTTTATCGTAAGGAGCCGCCTAGCAAGATTCACCTCAATGTCCTTTTTTTTGACGCCGGGGAGGGAGATGTCGAGGTCGAAGCCCCCTTTGTGGGCGCGAGTTTTGAAATTTGGTCGTTCGGTTGGGATTTGTATATTCATGATCTTATTCTTTTAATTTTTAAAATTAGCAAATTTTGATTTTACGAACGCTTGGTTCTTGTGTGGTGAGTTTTTTAAAACTGAGATCGAGAATGCCGTTTTCAAGTTTGGCGTTGATGCCGTTTGGGTTGATATTTTTGGGTAGGTTGTATGCGCGCTCGAAGCTGGAGAAAAAAGCATCTTCACGCTCACTTTTTGCGATGATGGTCAGCATCCGATTTTTAAGAGAGATGGCGATTTCTTCACGAGCAAAGCCAGTGAGATTTAGCCGAAGCCGATAGGAATCCTTTTCCTCGTAGCTGTAAGCTCCAGGGGCGGGGGTAATGGGTGATGGGCTGAAACTTCGGAGAGTTTGATTGAGGAAATCATCGATATTTCCGAAGAAGCGATTTGGATTATAGCGGGTCAGATTCATTGATTTGGTATTGAGTTTTTTGTTTACATCTACCCCTCCTGGCAGGACGTAGACCAATTTCTCTAAAATCATTTCGAATCCTTTAACTAAGGGCAAAAGATCTTTTAGTCGTTGTTCTTGAAACAACTATTAATCACAAAATGACGCAGTTGGGGTCAGATTGTCACGACGTTATGACGCGGTAAGTTTTTGGGCGAGCTTTGTAGCTTCAATAAGCGAGCTGACAGAGGCGATTCCTTTTCCAGCAATATCAAAAGCGGTGCCGTGATCGACAGAGGTACGAACGATTGGGAGGCCCAGGGTGACATTCACGCCTAGGTCAAAAGCAAGGGTTTTGAGTGGGATGAGGCCTTGGTCGTGATAGAGGCAAATATAGGCGTCAATGTTTTGTCTGATGGCCGGAAGAAAGGCGGTGTCGGGAGAGAGTGGGCCGATAATATCGATGCCCCTTGAGCGAGCTTTCTCAAGAACAGGAATGATGAATTCAATTTCCTCGCTGCCAAAAAGTCCTCCCTCTCCGGCATGGGGGTTTAGTCCTGGCATGGCGAGGCGCGCAGGCTGTCCCTTAATCGTACTTATTGCCTTATGAGTGAGAGTGATGACTTCAAGCATCCGCTTTTCTTCAAGAAGTTCCGGAACGCTGGCAAGAGAGACATGGGTGGTGACAAGAGAACACGTGATTTCATCTGAGGTGAGCATCATAGCGTGGTCAGGTGAAGAGGTTTTTTCGACGAGGTATTCGGTGTGGCCGGGATAAAATTTTCCTGCGCGATACCATGCTTCCTTGTGGATTGGGTTGGTGATGACTCCGCTAAAAGCCCCGTCCATAGCTCCTTCGACGGCAGCCTCGAGGCAGGCGAAGGAATGTTCTCCGGCCACAGGTGAGATTTCACCGATTTTGATGGATTCGGGAAGGGGTAGATCAATCAGATGATCGTCTGCAAAGGGAATCTGCAGTTGGGAGGCGATTTGCGACAGGTGATTGCCACAACCGATGACTTTGAGATTTGGGCAGGGTGGGTTAGCGAGTAGTTTAAGCACCAATTCTGGACCAATTCCAGCCGGATCGCCTTGGGTGATGACAAGTGGGGTTGGCATGTGCGCCTTTTAGTCTTGGTCTTCAGAAAGCCGGGCAAGAGCCATCATGGCGCGTGCTGGAGTGGCGGAATGCAGAGTGATGAGAATATTTCCTTTTTCGTTATCCTTGCGGGAGCCTCCATTGTCCATCGTGCTGATGGTAGCGACGTGGCCGATAGCATTACCAAAAGCGTCTAGGACGGCGGAACCGCTTGATCCAGGGGCCCAGCGGCTGCTGACATTGAGTTTCAGTGCACCAAGAGCTTTAATAGAATTTGGATCGTCTCCACGCTTGTCATTGTTCCAGTAAAAACGGTTCACCATGCCTTGAGAAAAGTATTGTCCCTGTTTGAGTGGGCGACTCAGGCAAAAGGCAGAATCTCCAGGGGCAATCTGGTCGTTGAGTGGAAGATGGGTCGTTTTGGTGTCGATCTTGATGAGGGCGCCATCAATTTTTTTGTCATTTGCGAGAATCGAGGTGACCGGGTAAACCTTCCCTGAATGGTCAACCGCGATGAGTCCTCCTTTACGCATTTTTTTATTATCCATATTAATGACGTGAGAGCAGGTGCCTAGAACTCCATCGTCGGTAAGGGCATATCCTCCGGCGAGATTGATATGCCAATTGTCGCAGTTGTTGCAAAGGTAAGCCCAGCCAACTCGGTATCCGCTCGCCTTAGCGCGCTCGGCAACCTGAGTGGGCGTGAGTGTTTTATTGTGGGCAACAGGAAGCTCTAGCTTAATTGGGGCAGGAGACTTGATGAGTTCCCCAATAGCCTCAAGGCCAAGCAGTTTTCCGTCTTGGAAGAGTTTCTCAGCTTGTTTTCTAATTCTTGTTTCTTCGGCGCGTATCCCATTACGAGATTGTTCGAAAATGGAAACCCCCGGGCCTTGAGCGTAAGCCGGAACGATTAGGGTAAGAGCAATTAAAATGGTCTTCATTTTAAGGGGAAGCGTCATGAACTGGTGGAGTTGTGAGCTGGAATGAAATTCATTACCAGCAGGTTTATAATTAAAGAAGAACTGGCATGCGAGCTGCATATGGAGTTGAGGTAGGGCAGGGTTCTGTTTGTTGCTCTGCTCTCATTGTCGATTGTGTGTGTGAAAAGGGCGGTTCTTTGGAGCCGTCCTTTTCTTATTTTAGAGGGAGGTGCTTACCACTCGTAAAGGTTGATGCCTAGGTAGCTGAAGAGGCCCTTATCAAGGTCCTCTTCGAAAAGGGTATCACCGTTTTTCTCGGCGCGTAATTGGTTAGCGAAGTTTGCTCCAGCCCAAGCGGTGAGCCAAATTCCGCGCCTTAATTTAAAATCGATGCCAACCCCGGCATTGTAGCTGGCAAATCCGTAATCAACTGAGTTTCCATTATCATCCTCGATATTCCAGAGCCCCCCGGTTGGGAATCCGCCACCGCGAATGATAAGGTGATCGCTGATTTGGTGGGAAAGCGTGATTCGGGGGCCGAGAAGGGTCAAGGAGCAGTCTTTGGCGGGTTGCCACGTGCAACCAAGAGCTGGAAGAACCATGGCATCGCCAAAATTCCGCACTCGTGCGGCTCCGAAGTTAAGCGAAAAGGTGTTGGAGAATTTGTATTGTGCGCCAAGGCGGGCCGAGTAATCGAAATCATCGCTGGTGATAGCACTGAAATCGGTTGCGAGCTGACCGGAGATCTGGGCAAAGAAAGACCAAGGAGAGTTTGAGGAATCGTAGATGAACGAGAAGGGGACGATGAGGTCGTGCAAATGAGATAAATCTGCTCCGGAGGAGAAACCGCCTTCATCGATACGAGTAAAGCGGTAGTTTATTCCGTAAAAGAGTTTGAGCTCGTCGTTAAGCTCTTTTCTTAAACCGAATCCACCTTGAAGGGTGAGTTGCTCCCAGTTGAAGTTGCTGGTTCCGCTTTTCTCTGAAGCCCCTCCGAAAAGGACTCCGAAACGTCCGGGCATTGCCGTCATCGGTGAGCGATTTTCTGGCTCAGGGTCAATTCTGGCGTTTGTAAAAAGGGTGGAGGCCAGAAGGATAGAGGAAACTTGAACTTTCACGTGTTTATAGTGGCCTGTATTTGGAAATGTCAAAGGGGAGTTCGTGTGGTTTAGTTAGCTCAGGGGCAGGCTAGGTATTGGTCGAGCGATTCTGGTGAGGCTTAGGAAGGAGATTTTCTAGCGCTAATTATTGGGCGTCCTCTTCGATCTTTGCAGGAGATATTTCATGTAACGATCTCTCTCTTTGAGAGAATCGTCGACCGCAGGATTGACGAAGGGATTGTTTTTCCCATACCTCGTCCAAGGGCCAGTTTTTGGAATTCTGGTATATTCGATGAAGCGCCAGTGTACGATGGCCTTATTCCCTATGCCAAGGTAGTCTCTGACAGCGGGGGATAGGTCGATTCCTGCACCTTGGTTGTTTCTGTTTTTGGGGCGTTTGTTACCGAAAACATATTGCCAATCGTCAGTCACGAAGGGGCCGCAATCTTCCCACTGCGCGTAACAGACTCTTCGGGTTTTGGCGCAATAAATTTGAACCCAACGGCCTTTGCAGGCGGATTCTCCAGGTTTACGATTGAGCCGATTCCACCAAGGGATCACGCGTGCAGCTTCCGGTTTGTGCATGCGATGGTTCAGGCAGTCGTTGTAAGGGAGGGCGACGTAAAAAGGGTTTTGCCCCGGATTTAAGCCGCGGGGAAGGTATCCGAGACGGGCCTTTGGGTCAGGGTTGTCAAAACCTCCATAGTTTTTCTGCCAGTTGACATCCCACGAGGACTTGTTGTTGGGGGTCGGGTTATTTTGCGTCGGCTTTTCCCCGATCCAAAATACAGTCGCCGTAATCGATTTTCTCCAAGGGTATGAGGTGGTTTTTTGGAGTTTGAAGGGGTTTTTTGGCGCAGGCACCACTGTGATCTTTGGTCCGTTCTGCCCTAAGAGCGGAAAAGCCAATAAACTTGAAGTAATGAATAATTTGATCGTCACCTTGGGAGAGCTGGCGGATTTCCATATATTTTCAGTGATGAGTCAATCGTGGTCTGTGCTTGCAGGCGGGGCCTAGTCGCGTGAAAGTAGCCCCAGAACGAAATGCGCTGCTTTTACTCTTCTGAATTTTTCCTCGAATTGCCCAACGGACACCCTTTCCCGATGGACAAGTTCGAGGTCTCCAAGGACATGCTAGTGGGTAGTGGTATCGTGAAAGGAGAAGATATTATCGAAGTGAATGAGGCTGATAGCCATGTTTTGAGGAGGGTTCACGATCATGACTACCTCTCCAAAATTTACTACGGGCAGTTGGACCGGAAAGAGCAGATACTTCTCGGATTTCCCGTGACCCCGAAGCTTTATCATCGGAGCGCGACTGAAGTGGAAGCGACCCGTCAGGCTTGTCATGCCGCTCTTCAGGATGGAGTGGCAGCTGTTCTCGCTGGAGGAACCCACCATTCGTTCCAGAACCGTGGTGAGGGATATTGTGTTTTCAATGACGTCGCTATTGCGATTCGGGATCTGCAGGTCTATCGCCCTGGAATCAAGGTTATGGTTGTTGATACCGATGCCCATCAGGGAAATGGGACTAACAGTATTTTGGCGGATGATCCGAATGTGTTCACCTATTCGATCCACGTCGGGAAGCTTTCGCCAAGCAGTAAGATCAATGGCTCGATGGATGTCGAGACCGTCCGCTATGTCGAAGGAGAAATGTATCTCAAGCAACTTTTTAATACTCTCGCTGCCGCGCTGGATGTTTTTTCTCCGGATCTAGTTATTTGGATTGCTGGAGCTGATAATCACCGTAACGACCGAATGGGGCAAATGCTGCTAGATTTGAAAGACTTTATTCGGCGAGACGAAGTTATTCTGCGTGCTTTCATGGGTAATCGGATTCCAGTGGCGATTCTTTATGGCGGGGGCTATAACCGACAGCCAGAATATACCGCTAAAATTCACCGCAACACCATCGCAACCGCAGCTAGAGTGGCTCGCGAATTGGGAAGATGAGAAGTTTCGCAATTGTCGGGGCGGGAGCAGTTGGCAGTTACTATGGTGGAAGGCTAGCTGCCGCCGGAAATAATGTGAGATTTTTACTGCGTTCGGATTACCACGTCGTGAACAAAAAAGGGCTCGTTGTTGAGAGTATCGATGGCGATTTTCAATTGCCTGAAGTAAATTGTGCCACAACGCCCGAAGAAATCGGACTCGTCGACGTCGTTATCGTAGCTTGGAAGGCGACCTCGAATCATTCCTTTGAGGAAGTAATTCGGCCTATGCTTCATAAAAAGACTGTCATTGTGACTTTGCAAAATGGTCTCGGAAATACTGAAGCACTGGGAGAGCTCTTCGGCATTAATCGAGTCCTTGGCGTCATGTGTTTTGTCTGCATTAATCGGATAGAAGCTGGGCTGATTCGTCATACTGGTGGCGGGATGATCGCGATGGGTGAGGCTGTTCCAGGTGTGACCGATCGTCTTCGTGAATTGGTTGCTATTTTTCAAGATGCTAATGTGGTCTGCGAGATGGCTGAGAATTTTGCCGAAGCTCAGTGGCGTAAGCTAGTTTGGAATATTCCTTTCAATGGTCTTTGTATCACGGAGGGAGGTATTGATACGGGAGAGCTCCTCGCACAACCCGGTGGTAAAGCTCGCGTGCGAGAACTAATGTTTGAGGTTACAAGATCCGCTGCATCCTTGGGTTTCGAGATTAAAGATGAATTCGTAGAATTTCAAATTGAGCGAACTTACCCGATGAAAGATTATCGGCCTTCCAGCATGATTGATTTCGTGAATGGATACCCTGTTGAGGTTGAGGCAATCTGGGGGGAACCCTTGCGCCGTGCTAAAGCGGCCGGAGTGTCGACGCCAAGATTGGAAGAACTTGATACCCGGATCCGTGCAATGCTGAAGCATCGCTAAGTAAGATCGAGTTCCTTCTTAAGGTGTTCAATGAGACCTTTTGAGCCATCTTCGATTAGGTCTGTAACTAATTGAAAGCCAGCATCGCCCCCGTAATATGGATCTGGGACTTCATGATGATGGTGATGTAAACAGAAGTTCGTAAAATTTTGTAACTTAGCCCGTTTTTCTTCGGTGTCGGCCAGCTTTAAAATATTTCGATGGTTTTCATCATCCATAACGAGAATGAGATCGAAAATTCCAAAATCCTGCAGGGAGAATTGGCGGGCACACCCGGTGACTTTGTAGCCACGGCGACGAAGTGTTTTCGACATACGAGTATCGGGGTTGTTGCCTGAGTGGATTCCAATGGTGCCCGCGGAATCACAGTGGATATGGTCGGAAAGCCCGGCATCTTCGACCACGTGCCGAAAGATGTTTTCACCAGCTGGTGAACGGCAGATGTTTCCCATACAAACGAAGAGAATATTGTAACGGGTTTCCATAGAGAAAGATGTTAAGATCAAACGTCTTAACTTAACAGACGAACAATCATGAGTGACTATGTTTTGGAACTATCAGGAATTCGTAAAACTTATCGGGGCGGTATTGAAGCGCTGAAAGGGATCGATCTGCGAGTGCCCCAAGGTTGTGTTTATGGGCTTTTGGGGCCCAATGGTGCTGGTAAAAGTACAATGGTGAAAATCTTAACCACCTTGATTCGGCGATCTGGAGGTAATGGCACGATGTTGGGGAAGCCGATTGGGGATCGTAAGACTCTTCAGCAGGTGGGCCTGCTTCCGGAACACACTCAGTTTCCGCCCTACCTTACCGGGCGACAGGTCATCGAATTTGCTGCGGGCCTTCAGAATGTACCCTCGGCCTTGACTAAAGAGAGGACGGATATGCTTTTGAAAAAAGTTTCGATGACAGATTCGCAGCATCGGAAAATTAAGAGCTACTCCAAGGGGATGAAGCAGAGGATTGGTGTTGCGCAGGCCCTCGTAAGTAACCCGAAAATCATCTTTCTAGATGAGCCTACCGATGGAGTTGATCCCGCGGGACGGAAAAAATTCCGAAGCCTCGTTCGTGAACTTCGAGATGAAGGACGGACCATTTTTATCAATACGCATATTCTTTCAGAGTTGGAACCGATTGTTGACCGGGTGGCGATCATGACAAAAGGCGAAATTTTAGGTGAGGGGAAGCTTGATGAATTGCGCACCGAGAAAACTGGTTATGTCGTTGGTTTCGAAGGTCAGCTTTCGGCGGAAAGTGTTTCAAAGTTTTTGGATGGAGGTCTAGAGGTTGAAAGTGGGAGTGTGAGATTGCCTTCGACCAATGCTCTTGATGCCCAACCTGTCATTGATCGGATCCGTAAAGAAGGCCTTGTGGTCACCGACCTTAGTTTAAAAAGTCAGTCACTCGAAGATCTCTTTATTGGGCTGGTGGGTGGCACGTCTTCCCCGCCCCCGCTGCCAGCTAATTCAACGAAACCTCCAAAAACCCCTCAAGCATGAAACCATTCTTAACACTTCTTCTAGAGTCTTACCGGGGATTAAGATCAGAGACTATTTTCTGGGTGACGGTTGGCTTGTCAGTAGTAGTCGCAACTCTTTTCCTTTCAATTGGGTTTAATGAGAAAGAGATTAGCTTCCTTTTTGGTGCGACAAATATTGAGTCGGATTTCAGTGGGAGCGGAACAAGATTAGTCCAAGAAGTGGTCTATATCATGATCTTCACTAACCTTATTGCAGGAGGTTGGTTGACGTTTATCGCGATCATATTAGCCCTGATTTCGTGTGCGTCTATTTTCCCAGATGCCATGAAAGAGGGACCGGCAGGCATGCTAATGACAAAAGTCCCTTCACGATTTCAGGTGTTTTTGGCAAAGCTGACGGGAAGCTTATTCTTCGTTTTTATCCAGGTTGGATTGTTCGTTGTGATTGTGTTTGTGGCATTTCGTTGGAGGATCGGAGTCTGGAACTTTTCGGTTTTTTGGTATGTTCCTGCCGTCCTGTTAGTGTTCCTTAACCTTTACTCTTTCATGGTCTTACTTGGTGTAATGACGCGCTCCGTGATGACTTCTATTATGCTCACAATGCTGGTTTGGGGGATTTCGGCGGGGATCGACTGGGCGATTTCGTATCAAGAAGCGGCTTATCAAACCTCCCAGAGTTTTGAGTTTGGCGAGCCTCCTATATCTGAGGGAGCTGCAAGCGAGGTTGGAGCCCCGACTGAAGAAGGGATGCGAGAAGAGGGTAAATTGAAGAGATCGAAGATGAACGAATCCGAAGGAGATCGTCAAATTCTTAGCCAAATTGAGACTCTTAGAATAATCCATTCGTTCTTTCCCAAAAATTCCCCGATCATGGCATCGGCTGAAAAGAAGCTCGTTTTAGATGGAGTGCTCGCTTCCGCTGGTGGAGGCGCTGTTTTAAAAGATCTCAAGAATGAAGGTGAGTTTGAAGACGCGATGAATAAACTCACCCCAAATGATTCGATCTTTTATTCAATTGGGACTTCTTGTATTTTTTCCTTTGTGATGCTGAGTATCGCAGGCTGGTTTTTTTGCCAAAAAGATCTTTAGTCGCTCGCTCAAAAAGAGAGGGTTGCCTACAACACTAAGAACAACGTGTCACTGCATCAGTCAGAGCTAATTTGTGGTCGGACCAAGTTGGCACGAACTCATGGGCGAGGAAGCCGGTGTAGCCGGTTGCTTTGATTGTTTGGATGATAGCGGGGTAGTAAAGTTCCTGTGTGGTATCGAGTTCGTTTCGGCCAGGGCAACCAGCGGTGTGATAGTGCTCAAAGTATGAGGAAAACCGTTTGATGGTCGCCATCACGTTACCTTCCATGATCTGCATATGGTAAATGTCATAGAGCAACTTGAAGCGTGGTGAGCCCAATTTTTCGCAAAGAGCAACTCCCCAGTCGCTGTTATCGCACTGGTAGTCAGGGTGATCCACCTTTGAGTTGAGGAGCTCCATGATTAGAGTGACGCCGTGCTGTTCAGCAAGAGCGAGTAGTGGTTCAAGTCCTTGGGCGCAGTTTTCAAGGCCTTCCTCGTTACTAAGACCTTCGCGGTTTCCTGAAAAAGTGATCACGTTTGGGATCCCTGCTTCGGCAGCCTTTGGGATGAGATCGCGATAGATCGCTAGCAAGGTTCCATGGTGATCTGGGTTATTGAAAGCTTTCTCGATACAGCCAAGGCCACTTTCGTGTTCAGGGGCTGCGGTAACAGGGCAAACCAATCCTTGGTCTGCGATAAGTGTGGCTTCTTCGGGATGAAGGAGATCGATTCCCTCGATTCCGATTTCTTGGCACCAATCGGCAAGCTTGAGAAGCGGGGTGTCCTCGAAACACCAGCGACAGACAGAATGCTTGAAGCTCATTTAACTAGGTTCAGGAGTAAATGCTCGTGTTTCGAACCGCATAAGAGCGGGGAGGAAGGTAAGAGGAATATTTCCGGTGGGGCCGTTTCGGTTTTTGGCTAAAACAAGTTCAGCCTCACCGTCATCTTCGTCGCGGTCGTCCTGATTATCGGCGTAGTAAACTTTCCGGTAAAGGAGTCCCACCATGTCGGCGTCTTGCTCGATTGATCCCGATTCACGTAGGTCTGACATTCGAGGAACCCCGAGTGATGAGCCGGTTCGCGCCTCGGGCCCACGGTTAAGCTGAGCTAGCACGATGACAGGAACGTTGAGTTCTTTGGCGAGTGCTTTGAGACCGCCTGAAATTTCTGCGATTTCTCTTTCACGGGAATTTGAGGCCTGCTTTGAAGTCGATTTCATCAGCTGAAGGTAGTCGATCGCAATGACACTAATACCTTCGTCGCGGTGTTTACGCCGAGCTTTCGCACGAAGATCGTTAATAGAAATACCAGCGGTGTCGTCTATGAAGAGCTTTGATTTAGCGACTTCTTCGGAGGAGTCCTTAATTCGCTTAAGATCAGCTTTATTAGGTTGATATCCTTTTGTGAGTTTTTGAAATTCGAAACGTGCTCGGGAAAAGACAAGTCGTTGGACAATTTGCACGGTTGACATCTCGCATGAAAACACCATCGCGGGCTTGTCCGAGGTGATAGCAATATGCTCGATAAGATTCATCATAAACGAGGTTTTACCCATCGAAGGGCGTGCCGCGATGACGAACATATCTGGAGCTTTTAAGCCGTTGATCATCTTATCGAGCTCGCCGTAGCCTGTCGTCATCCCCGAGATCCCACGGTCACCCGCCAGAAATTCCTGAAGATAGACCATGACTTCGCTGACGGCCGTCTTCACATCCATCTCTTCGGTTGTTTCGCTGGCTTCTCTAATCTCGAGCACCTTTTGCTCTACACTGTCGAGGAATTCTTGGACGTCTTCGGGATCATCGTAGGCTGTTGTGATAGACTCAGTACAAGATTTGATGATGTTACGGAGAATGAATTTCTCTTTTACGATCGAGAGGTGCGAATTGAAATGTGCGGCGGTGGGGGCGAAGGTGTAAATTTCAGTGATCGCGGAGGGTCCACCAATACCATCGAGAAGGTCGCGATCCATGAGATACTGTGACAGGGCAACTAGCTCCACAGTTTTCCCTGATTCGAAGTGCTCCACGAGAACCTGAAAAAGTTTGCCATGGGACGGCATGTAAAAGTGGGCGGCAGTCAATTGTCCTTCGACGGCTCGGCCAATGTATTCCTCGGGATCCTGAATCATCGAACTTAGGACACTTTTTTCGGGGCCAATGGCATGGGGTGGAGGAGTCAGCTCATCACGCTGATCCTTTTTTCCATCTTGAAGTTTGGGGCCGTCCTTTTCTTTAAAAGATGGTTTATCTTCCTTAATCGCCATGTTGAGACTTTGCCCCAGAAGCCCGAGGCTTGGCAATCTCAGCAACCTGTGAATAACCCTAAATCCCCGTGTTTACTGGGATGTCGTCCGAAATTTATTTTTTGAAAGGAGTGCCTTAGCTTCTCCCAGAAGGAAGAGTGAGCCGGTTAGTAGAGTCGTGCGACCGATTGTTGCATCCAATGCGGAAGCGAGATCTGAGTGAACTACTGACTTCACTTTGACTACGTGGCTTTCAGGAGCTAGCCCACGTTGAGAATTTACGGGAACAAAGTGGAATTCTTCGGCAATTTCGGAGAGTTTGGAAAGGATGCCGTGAGTTGCCTTCTCTTCCACTGATCCAAAAATAATGGAGGCCTTCTTTTTGGGAAATTCTGTCTGCCAGGTTTTCACGAGAGCCTCCGCAGCGTGTGGATTGTGAGCGGCATCTAAAATGAGGGTTTCGTTTATTTTTTCAAAGCGGCCGGGCCATTGAATGTGTTGGAGCGCGTGCTGAACCACGTCGAAAGAGAGATGAAGCCCAGCTGCAACAATTGCCTCGCAAGCAAGAGCAGCATTTTGTCTTTGGTGTTCGCCGGGTAGTGACAGCGAGTAGCCCAATAAGGGCCTTCTGATAAAAGTCAGAGGAGCTTGGGTTTGATTGGTGATCTGACGAATCGCTTTTTCGGCCTCCGGATCTTGAGGAGACGAGAGAATGGGCTTCCCCTTGATTGCGATCGCGGCCTTTTCTCGTGCGATTTCATCGAGCGTTGAGCCAAGCCACTTAGTGTGATCTAGCGAAATTGGGGTAAGGACGCAGACATTGGCTGGGATCGCGGTGGTCGCATCAAGTCTTCCCCCCATACCAGTTTCAAGGACAATGAGATCGCATTCTGAGTCTCGAAAGTGTCGCATGCCAAGCGCGAGAGTCAGTTCAAAGAAGGTTGGATGATGCTCCCAATCAGCCACGAGTTCGCGAAGCTCAGTAAGGAGGGATGCCGTTTTTTCTTCGGTGATTTCGAGGCCGTTGACACGCACTCGCTCGCGATAGTCGATCAGGTGGGGCGAGGTGAAGAGGCCGCTGCGGAGTGCGAGGCCTTGGCCAAGGGCATCAATCATCGCGCACGTTGAACCCTTTCCATTGGTTCCAGCCACATGGATGACTTTGGTGCGGTGAGAGGGGAAGGCGAGGAATTCACGAAGCAAGCGAGTTGGGCCTTCCAGTCCCAGCTTGATGCCGAATGTTTGAGTGGCGTAAAGCCAGTCTAGCGCTTCCTGATAGTTCACGGTGTTAATACGGTGATCAGACCTGATTGTTCGAGGGGTTCTTGATTGAAAGAGTAAAACGCTGGAATAGGAGACAAGGACTCTTGAATGCCGGTTAGTTTAACGCTCGGCTGACCGTAGACCGAAGTCATCTGGGTCATTGGCTCAAAATTTTGATGTTTTTGGCGTGTCATCAATCCGGGCGACGCCTTCGAAGAGAGAAGATTTAATCCGTCCCGCATAGCTTTATCATCATCGAATTTGAGCGTATCGCAAGAGATCTCTCCTAAGGTTGAATTGGATATTCGATGCTTACTGGCACTGCCTCGATCTCGATGGTTTCGGTGGGGTCTTTTTATCCCCGGATGAGAGTGAGGACTGCGACATCATTGACCCTTCCATCCTCTTTTAAGATTCTGGCGCATTCGTGTGCCGTCGCTCCTGTAGTAAAAACATCATCGATAATAATTACCTTTCTCGCTGCGATGGTGGATGCGTGCTTTTTTCTTATTTGAAAGGCATCACGAAGGTTTGAGAGTCGTTGTTTTCTGTTGAGCTTGGTTTGGGTGTTAGTCGGGCGGATCCGCTTGATCGCTTCAATGTTTTCGTGGCCGCTGAGCCTGGAGAGTTCTCGGCTCAGCTCATAGGCCTGGTTGCCTTGTCGCCATTGTTGTCTCCGCCAGAAAAGAGGAACAGGGACCAAAATAGCACTCTTGAATTCGGCAAACCTAGGGTCTTTCTCAAGAGTCTCTTTTAAAAATAACGCTAATTCGCGTGCGAGAAAAAACTGTCGTTGATACTTAAGCCCGTGAACGAGGCGAAAGGAGAGGCTTAATCCCCTAAGTGATGCCCGAGCGAAGGAAAAATCGGCCTTTAATCCGTCGCAGTTTTGACAACGAAATTCGTCATTAATGTTTCCGTCAAAGGGTTCGCCACATTTTTTACAAAATGGTGAAATAATTCTTGGAAGTTCATTGCGGCAATCTTGGCAAAGAGAATATCCATGTTTCAGTGGGACTTGGCAAATTTCGCAGACTGCAGGATAAAGGAGATCAAGAAAGCGGCTGAAGATTCCGACGGTGTTTCTATCTCTTTTCGACATGTATTACCCTAAGTCTAGAACAGATTATGAGGGAAATCCAGTAGAGTTGGTTCGTGGTTTCCGCATCTTAGAGGTGATTAAGGACTGGGTTTCAATGCAGAAGAAAATTTCAAAGTTGGTTTTTGAATGAAAGTGAGAAGACTAGCGGCATGACGAAGCATCAATGGCGGGGTGAAGATGGCGATGAAATACGCTATTGGAGGGCCAACTATCATGGTGGTCGTTTTGAGCTTTATACCAAGACTGATGAAGATGATCGCTGGGGGAAACTTGATCCGCCATCGAAAGAAAATTGGGAAGCCCTTCGTGATGTTTTGTGGCGGAAGTATCAGCGAAAGCGCTGTTCATGGAATCTAATCGCGAAGGTCGACAAAATGCTGGGTAAGTCGAATGAAGGACCGAGTAAATAAGTGGATCTTGGCGGATCACGCTCACTGCTGGCACCCTTTTACGGACCAGGCAAGCTGGGAGAGTGATCTTCCGGTGGTGATTTGTCGAGGTGAGGGGAGTTGGCTTTTTGATTTTGAAGGGAAGCGTTATCTCGATGCTAATTCTAGCATTTGGACAAATATTCATGGTCATAGCCACCCCGTTATTGTTGAAGCAATTCAGAATCAGGCCTCGAAGCTTTGCCACAGTTCTTACTTAGGGTTGGCAAATGACAAAGCTAGTGAGTTGGCTGAAAAACTTTGCTCCTTTTTTCCGGATAGTTTGGAACGGTGTTTTTTTTCAGACGATGGTTCAACAGCGCTTGAAGTGGCTTTTAAGATGTCTCTGCAATGGCGACAGCAGAATGAACAAAAGGAACGGACGGGAATTATTGCGTTTGAGAACGCCTACCATGGCGACACTCTTGGCGCATCTTCAGTAGGTGGGGTTTCGAGATTTATCAAAGGTTATGGAGAAACCGGATTGAATGTTTACCGAGTCGGTTCCTTAGAAGATTTGCAGAGGCTACCAGAGGTTGTCGTTGAGACTGCTTCTGCAGTTGTAATCGAGCCCTTGATTCAAGGCGTGAATCAAATGCGTCTTTGGCCGAAAGGAATGTTGGCTGATCTGAGAGCTTGGACGACACAGCATGGTGTCCACTTGATCTTGGATGAGGTGATGACTGGTTTTGGTAGAACTGGTAAGATGTTTGCCTGTCAAAATGAGGAAGTTATCCCTGATTTCCTCTGTCTGGCCAAAGGTTTGACTGGTGGGACGATGCCTCTTGCTGCGACCCTGACAAGGTGTGAAATTTATGAAGGTTTCAAAGGTCCAGATAGAACCTTCTTCTATGGTCATAGTTATACTGGAAATGCCTTAGGCTGCGCGGTTGCTCTCGCAAATCTATCACTTTTTGAATCCGAAAATACTTTAGCAGGAATTGAAGAGAAAGGAGCCTATCTCGAAAGAGAGCTTAAGAAGATTCCGTGGATTCAAGAGGTTCGCCGGGTTGGTCTCATCCTCGGTTTTGATGTTGGCGAATGTGGTGAGGAATTTTGTCTGAAGCTTCGGGAGCGTGGCGTATTAACTCGACCAATTCTAAATACAATTGTCATCATGCCGCCGCTTTCGGTAACCATGGATGAACTAAAGTTTTTGATCAAAGTGATCCAGCTACAGCGCTAGTTCTTCATGCTGTAAGCTCAATAAGGGAAACACCTCTGCGGATCTGTCCGCTCAGTCAAACTGCGGTGCCTCAAGCAGTTTGGAACGTTTTTTAATCAACCCCTCTGGTCCGAACAGCCAAGCAAGGAGGAACAAGAAGCCAGCGGTGGTCGCTATCATTCCTGAACTTGTGGTGTCGGGGAGTCCGAGGAGGGGTGGAATATGAGATGCTATTTGTCCGAGGATAGCTGATAGGGCAGCAACAATGAGGCTGACGAGGATCAGGGTGGGGAGATTTCGTGTGAGGAGAAAAGCTGTTGCAGGTGGAACAATCAGCATAGCGATGACAATGATGGATCCCACTGCCTCAAAAGCCGCGACAGTCGTGATAGCTACCATGGTCATGAGGAGATAGTGCATGAACTGAGGTCGGAAGCCCTGAGTTTGGGCAAGGCCGGGATCAAAGGCTGCCAGTTTGAACTCTTTGTAGAAGAGAGCGATGATCAATGCGTTAAAAAGGAGAGTTGCGCCGATGACGAGAGCGGCACGGGGGACGGCGAAGAAAGAGGTCTCATTCTCGAAGAGAGTGACCATATTTAGAGGGGTGTACTCGAGGGCGCCATAAAGAACACAACCGGCATCTAGATCAACGTGGTCAGCAGCTTTGCGAATCAGGACAAGCCCGATTGCAAAGAGGGTCGTAAAGACAATTCCCATCGCCGCGCCGCGTTCGACTTTGCCAAAGCGGGTGATCCATTGAGTGAAAAGGGCGGTGAGAATTCCGGCGATCGCCGCGCCGAGGAACATCCAGAGATTAGCGCGGGATCCTGAGATGAGGAAGGCGATAGCTAGTCCGGGGAGAACCGCATGGCTGATGGCGTCGCCCATCATGCTCATGCGGCGAAGGAGGAGGAAAGTGCCCGGAAGCGCACACGCCATTGCGCATAATCCTCCGACGAGAATGATGTGAAAATCGTTGGCGGTCCAATTCATTGGCAAAATCTTTAGAAGCGTTTAGTGGATCTGGCGAAGTGACCGAAGTTTACCAAGTCATTTAAAGTGGTATTGTGACCTGATAGAAAAAAGATAGTCTCTTGGTGGTCTGTAGCAGGAGTCTCAATGAAACAGGGGGGTAGGATAGAGGATGTTTCCATTTTTTATGGTGGAGAAATTTAAGTTGTGGGTCTTGCTTGAAGTTTAAGCTCAGTAGGTTCAATGGCGTGAGGTGAGTCGATAGTAGATTTGGAAAGGTCCAGTTCAGCTTCAAGTTGACGTACGATTTCGGCACCGAGAAGGTGCTCGACCATGTCGGCATCGCGGTCAACGTGGGTTGGTGCGATGTCCGCGTATTTGATGAGGTAGAGTTCCCAGAGTCGGTGGTTCCTGGTGATGCGAGAGGCTTCGCCAAATCCGGATTCGGAGAGTCGAAGTCCACCCGAGGGTTGGCGTTCAATGTGATCTTCGGAGCGTCCCTGACGAATCAGTCTTGGGAGTTCGCCCTTACCCCAGTATCGGTGCTTCCGAAGTAGATCCATCGAGATGGGAAGATTTTTAAGCGGTTCCCCGTTTTGGGTGTTTTCGAGGATTTCGTAAGTTGAGCGTAGGAGGTGTTGGCGCCCGACTTTACGTTGCAGTTGCAGATGTCGGAGGTAGCGCGGAAGGATGCCGCGAGCGGTGCCGAAGATCATGCTGAAGAGGAAAATAATGGCTGCGGTAATGACAATGATAGCACCCGCCGGAAGGTTAGAATAAAGGGCCGAAATTGAAACACCGAGCCAGCCTGAAACAGCTCCAATGGTTGCAGAAAGAAAAAGCATACATCCAAGTCGATTGGTCCAGAAGCGTGCGGCGGTTGGTGGAGTGATGAGAAAGGCGATCACAAGAATGAGCCCAACCGCCTGAAGTCCTATGACTGTGACCGCGGTAACGAGGGCCATTAAAATGATATCAAGCCAGAGAGTAGGCCATCCTTGGGCTGATGCAAAATCTGCATCAAAGCAGAGAAGGGTAAGTTCTTTGAGAATCGCAATCGTGACTATGATCGTGATCAGAAGAATAATGGCTATGAGAACAAAGTCAGACCAAATCATGGAAGCAGTTTTTCCGTAGATAAAGCCATCGAGTCCGGCGGCGCTTTGGCCTGGGATTCGTTCTACCATTTTAAGAATTGCGACTCCGAGACCGAAGAAGACGGAGAGCACAATTCCCATGGCGGCGTCATCCTTCAACCGGGTTGTTTTACGAATTGCAAGAACCAGAAGAACGCCGAGGAGACCAGTGATAGATGCTCCGATGAGAAGGCCGGGTAGACTTTTTCCACTTAAGCCCATTGCTGCCATCACGGCAAAGGCGATGCCGATTCCTGGAAGTGTGGCATGGGATAGGGCGTCACCGAGGAGTGATTGCTTTCGCAATAGCAGGAAGCTTCCGACGAGGCCCGCTGTGGCTCCTAGAAACGCTACGCCGAAAACCACCAAACGAGTGTTGTAGTGTTCGAGTCTAAGAGTTTCGCTGAGAAGTTCCCAAGTCATGGTTTTATCCTCTTAGGGGCGTCCGACGTTTTTGAGAGCCTGGGCGACATCGTCGAGAAGATTGAGTTTTCCGCCGTAGGTTTTTTGAAGGTTTTCGCGCGTAAAGGCTTCACTGGTAGGGCCGCTGGCCACGACGCGCATATTGAGAAGAACAAGGTAGTCAAAGTATCGCGAAACGGTGGCAAGATCGTGGTGCACGCAGAGGACGGTTTTGCCTTTCGAGTTGAGTTCCTGGAGAAGCTCGATGATAGCTTGTTCGGTAGCGGCATCGACCGCTGCAAAAGGTTCGTCCATAAAGTAGATCTCGGCCTCCTGAACTAGGGCTCGGGCGAGGAAGACTCGTTGTTGTTGTCCTCCTGAGAGTTGTGAGATTTGACGTTTGGCAAGGTGGCTGATCCCGACTTTTTCTAGAGCTTCAAGGGCCTGCTGTTTTTGTGATCTTGTAATTCGTTTAAACCATCCAAGTTTCTGGTAGGTTCCCATGGTTACGACATCAAGAGCACTGATAGGGAAGTCCCAATCGACACTTTCACGTTGTGGGACGTAGGCAATGAGCTCGCGTTGTTGCTCGTATGGTTTACCGTATACCAATGCTTCACCTGAGGTTTTTGGAATTAGGTCTAAGCAAGCTTTAAGAAGGGTTGATTTACCAGCTCCGTTAGGTCCCACAATCCCAGCCAGAGTTCCTTTGGGAATGTTTAACTCAACATCCCAAAGAACGGGTTTACGCTGATAAGCGACAGTGAGGTCGTGAACCGCAAGAGGAAATTCAGGAGGGTGTTCGGGACGCATTTAATCGTTAAGTTTGTTTTGGAATCCACCTTCGGGGGCGCTGCCTCCGAGGGCATTCACAATAGTGGTGATGTTGTGATCCATCATTCCGATGTAGGTCCCTTGATAGGTTCCGGCAGGTCCCATGGCGTCGGAGAAAAGCTCTCCTCCGATTTTTACGGTGTGACCTTTCTCGGCAGCACCTTCGATTACTGTTTTGACTGACTTTTCTGAGACCGAGGATTCAACAAAAATTGCCGGAATTTTGTTGTCAACGAGGTAGGTGACTAAGTCGTTGATGTCTTTTGTCCCAGCTTCAGATTCTGTTGAAATCCCCTGAATTCCACGCACTTCAATTCCGTAGGCACGTCCAAGGTATGAAAAGGCATCATGTGCGGTAACGAGGACCCGTTGCTTTTTAGGGATAGTTGGAAATACCATGAGGGCATAGGTATGGAGATCGTTCAGCTTTTTCTGATATTCTTTGCGTCGCTTCTGGTATTCATCGGCATTTTTGGAATCAAAAGCTGCCAATTCATCGCCAATTTTTTTAGCAACTTTGGACCAGATTGATACGTCCATCCAAAGGTGCGGATCGGGGACGCTAGAACCCATAACTTGAATCTCAATTCCTTCGGCTACTGCTGAGACAGGATTGCCCTGATCTGCCCTGTTCTTGAGAATGGTTCCCATTTTCCCTTCAAGGAAAAGCCCGTTATAGAGGACGAGTCCGGCTCTTTGTATCTTGTCGATCTCAGATTTGCTAGGCTGGTGCATGTGTGGATCAATGCCTTCACCGATTAAATTGATGATCTCTTGATGGTCTCCTGCGATTTGGCAAGAGACATCGGCAATCATTCCAATTGTCGTGACGACGGTTCCATCGGTTTTTGCGGCTTCTTCTTTGTTGCTGCAGGCCCCAAACAGGAGAAGGGATACGAGGAGGGACAATTTCTTCATACGGGGAAAGCTACACGGGACTTTGATCAATCAAAATAAAAAACTTGAATTGCCGTAATCAGGGTGGGTTTGCGGGTCATTTTGGCAATAAGAAACCCTGCAACCTAAATGGTTACAGGGCTTCGAGAGAGATCCCAAGCTTATCCAACGTAAGAGAGTGAAGCGGCCGTAGCTTCAATCTTGTCGTTGTTATCTAGGAGTTCCTTGATTGGGTCGTATTTACCGGCCAGTAGGGCTTGGCGCGCAGAGGCAGGCATCTCCACAGGAAAAGAAAGATCTCCGGCGGTGACCGTCATCGCATGGAGATCAATTGATACTTCAAGTGTTGGATCTGCAATGCATGCTGCTTTGAGGATGTCGATGTTTTCGCGGGTGGAGCTGACGCAGGGAAGCCCGAGGGTCGTCGAATTTCCGTAGAAGATTTCGGCAAAAGACTCGGCGATGATAGCGCTGAAGCCATATTTCGTGAGTGATTGGGGGGCGTGTTCCCGGGAGGAACCGCAGCCAAAGTTAATACCAGCAACGAGAATGGAAGCGCCGTCGAAGCGTTCGTCATTAAGAGGATGATCCGTCTTTTCGCCCGATTCAGGATCAAATCGGACGTCATAGAAAGCGTATTCGCCGAGTCCGTCGAAAGTGACACACTTCATGAAGCGAGCGGGGATGATACGGTCCGTGTCGATGTCAGCGCCTGGGATAGGAATGGCGGTGCCGGAAACTTGTGTGATGGGTGCGATAGCCATGATTATAATTGGTTTATTCGTCTTCTTGTTCTCCGCGGGCGGCTCTGCGCTCGAGGATTTTTGTGAGAGCATTCTGGAATGATCCGACGTGTTTCTGAGCTAATTGCTGGCTGAAACCCATTATCTCGCCGGTGAGTGTAGGCATGACTTCAAGTGATTTTTTGCCCGTTGGAGTTTTGTAAAAGCTTATGAGTGCGGTGATCTCGTTATCAGTGAAGGACTTTTCATAAATTGCTTTCGTCTTGATTTTTAGTTGTGGGTCACTTGCGACTTTTGTCATATAGGCGATGAAGGCGTCCTTAACTTCACCCATTTCTTCTTTGTTGAGATCTTGCCCGGCGAGACTTTTTTCAACCATGACAAAGCCGGCTTCACCGCTGTCAATCACGGTTTGCTCGAATTTCATGATTTTAAGAAGCTCATCGATCGGAGCAAGCGTGGTTGATTCCTGAGCAGATACTGGAAGGAGTAGGAGTAAAACGGCGAGTGAGAGAATGAATTTCATTTGATGGATTACGTATGGTTTAGGTCGCCGAGTTGGCTGTGACGTTGAATGTTTCCCGGGCATCAGCGATATGGCCTTCGACAGCAGCTGCGGCCACCATAATTGGCGACATTAGGACAGTGCGCCCCATAGGAGATCCCTGACGTCCTTTGAAATTTCGATTAGATGAAGAGGCGCAAATCTGATCGCCAACGAGTTTGTCTGGATTCATGGCTAGGCACATCGAGCAACCGGCAGCCCGCCATTCAAATCCGGCATCTTGAAAGATCTTGTCGAGTCCCTCTTTCTCACATTGGATCGCGGTGATTTGTGAACCAGGAACCGCAATCGCTTTGACTCCATCGGCAACCTTGTGGCCTTTCAGTAACCTGGCAGCTTCGCGAAAGTCGGAAAGGCGGCCGTTGGTGCAGGAGCCGATGAAGGCGACATCGATAGGAATGCCTTTGATAGGAGTTCCGGCAGGAAGCTTCATGTAGGCGAGAGCTTCCTCAATGACGGCTTTTTCGTCGGTTTCTGCGGCAGCAGGGTCAGGAATAGACTCGTCGATGGAGATGCCGTGATCTGGGGAAATTCCCCAAGTGACAGTCGGCTCGATGTCTTCGGCATCTATACGAATAATATCGTCGAATTCTGCGTCCGAATCGGTGGCAAAGGATTTCCACTCTTCGATGGATTGCTCCCAGTCATCGCCGGTGGGCGAGTAAGGGCGGTTCTTCAGAAACTCAAAAGTAGTCTCGTCAGGGTTAACGTAACCGCAGCGGGCTCCGCCTTCGATGGCCATATTGCAGACTGTCATGCGCTCCTCCATGGAGAAGTTGTCGAAAGTGGTGCCTGAGTATTCGTAGGCATATCCGATGCCACCTTTGGCTCCGAGCATACGGATGATGTGGAGGGTTACGTCCTTGGCGTAAACTCCGGGACGGAGTTTACCGTTCACTTCAATTTTACGAACTTTGAGAGACTCCATGGCCATCGTTTGAGTGGCCAAAACGTCGCGGACTTGGGTGGTGCCGATACCAAAGGCGATGGCACCGAAGGCCCCGTGGGTTGCGGTGTGAGAGTCGCCACATGCGATGGTTGATCCGGGTTGGGTGATACCCTGCTCGGGGCCAACCACGTGGACGATGCCTTGCTTGCCTGACTTGAGATCGAAGTAAGTCACGCCGAAGTCATCGCAGTTCTTGCGAATTGCATCGATCATATCGGCCGCGAGGGGATCGGCGGGTTCGTCCTGATTAATGGTGGGAACGATGTGGTCAATGGTGGCAAAGGTCCGTGAAGGGTATTTCACCTTCAGGCCGAGATCACGAAGCATCCCGAAAGCTTGCGGGCTGGTGACCTCGTGAATGAGGTGAGTTCCTATAAAGAGTTGTGTGCGTCCATCGCTCAGGGTTCCCACTGTGTGAGCGTCCCAAACTTTCTGATAAAGAGTCTTTCCCATGGCAAAACCGCGATTTCTTCGCGGGGCGGGGAAGATGTACGGAAAATTCCCTGAAAGCAAGCATCTCGGGCGCTTCTAGGTGATAAGAGCACCTCCCGCAGCTGAGATGATGACGAGAGCCCAAACTGGGATGATTTTTTTGCGCAAGATCAGGAAGAAAATGGCAACACAGCCGAAATCGATCCACCCAGTCAGGGTGCTTTGATCGGTGGCCATGCGGAGAAGGGCAACTCCAAGGACTCCCACAACGCCAGCGTTGGCTCCGTTGACTGCGCGTTGGGCCCAGCGTTTACCTCGAAGGCGTCCCCAAATCCTCATGGTGCCTCCAAGGAGGAGCATGCCGGGAAGGAAAACGGCGATGAGGGCGGCTCCAGCTCCAAGCCAGGGATTGTCAAAGAGGTTCGCTTTGACTCCAAGAAATGCCGCGAAGGTGAAGACCGGGCCGGGCACTCCTTGGGTTGCTCCGTAGCCCCCAAGAAACACTTCATTCGACATGTAGCCACCCTCGACCATGCTTTCTTGGAGGAGGGGGAGAACGACGTGGCCGCCGCCGAAGACAAGGGAGCCTGCTCGATAAATTCCGGCGAGTGGACCGCTATCGCCCATCGAGACAAAAAGGAGCAAAAAAAATACAACAAGAGCGCCCCAGCCGAGAAGACCACGTTTGCCGGTTTTTTGCTCTTCAATTTTTTCACCCGCTGAGAGAGTAAAGATCCCGATGGCTCCGGAGATCGTTATCATCAAAATGGTCATCCATTGAGAGGAGAAAACCCAGAGGGTGACTAGAACGAGGAAGGCTAGAATGATCCGGCGAAGGTCTGGGGCGAGGCTTTTACGCATTCCGAGAAGGGCGCCCGTGACGACGGCGAGAGCGACCAATTTAAGTCCGCGAAGCGCTCCTTGGGCCTGATCTCCCGAGAGGTCGCCGATCCCAAGGGCGACCAGAATGAGAACAAGGGAGGAAGGAAGAGTGAAGCCAATCCAGGTTGCGAAGCCGCCGAGTAATCCAGCACGTTCATAGCCGATGGCCGCGCCGAGTTGGCTGCTTCCCGGGCCGGGGATGAATTGGGTGAGCGACATGATTTCGGCGAAGCGGGACTCGGTAATCCACTCGAGCCGCCCAACGTATTCTTCGCGGAAATAGCTCACGTGGGCCACTGGTCCTCCAAATGAAGTGAGGCCCAACCGCAGGGCGACAAGAAAGCATTCGATTATGGCACTCATTAGACCCGAGCAGATCACAGGAGGCATGACTGTCAATGGCAGGCTTGAGGCAGTCACGCATTTTTGATCTCGCGAAGCATTTTACATTGAGGGAAAGTTCAACCGTGAATTCCTTTATCGCGCCATGCTGCTTTCTGCTCGCTTTGGTATCCTGTGGATGGGATTCGGAGTCAAAGCCTTCTGAGACAGGCTCTTTGGCAAGGACCGAGGCTGGATTCCGCAAAAAGAAGGCTTTTTCTGGTCGAGTAACCTTCCAAGGTTTAACGAACTCACAGCTGTCTCAGATCCGGGTGATTCCTGAAAACGGAAGCTGTCTAATTGAGCCTTGTAACGAGAGCTATGATCAGGTTGACGGGCTTTGGGTGATGGGAACTCAGGGGGACGAGTGGTTCAAAATTCCGGACCATAGTGAAGCTTGGGTGGGAGAGGAGCCTCGTGATTTTGAAGGAACCGCTCATTTTCGATCTTTAAAAATTTATTATCGAAGTAGCCCTATTCTACACTTCGTAGGGGCAATGAGGAACGGGCTCAAAAATCCAGGCTGGGTAAGCAATTCCGGATCGACTAGAAGCCCTTTGCCTTCTCCTTGGTAAAACCATCCTCCTAATTAATCCCGTTATGAAGATTTTTCTTTTTTTATTATTTATGCCCTTTTCGATTCAGGGAGAGCTCCGGCTCAATCAGATCCAAATAGTAGGAACACACAATTCGTATCATGTTGCGCCGACCTCGGCGCAAATGAATTTTCTTGGGATGTTCAGTAAAGAAGCCGCAACGGCTTGGGACTATACTCGTAAGTCTTTGGGTGACCAGCTCGATAATGGCCTCCGGCATTTCGAACTTGATGTTTATGCCGATCCCGAAGGCGGTCTTTTTTCAAGTTCGAGTGACCCGATCGATAGCCCGCTGAGGAAACCAGGGATGAAAGTGCTGCATGTACCAAAGCTCGATGCAAAGTCGGTTCATCTGACTTTTAAGAGTGCGCTTGATTCGGTGAAGAAATGGTCGGATGAGAATGCCAATCATTTGCCAGTAATGATTTTGGTGGAATTGAAGGATCGCGCTGAAAACCCTTTGGGTCCAAAGCCACTCAAGTTTGACCGGGCTCAGATGGAAGCGCTAGAGAAAGAGATTCTTTCGGTGCTTGATCTGGAGCGTATCATCACGCCTGATTTCGTAAGAGGGAATAAAGGAAATTTGCGAGATGTTATCATTCAAAAAGGTTGGCCAGTATTGAAAAAATGTAGGGGGAAGATCATGTTTTGTCTCGATAACGAGGGAAGTCATCTTGATGAATATCTTAAGAAAAACCCGAGTCTTGAAGAGCGGCTCCTGTTTGTAAGTGTGGGGCCCGATCATCCAGCGGCAGCCTGGATGAAGCGGAATGATCCAATTGCTGGTTTTCGAGAAATTCAGCAACTTGTCAAAGCGGGGTTCATGGTTCGGACGCGAGCCGATACCAATACGGTTGAAGCCCGGGCCAATGATAAGAATCGTGCAAACAAAGCGCTCGCAAGTGGGGCGCAGTTTGTGAGCACGGATTTTCCGGACAAGGTTCCCCGAATTAGCGAATACGAAGTGAGGCTCCCTGGTCGGATGGTGGCACGAGCCAATCCAGTTTTACTGCCTGATCTGAAGGAGAAAGCGATCAAATAGGGTGGTTCTTGAAGATCCGTGTAAACCTGTTTATTCTCCGGCGTGCAGAATCGTTTTTACCAGGCCTTTGATACCGAGCGTGCTTCGGGCTATGACACCTCGGGTGATTTTCGGTCGCCTTTCCAGATTGATCGGGACCGCGTTCTGCACACCACAGCATTTCGTAGACTCCAGAGTAAAACGCAGGTCTTTTGGAGTGGAGAGTACGACTTTTACCGTACTCGACTGACTCATTCGCTGGAAGTTGCCCAGATTGGAAAATCGATCTGCCACTGGCTAAAGCACTCAAGTAATTTGCTGAGTGATGAATTTTTTATCGATGAGGATTTGGTCGAGGCGATCTGTCTTTCACATGATTTGGGGCATCCCCCTTTTGGTCACGCCGGTGAACGGTCGCTGAATCATTTTATGGCAAGCTATGGTGGATTTGAGGGGAATGCTCAGACATTGCGACTGCTTACTCAAAGGATTTTTTCGCAAAGCCGAAGGGGAATGGATCCGTCACGAGCCTTTCTAGACGGAGTTTTGAAATACAAATCACTTTGGTCCGAGCTGAGGGCGATAAAAGGGCAGTTGCCGAAGAATCATTTCCTTTATGATACGCAAAGCGAGGAATTAAGTTGGGCCATGGCTGAGAATGATTTCCCAGCCGAACTACCACCGGGTGACGAGAGAGATGGTTTTAAATCCATCGAATGTCAGATCATGGATTGGGCTGATGATACTGCCTACTCGCTCAACGATCTTGCTGACTCGGTGAGAGCGGGATTCCTCACGGTGGAGAGGATCGAACGCTGGGCCGAAAGTCGAGGCCACGAAGCTTCGGATGATTCTCCACTGGGTGGTCTTTTGAAAGCGATTCGAGGGCAACGCATCGAGGCTTTTGTTGGGAAGCGCATCGGGAAATACATCAAATCGGTCACATTGGTTCCGGCTGCAAATCTGCTGAGTGGAACTAGTCATCGATATGCTTTGGATTTGGTGATCGAGCCTAGGGTAAGGGCAGAGAGCGAGTTGTTCAAAAGTCTTGCTTATGAGGTCGTGTTTTTGTCTCCCCAGCTCAAGCAGCTGGAACATAAGGGGAGCTACATGCTGAGGCGTTTATGGGAAGTGATGGAGAGGCGCTATGTCCTTGGGGAGACGATTGATGGACAGGATTTTGCGCTATTACCACAAGCAGATGCTGCTGAAATTGAGGAAGCGGAAACTCCGGAAAAGAAGGCCCGTCTAGTTTGCGATTTTCTGGCAGGGATGACAGATGGTTATGCGGCGAGAACCTTCCGAAGGCTCTTTGAGCCAGGATTTGGTAGTATTGGTGATCTTGTCGGTTAGATGCGGCTGAATCGTTTGGTTGGAAAATGGGCCGGAGCTGGAAAGCGCCGGACTCGCGAGATATTTGAGTCTCGAAAAGTTGTTTTAAACGGCCGGGTTTGCGAGGACGGCAAGACCCTGATCGGAAGGTTTGATCAGGTGGAAGTCGATGGGGCGGTTGTTCAAAACGAAGTGCCTCGATACGTGATGCTTCACAAGCCTCGGGGCATAGTGAGCGCAACGATCGATCCCGAGCATCGGACCGTCATTGACTTGATAGGGGTAGAGTGGGCTGGGAAACTTCATCTGGCGGGGAGGCTTGATCGCTTCACTTCTGGGCTGGTGGTTCTCACGAATGATAGCTGTTATTCTGAGTCACTCACCGATCCTTCGAAGAAGGTTGGGAAAAGATATTTGGTCGAGGTTGATGGTGAAATCGGATCTGAGGTTGTTTCGACCTTTGAGGCGGGGATGTGGTTCGCTAAAGAAAAGGTGATCACGGCACCGGCTGTTGTGCATTTGTTGGGCCCAAGTAAATGTCGGCTCACGATTTTTGAAGGTAAGCATCATCAAATTAAAAGAATGTTTGCGAGCTTTTCTCTAAAGGTCATTTCTCTCCACCGCGAGGCAGTTGGTGATCTTGAGCTTCTCGATGAGCTTAAGGAAGGGCAGTGGATAGAGTTTTCACCTTCTAGGTGATCCGCGCCGCATACCCAAATTAGGGTAAGGTTTTCATGGGTTGTGGCTTGATGATGGGAAAGGTAACTCTAGCCTCTCTTCATGACCTTGAAGTGCCGCCGCTTACTCCTCCTCTTTACTTTTCCCGGCTATTTGGCTGCGGCTGAAGATCCTCTGGCCGGAATTACGAAAGGTCTTTTTAATGGGAAACGTCCTGCGGATGCGGTGCAGTTGGTTGGGGAGCGAGGGTATACGCTCGTTCCCGAGTCCGAGAAGGTTAAGAGCCAGTGGGTTTTTGATCAGGGCGTCCTGACTGCTTCGCCGAAGTGGGACAGTCTGGTGACTCCGGGTGTGTATTTCGACTTTCGCATGCACTTGGAATTCAACGTAAACAGCGTTCCAAATGTGGATGCTGAAAAGAATGGGAATTCAGGGATCTATATTCAGAAACGGTATGAACTGCAGATTTTAAATTCACACGGTGTTTCCGAAGAGGACTACAAAGCGAGTTATGCCGGAAGTCTCTACCGCCAAAAGAAGCCAGACCAGTTAGTCTCAAAACCAGCGGGGGAGTGGCAAAGTTACGATATCGTTTTTCGGGCGGCTCGGTTCAAGGATGGAAAACGGGTTGAGAATGCTCGTATTAGTGTTCAACAAAATGGAGTTCTCATTCACGATGACTACGCTCTGACCAATAAAACAGGTGCGGGTGAAAAAGAAGGGCCGGCACCTGGGCCGATCAAGTTCCAGGGGCATCACAATCCAGTAGAGTTTCGTAATTGTTGGATTCAGCGACTCGAACTTGATGAGGTTAAAGAAAAAGACGCTCCCAAGCCGAAAAAAAAGAAGGGCTACACTTATGTCATTCCATTTGACGAGATTCCGGCGGCGCCGGCTTTGAAACCGAAGGAAGCGCTGGAGACCTTTCGTCTGCACAAGGAATTTGAGATGAGCCTAGTCTCCCACGAGCCGGCGGTACAAAATCCGCTTGCACTACGTTTTGATGGAAACGGCCGAATGTGGGTTGTCGAGATGCGTTCTTACATGCCAAATGCTAATGGTGAAGGAGAGGACGCGCCGACTGGACGGATTTCAATTCACGAGGATACCAACAACGATGGTGTTTATGACAAGACGAGTGTCTTTCTGGATGGCTTGAATCAACCCCGCTCAATTGCGCTTTATAAAAATGGCGTTCTTTTCGGGGGACATGAGAAGCTCTATTTCGTCGAGAATGTTGATGGGAAAGCCGGGAAGAGGACGGTGGTCGATGAAAATTACACGCAAGATACCAACGTGGAGCATCGCGCGAATGCTCTTTTTCGAGGATTGGATAATTGGATCTATAACGTGAAATCGGATGCCCGATATAGGGAGGTAGATGGCGAATGGGTAAAAGAAAAGACCTCGTTTCGTGGTCAGTGGGGATTATCACAGGATAACTATGGGCGTCTTTACTATAACGAAAACTGGTTTGGAATCAAAGCGGATCAGTTGCTGCCAAACACCCTTATGAAGAATCCCAACTTTCAGTTGGGTCGTGCCCATGGGCGGCATATTTCATATCGGGATAAACTTTATCCAGCGCGAATCACTCCTGGTGTGAACCGTGGTGGAGAAGGCGCCATTGATGACAAGGGCTATCTTACTGCTGCGACTGGGGCTGCTGGTCCAGTGGCCTATCGTGGTGATCAATTTCCTCCTGAGTTTCAAAATACAGCGCTCTTCTGTGAGCCAACCGCCAATCTCATTCGCATGATTCATGTCAGTCGCAAAGATGGCCTGCTGACAGGTGAGCATCTTATGGGGGAGCGGGAGTTTTTGGCTTCGACCGATGAGCGTTTCCGTCCAGTCAATCTTTTCAATGCTCCAGACGGCACGATTTATGCAATCGATATGTATCACGGAATCATTCAGCACAAACATTACCTCACGAAGTATCTGCGCGAACATATTCAACATCGTAATCTTGAGAGCCATCCACGTCTTGGGCGAATTTATAGAATTAAGCACCGCAAAAATCCGAGAGGGGTAAAGCCTGCAATGCTTGGCAAAAAGCCTGGAGAGCTAGTTGCAATTCTTGCTCACTCAAATGGTTGGTGGCGCGATACGGCCCAGCAGTTGATCATTGACGCGGGAGACGATTCAGTAGTGCCGGCGCTCATCGCTCTAGCTGGCGATCATAGTCAGCCATTTGGCCAGATTCATGCTCTTTGGACTTTGGAGGGATTGGGGCGTATTAATCTGGCTGCGATCAAAGCTGCGATGACTTCCGAGGATCCTTATGTATTGGAATCAGCAATTCGATTGGCTGAGTGTCTCCCGTCTATTGACCTTATTGCGGCGATGTCGATCTTGGAAAGACTTGCCGCCAATCCTGATCTTCTAGTGCAACGTCAACTTGCTGGTAGCTTAGGGCGATTTCCCTCAGCAGACGCTCTCGTGCTGCTTGAAAAGGTTCTTTTGAATAACATAGAAGCTCCTTTTTTTAGGGAGGCCGCGATCAGCGGGCTCGAAGGGCGAGAACTAATCTTTCGGGAGGCTCTTGGAGAGGGATTTAGGGATGAGAAATTCCTTGGATACCTAAAGCATTGTATGACTCCCAAAACAACAGCTTCAGCATTTAAGGCTCCAAGGAATAAGGAGCATCGCGAGTCGTTCCACCGGGGTGAGAAATTTTATATTACCAACTGTATGGCCTGTCATGGTTCGGATGGAAATGGGCTTGAGCAATTAGGGCCACCGTTACTGAAATCAAGTTGGGTGAATGGGTCGTCGGAGCGTCTGTCCGCAATCTTACTTCAGGGTCTGATGGGGCCAATTGAAGTGAATGGCAAAAAATACACTCCCGCGGCTGCTATGCCCGGTTTGAAAGATGCCCCGCAGATTGATGATGCTGACTTGGCGGATGTTTCAACTTTCATCAGACATGCGTGGGGAAATAATCAATCGGCAATGAAGGTCGAAACCGTCAAGGCAACGCGCGAGAAGCTCAAAGGGCGCCAAACAACCTTTACGCCAGTGGAGCTGAAAAAGATTTTCCCGTAATTTATCGTTTTCGTGTTCGCCCGGTTTTACGGCGTGGGCCTTTGTTTTTAAGCTTGGGCTTTTTGTGCTGGAGCGGCTTGGAGCCGGTTTTGTTGCTCTGACCCTTTTTGGATTGAGTCCTAATTAAGCGGGGTTGTTTGTCATAGGTGAAACCCTCTGCGAGAAGGTTTTCTAGGTTTCCCTCGGCTAGCTTCTTCAAAGATTCCAAGCGGTTTTGATCACTCTTGGTGACAAAGGTGGAGACTTCAGAGGAACTCGATTGAACGTGCTCGAGATAATCCGAGTCAATTTCGTGGAGGTCGAAGTGAATAATCGTAGCAATACCCGAGAGATCGCTTCCCCGAAGAATCGATTCGGTGGCGAAGAGAACGTCAATCGAGTTGTCTTTAAGTTGGCTGAGTAAACGTTCACGAACTTCCGGTTTTTTATTTCCTGAAATATTTTCGGTCGCTAAATCGCGCCGACTTGCGGCAGTGTTTAGGGAGTGAAGTGTTTCCTTGCTTCGGACGAAGACGAGGACAGGTGACTCACAGATCGAGTCCGAGAGGAGATGGAGAAGAAGGTCTACCTTTTGGTGGTGGAAGATCTCGTAAGCAGTTTGACGAGCAGCTGGCATAGGATCGTTTTATTTGACAGTATTAGCGGTTCCAAGAAGGTCATTGACGGCCTTGTTAGCAACGCGGACGATATACTTGTTGGGTTGATTTTTGAGGGCGTTTTTCAGAGCTGGAAGAGCGGGGCGGGCCTTCTCGTTAGCTTCATCGAGGACTATAGCGGCGTGGAGACGAGACCATTGTTCTGCGGATTTTAAAGATTTTGATAGCTCGGTTATGGCCTTCTTCTCCTCTGTTTGCATTCGGAGAAGGGCGCGTGCTACGGCGATTCTGACAATCGTGGAGCCTTCCTTTTCCAGTATTCCGAGGCAGGCAGTCGTGACCTCTTTCAAAGGTTTGCCGACGTTCCCGATGCCGGTGGCAGCCCAAAACCGGACGGCAGCATCTTTATCTTTAAGGCCCTTGAGAAGTTCTGGAAGAGCTTGCTCGCCTTCGGACGCGAGGGAAGCCATGCGGCCCAGTCGCTCGGGGAGAGTGTTATCCTCAGTCTTGGCGAGAATGTCGTAGCGGGATCCGGCTTTCTTTTCGCGAAGGACCATCTCGGGTTCGGGTATGAGACCGAGATCTCGGGTTTCTTTGATCCATTCCTTGTGAACCTCTCGAAATTTCTCGAGCTGGTCTTTGTGCTTGTGATCGTTTGCGAGGTTGTTGATTTCGTGTGGATCGTTTTGGAGATCGTAAAATTCTTCGACCGGCTTGCGATCGGCCATGAAGAGCCTCATGGCTGATGGCATCTGCCCGGTAGCAGCAACGCGGCGAAGTTCCTCCATGGTGGCCCCTTTTTCAGGAGTGTTCATGTACTGGTAGTATGGCTTAAGTGGCTCGTAGTTGCGGATGTAGCGGTAACGCTTATCACGGACGCTGCGGATAATGTCGTATCTTTCATCCATGCGATCGCGGGCTCCATAGATGTAATCGCGGGGGGGAGAGAGGTTCTTTCCAAGGAAAGCGCGTCCTTGTGTGATCGGTGGAGCTGGAAGGCCCGCAAGATTGAGTGCCGTATTACCAAAGTCGAGGGAGCTCACCAGCTGACTATCAACAGTTCCTGGTTCCCCTTGGCCGGGATTTCTGAATTTCTTGGGGATTCGCACAATAAGGGGAATACGAGTCCCCGAGTCGTAAAGCCAGCGCTTAGCTCGGGGAAGGCCAACGCCGTGATCGGACCAGTAAACGATAATAGTGTTTTCGTAGAGTCCGGCCTTTTTAAGAGCGGCGATATGAGAACCCACCCACGCGTCCATGGAGGTGATGAGTTCATAGTTGCGTTTCCAGTCTTCGCGAACCCGAGGAGTGTCAGGGTAATAAGGTGGAAGAGTTTTTAATTTGGATGGATCTTGTCTTTCACCAGACGAGAGGTTTTTGGTGACGGACTTGTATTTTGATTCCCCTGCAATCCCGCTTTCATGGCAGCCAGTGAAATTGAATACAGAAAAGAAAGGAGATTTGCTATCCTTTGAGTTCTTCCAATGGGCTTTGCTGCTACTAACATCCCAGGTCTCTTTGGGTGCTTGAAATTGGTAATCTGTTTTTGAATTGTTGGTGCAGTAGTAGCCGGATTTTCGAAGGTAGAAAGGAAAGGGTTTGATAGAGCCCGGAAGAATGGCGCTACTCCGCATGTGCATGGTGCCGATGGTCGTTTGATACATGCCAGTGATAATGGTGGATCGGCAGGGTGCGCAGACTCCAGCGGCGGTGAAAGCATTGGTGTAACGGACTCCTTCCTGAGCTAGCTGATCAAGGTGAGGGGTGATGGCATTTGGGTCACCATAGCAGCCAAAGTGGGCGTTGATATCTTCGGCTGAAAGCCAGAGGATGTTGGGGCGTTCATTCGCATGCAGAGTCGCGGAGAGGCAGAGCATCAAGATAAAGATAGATTTCATTTTGAGAGGTTGCGTTATTTGTTCGTAAGGTCGACCCATCCGTTGAGGGAAGTGGTTATCAGTTTTGGAGATCGTGGCCGGAGTGGCTTTTCAACACTGATTTTTGCCAAGCTGTGAGTTGCTTTTGCATTGTGGAAAAATGCTTAGCTTCTTTCTCGTTGAGCACTTTGCTCTCCATAGGATCTTTTGAGAGATCATAAAGCTCCCAAGTGGTTTTCTTCTTGCCGTAAATGGCATGAATTTTAAAGGGCCAGGCGAGAAGGGCGGCGTGACCACTTTGATGGGAGTTAGTAGTGTATTTTGGAAAAATGTTCACGTTTTTTAAAACGCGTTCTGGAAAAGGATTTGGCTCGCCCCCTTGTTGCGCTTCCATGAGTTTTTTAATAATGGCGTCGCTCCGGGTTGATTGTCCTCCAGTAAAATTATGCCAGAAGCCGATAGGTTTGGAACGTTTGCTTTCTTCTCCTTTAATAAAAGGGACAAGATTGATCCCATCAACTGGAGTTTGATTTTCAACTTTGATCTTCGTCAAGGCGAGGAGCGTTGGGTAAATATCGGTCGAGCTTGTGGGAGCGGATATGCGGGTTGGTTCAAATTCAGACGGGTATTCGATGATAGATGGAACGCGAAGCCCACCTTCATAAACCGAGCCTTTCTTCGCTCGACCACCAGAGGATTCCTTCACGAGCCCGCCGTTGTCTGATGTGTACCAGAGAAGAGTGTTGTTTGCGATTTTGAGATCTCGAAGGGTCTTACGAAGTCTCCCTATCTGTTCGTCAATTAAGGTGATTTCTTGATAGTAGGGGGCATGGGGCTTCCCCTTGTAGAGGTCGGGATTTGATGAGGTCTCTTGATGGGGAAGGTGAGGCGAGGGGAGCCAGATGACGGTGAAAGTTGGTTGTTTGGAGCTGTGAGATTTCAGATGGGCGAGAGCGTGAGCCATCGTGATGACGGTGCCTTGGCCCTGAAATTGCTGGAACTTACCGTTGAGAGAGAGATATGGCTCCCGGTCGAAGAAATTTAGCCCGGTGAGCCAATGGTCGAAACCTTGACCGCCCGGCGAGGTGGGACTCTCTTTCTGAACTGATCCGATGTGCCACTTACCGAAGTGAGCGGTCAGATAGCCGTTTGTTTTTAAGGCTTCGGCGATGGTGGTTTCATGAGGGCGGAGATAGTGCCCGTGGTTGGGAACGTTCACACGGACGGGGTTGCGCCCGGTCATAACGCTAGCGCGGGTGGGTGAGCAGACGGGGGCCCCAGCATAGAATCGGTCGAAGATGACCGAATTTTGTGACATCGCGTCGAGGTTGGGGGTCTTTACATAGGGATGGCCGGTGAATCCGCAGTCCCCGTAACCTTGATCATCGGCCATAACGAGTATGATGTGCGGTCGGTCAGCGGCGCGCAGAAAAGCGAAGATGCAGAAAAAGAGGAGGAAATTTTTCATCAATGGGTCTTATTATTCGAAGTGGATCCAGTCGAGGTTTACGAGATGTTGTTTGCCGGGATTTGTGAAGGTAAGGCGAAGATCTACGAGCCCGTCGGGTAGGTCTCTGAGGGGGACAGTCGTTTCTTTCCATTTATCCCAGCCACCAGTGGGTTTAATTTCGGCGGCAGCAATCTTTTTTCCATTAGCGGTGAGTGTAATCTTTGCTCCAGCGCCCCCCGAGGCGTATCGGACGGTGAAGTTTTCACAGTCTTTAATCCGGAATCCGGGATATTCGATCCAGTGGGAGTGATTAATTGCTCCAACGAACTTGAAGCCATCACCATCGAGGATTTGGGGGCCTTTGTGAGAGGAAAAATTTTCAGCCTCAATGGTGCGCGGGTGGAGTCGAATCGAAGTGCCTCCTGAAAGTGGAGTGGCTTTGCCTTCGTATGCCCCAAGGTCGGTGAAATTTGCGGATAGCTCGAGTGATTGATTAACACTTGATGGTGTCATATTCCCCTCAATGCCGCGAGAGACTTGCGGTGTGTTCTTCTCGGAGAGGGAGTAGATCCACCGGACCATGGATGCGACTTGGTTACGCTTAAGATTTGGGTGCGGAAGCATAGGAATTTCGCCCCAGACTTTCGAAGAGCCTTTTATGACCCTCTCGACAGAGCTATCAAAGGCTGCTGCATTGCCTTTATAGCGCTTGGCGATGTCGTTGAACGAGGGGCCGATCAGTTTTTGCGAAGCATGGTGGCAATTGAAGCAGTCGGAGGCACGAATGGCGGAGAGGCCGGGAGAGACTTTAGCGAGAGGAGCTAGGGTCACTACGGTTGAAGCAAAGGAATTCGGCTTTAACTTCGAATTACCTTCCTCATTGTCTTGGATCGCAAGGCGATATTTAAGAGGTTTTCCTAGGGTGTAAAAAGATCCGTCGAGGGGTGATTGAAAAGCAAGTTTGGGCGGGGAGTTCCCGGCGCTGACGTATTGGGTGAACTTATTGGTAGCGCCCTGAGCGTCTGTGACATTTAAGGTGATGGGGTGGTCTCCGGGCTCAGTGAAAATAAGCGTGGTTTTTGCGTCAGTTGAGACAGCCTTACCATCCTTGAGCCAAGCGAATTTTAAAAGTGTGCCTTCAGGGTCTTTGGAAATAGAGCCATTAACTTTTATCTTTAGCGGGAGGGGGCCATTCTTTTTGTCGATTGTAAATTGTGCGACTGGGGCGAGATTCCCATGCCGATAGCTGATGTGGAGAAGTTTGGCGTCCTTGTTGTTTCCCCATGTAGCTCCGTAATCGATGAACCAAAGAGTCCCATCGGGTGCAAAAAGGGCGTCAGAAGGTCTTTTGATTTTGGCAGGAATTGAGAAGTTTTCGATACCGACAAGATCTTCATTTTCATCAAGTCTTCCCCATTTAATGAAAGGACGGTGCCAGTCCCAAAAAAGGAGGCAGTGATCAAATTCTTTAGGGAAACCTCCGGTTTTCTTGAACTTAGGATTGTAGTGGAAAACGGGGCCGGCGCAGGCGGTGCGACCTCCTTTTTTGAGCTCAGGAAATTGTTTTGAATCTGCGTAAGGATAAAAGATTAAAGCGGGCTGAGGTGGGGGAAGATCTTTTCGTCCGGTATTAAGAGGTGAATCATTAATAGGCTTTTGAAGATTGAACTTTTGGCCGACTTTTCCGTTGGTAAAGTCGACACGCGAGTAGGGCTTGTTATCGGCGATGAAGTAGGGCCAGCCGAAAAAACCAGCTTTGCGGGCTTGGTTAATTTCGTCGTGTCCCCGGGGTCCGCGAGGTCCATCTTTTCCGGCATCGGGTCCGACTTCCCCCCAGTAGAGGTGACCTGACTTAGGGTCGATGGAAAATTTCCAAGGGTTGCGGCAGCCCATCACGTAGATTTCGGGGCGTGTTCCTTTGGTTCCGGGAGGGAAGAGGTTTCCCTCGGGTATGGTATAACTTGCATCAGGCTGCACCTTGATACGAATCAATCCGCCGCGAAGATCGTTGGGGTTGGCGGAGGATTTTTCGGCATTCCATGGTTCTCGGTTAGGGCGTCGGTCGATGGGTGCATATGACGCTGAGTCACCAAAAGGATGAGTGTTGTCTCCGGCGGAAGCGAAGAGGCAACCATTCGGACCAAATTTTAGCATGCCACCGTGGTGGCAACATTCACGGCGTTGAGTATTCCATTCAATGACCTTTTTCTCATCGATGAGAGTCTCCTTTTTGATTGTAAAACGGCTGATTCGCTGTCCGATAAAATCTGCTGGTGAATAGAGAAGGAAGAGGTGGTTGTTTTGCTTGAAGTTGGGATCGAGAGCGATGCCGAGAAGTCCATTTTCTTGTTCTCCGAAAACTTCAATTTCAGCAAGGATAGTCCGCTTTCCAGTTGTAGGATGAATACGGTTAACTTTGCCCTGAAGTTCGATGAGGTAAATTGAGCCGTCAGGCCCTAGGTCCATCCCCATGGGGCGCGCGAAGTCTTCCGCGATGGTTTTGACTTCGAATCGGTAGGGGTCGGCCGCTGATACGAATGAGGGAATGAGTAAGAAGAGGAGTAGAAAAGGCATGGTGAATAGGGAAGGTTAAGTTCTGGAGAAATGGGGGGTGGAAGGCAAGAGGGCATTTCAGGACATATCTGGGATTTCAGTTCTAAGTTGTTCGAGAAAATCGCTAAGAAATTTGGTGCGTTTTTCGGCCAAGGCTTTTCCTGCCTTTGTCTGCATGGTGTTTTTAAGGGTTAGGAGTTTGGCGTAAAAATGGTCGATGCAGTAATTGGCATCGTTTAGCGGACGGTTTTTTGCGAATGGATCCTCCGAGTGGTAGAGGCCTGACCCCATATGTCCCCCAAGCATGAGGCATCGGCTCAGGCCAATTGCGCCAAGGGCATCAATGCGATCAGCGTCTTGGAGGACTTTTGCTTCGGTGGTCGACGGGGTGATTTTGGCAGAAAAACTGTGAGCCTCAATAGCGTGGTGGATGGCCTTGAAGTGTTCTTGTGGATATCCATGCTGCCTGAGGATGATGATGGCGTTATCGGCTGCGAATTGAGAAGCGCTAGATCGTTCGGAGGAATTCTTGGGAACATGGACGCAGTCATGAAGCCAGGCAGCGGGCAGAAGAACTTCCATCGAGAGATTCTCGGTTGCGGCAATTTTTTTTGTATTTAGAACAACTCGGCGGATGTGTTCTAGATCATGGGCAGGATCTCCTGATTCAATCGCGGACTCAAAGATTGCCGACCAGTTTGACATTTCTTTTTCTGTCATGCCTTTGAGTCTTGGCAGGCCCGTTGCAATGAACAAGGAATGAAAAACTCAAATTTCCACGCGGGGAAAAACTTGGCGCTAAGCGAAGCGATAAGAGAGATTTGGTAGGCGGGTGGACCTTCCCCTCAAATCGCGAACGATCAATCTAGCGTGATCTAAGACGGACGAATACGGACGGGGCAAACCTTTAACTCGGCAGTTTGGGTGACAGGGTCGTATCCTGAACCGGTAAGGACGTTGACGTTGGTGTCGGCAAAGCTGAAACTTGTAAAGACAGTGCCTCTTGGAGAGCGACTGGTAGTTTCGACCTTGAGTTCGATTTCGCCGCGGCGGCTGGCCATTTTCACCATAGCTCCGTCGATCAATCCCCAGTCTTCGGCATCTTTGGGGTGAATCTCCAGGGTCTCTTCGGCAAGAAGGTAGTCGATCCCACTAGCGCGTCCGGTTTGGGTTCGGGTATGATAGGCTTGAAGGCGTCGTCCGGTCGTGAGCCAGACAGGGTAATCGGCATCTATCACTTCGGCTGGGTCGCGGTAGCCAATAACTTTAAATTTGCCGCGCATCCCATCTTTGAACTCGCTTTCGTGAAGTCGCGGGGTGCCGGGGTGGCCTTCTTCAGGGACAGGCCAGTGGTAAACACCATCGCCGATGTTGTCCCAATTGAGGCCTTTGTAGATCGGGCTGAGTGAGCAGAGCTCGTTGAAGACGTCTTTGGCGCTCTCAAATTCGAAACCGGGGATGCCAAGTTCTTTGGCGATGCCAGCGATGATCCACCAGTCTGGTTTTGAATCTCCGTAGCTCGGAACGGCTTTGCGAAGGCGCTGAACGCGGCGCTCAGTGTTGGCTTGAACACCGTCGGTTTCTCCCCAGGCGGATGCTGGAAAGACGATGTCGGCCATCTGCGCGGTTTCGGTGAGAAAGATGTCAACGACGACGAGGTGATCGAGAGATTTCAGGGCCTTTTCACAGTGGTTTTTGTCAGGATCAGTGACAACGGTGTTTTCGCCATTAATGAGCATGGCGTGGATTCCGTTTTCTGCTGCTCCACAAAGATTGAGGGCCGTGACCTTGGTCATTGGGTTGCCGAGATCCATATCTGGCTGTTGATAAGCAGCCTTGAATTTTTCATGTGATTCCGCTGATGCCACGGGCTGGAACCCAGGGTAGTTGGCAGGAACAGCTCCGCAGTCTCCGGCGCCTTGGATATTATTCTGCCCACGCATCGGATTGATGCCAGTGCCTTCCTTGCCAAGGTTTCCGGTGAGGAGTGCGAGGTTGCAAAGTGACTGGACATTGTCGACCCCACAAATGTGCTCAGTGATGCCGAGCGTGTAATAGATCGCGCCGAGTTTGGCAGAGCCGTAAAGTTTGCCAGCAGTTTCGATGTCGGCGGCGGGGACTTCGCAGATTCCGGAAGCCCACTCTGGAGTGAATTCCTTGAGGTGTTTTTGGAATTCCTCGTAGTCGGCGCAACGCTCTGCTATGAATTGTTCGTCGGCGAGTCCATCGCGGACGATGACGTGGGCCATTGCGAGAAGGAGGGCTACGTCGGAACCAACGCGGATGGGAAGGTGGAGGTGGGCGAGTTCGGCGAGGCGGGTTTTACGCGGGTCTGCGACGACGAGTTTAGCTCCTTTGGTGAGTGCTTTTTTGAGGCCGGTAGCAGCGACGGGGTGGCACTCGGTCATGTTGGTGCCGATCGCGAAGATGGTGTCGGGCTTGTCCATATCCGCGAGGGGATTAGACATCGCGCCTCTTCCTATTTGAGCGGCCAGACCGGCCACAGTGGGAGCGTGTCAGGCTCGACTACAATTATCGATATGATGAGTTCCAAAGCCGGCCCGAATAAATTTTTGCATCGAGTAGGCGGCTTCATGTGGTGCTCGGCCGGAGGCGATGCCGAAAATACTGTGCCGGCCGTATTTTGCTTTTGCTTTCGCAAATCCTTCGGCGGCTTTCTTGAGTGCTTCGTCCCATTCAACCTCCTTGAAGGTGCCGTCGGCTTGCTTAATAAGTGGTTTTTTGAGCCGGTCTTCGTGCTGGATGAAATCGTAAGTGAATTGACCCTTGATACAAAGAGCCCCCTTGTTAGCCGGGCCGTCCATCGCGGGTTGGGCGCCGACAATTTTGTCCCCTTTGGTCATAAGATCAATAGAACAACCGACGGCGCAATACGGGCAGACGGTACGAGTCTTCTTGACTGGCTCTGGGAGGGTTTCGGCGCGGATAGCCTTCTTGTCGGCAAGAGCGCCGGTGGGGCAGGTTTGGATGCATTGTCCGCAGAAGGTGCAATCTGAATCGCGAAGGTCGCTGTCAAACTCCGTGGTTATTTGGGTGTGAAAACCACGGTTGGCGACCGTGATGGCGTAATCGCCCTCCTGTTCAGCGCAGACGCGAACGCAACGGTAACAAGAAATACATTGCTCGTAGTCACGGAGGATAAAGGGGTTTTCGTCTTTAAGGTTTGAGGTGCCTGATTTTGCTCCCTTGAAGCGGTCGTTGCGGGCTCCGTATTTGTTGACAAGCGTGGACAGTTCTTGGGAGGCCAGGCCACGCAGGGGATTGACGTCGACTTGACGATTTTCGGAAGCGACCATTTCGAGCAGCGTTTTGCGCATCTTCTCGATTTTGGGTGGGGCGGTTTTGACGACCATCCCGTCATTTGCTTTGGTGGTGCAGGACGCGACGGGGTTACGGATGCCATCGACTTCTACAACGCAAAGGCGGCATGCGCCGAAAGCATCGAGCCGATCGTCGTAGCAGAGAGTCGGGATGTTTTTTTTGAGACGAGTGGCAACTTGGTAGATGGTTTCGCCTTCGGTAAACGTGGTTAGCTGACCATCAATTGTGATGGCGAGTTGCGAGGCGATGGCGGAGCTTGGGTCGTTGATCATGTGCTGGTGTGCAGGGCGAATTTACCGCAAAGGCGCGAAGGCGCGAAGTTTTTTAAATAACGAGTGGAAAAATATTTTGTGGCGGCTGTGTCGCGGCCGCTGTTGCTTAATTATTTCCAGAGGATATTGCGAATGGGTTGACTGGCTTTTGTTTTTACGAGAGCGGCTTCAACCTCCTTTGTGAACTTGGATCCAGGTGGAGCGACGTTGGTGAGAAGCTTGAGCTTCTTGGTAGCTTCGTCAAACTTTCTAAGATTGGCTTGAGCGTAGGCTAGGCTGAGGAGGTGGTTGGCATTGCGGTTTTTGGAGATCAGGCAAAGACGGGAGGCGAGAGCTAGAGATTCCTGCGGGCTGCGGACTTTTTCCTTAGGATGGGTGGAAAGGATGCGCGAGAGGAGATTTGCAGCTTCGAGAAATTTAGGTGAAGTCCGGAGAATAGTTTTGCAGTTGGCGATAGCGTCCAAAGGTTGTCCTTCTTCGAGTTGAGATAGGGTAAGGCGATATCTTAAGTTGGGATTTGCAGGGTTGTTGTCAGCTGTTTTTTTTTGGTAATTTAACAATCGGATGGGATCGTTAGCCCTTCGCGCAATATCAATGGCGTCATCGTAGATATCTAAGTTCTGAGGGTGGTAGGATATAGCTTCGTTGAGAATCGCGAAGGATTTTGAAAACTTGCCTGTTTCAGCGTGGGCAGTTGCAAGAAGGCGTAGAATGCGAATATCTTTGGGTAGAAGTTTTCTAGCGGCTTCGAGTTCGGGAATGGCTTCGGTTGGCCGGCCTTGTTGTCCCAAGATTTGGCCGAGAAGTAAAAGATTGTCGCTCCGGGTGAATTTTTCGCCTTGGAAGAATGGCTTTGTCAGAGCTGAGCGGAGGTAGTTGATAGCGAGACTGGGCTGGGCACGTTGGAGTAGTTGTTGAGCTGTGCGTTGGGGAGAAGACGGTGCAGGCTTGCTAGTCCAGCGTCCTGCGAAGGGGGTGCCGGCAGAGCGACGTTCCAAGGGGGTTCCTGTTGCGAATTTGGTGTCGTTAATGATTTGCTCGATTGAAGCGTTACCTCGATAAATGGCGAGGAGCTGTCCTTCCTTTGAGACTAGGAAGCTAGTGGGAACGGGAATGGGAATCCAAAGGTCAATGATGGAAGCGTGGAGGGCGTCGAGTAGCTCGACGGCTTCGGGGCCAGCCATGCGGGTGGAAAAGGGCGAATTGATAGACTTAAGATAGGCATTGGCTTGATCGTTGTGTTCTTGGTCGGTGCAGAGGAGTGCGAGTTTAATGTTCGACGTCTTAAATTGGGTAGCTTTCGTGGCCCAACTTTGGAGTTCTTGTTGGCAGTGCGGGCAAGTGCGGCTCCAAAGAGCGATTAGGGTGGTCTCCGAAATGGAGAGGGGCTCGCCATTAGCGGTGGGTATATTTGGGAAGGTGTGGCCTACTGGGGGAATGATGCGCGCGGCCGAGCTTTTTTCGGGAACTGGGTGTGGTGTAGCTATGAGGGTGGGATTTTGGCGGGTTTTGCGAGGGGTGGCGGTTGCTATACCTTGGGTGAGATGGAGTTGTTGGTTTGCCTTGATGCCTGTGAAGATTTGAGATTTCGAGCCGGGCCAGTGGACGATAACTTTTTCAATAACAACATCTTTACCGAGGCCAAAGTGTAACCAACGGGAGGACTGGGCTAAGAAAGATTGGCCGGCGTGGAGGGTGCGGAGATGAGGGACTAATTGTTCTGCAAGATGGACTTCGACACGAGCTCCAATGGCATCTCGCGGAGTTGTTTTGGCAGAGCCGGTGAGGTGAAGTGAGAGGAAGTTGGACTCAGATCTTAGATTGTTCTGTAGGAGTCGGACACGAGGAGCAGTGCGGTTTGTGACAAAGAGATCAAGATCGCCATCGTGATCGTAGTCAATTAGTCCGATGGCACGGGCGTCGTCGGCAAAATCCCAGCCGATAGTGCTGGAAACGTCAGCAAAGGGGGTATTCTTGCCGCAATTGAGGAAGGCGTTGTTTGTTTCGCGTCCAGAAAACGATTTATTTTCGTGAAGGAGTCGATTGAGAGCCTGCCAACCCTGACGGTAGGATTGTAGTCTCAGGTTATCATTCTGGGGATCGGTAGGTGATTGCGACACGACCTGTCGCCAGTAGACACTTCATAAATCAGCGGTGTCTTCGGCAGTGATAAAGCCGTTTGCACCGAGAATATCGAGCCACCCGTCATTATTAAGATCTGCAAAGGTAGATCCCCAGCACCAGCGTGCCATGTTGGTTTTTGTTTGAATCGAGACATCGGTAAAACCACCTTTTCGGTTGGCGGCGAAAAGGGAGTTTCCGCGAGCCATCCGTTGGAAGGTGCTGGCCGTATCATTGTCGTGCTCAAGTTTCTTAAGAAAGCGATTTTGTCCCGTGACTCGGCTACCAGCACTTGAAAACATATTAGAAACGTAGAGGTCCATCCAACCGTCCCTATTGAAGTCACCCCAGTTGGTTGACATGCCGGCGGCAGAGTCTTCGATACCAAGAGGGCCGGCAATGTTGATAAAGGAAGGGAGCTTTCCAGGTTCGATCCCTTGGTTTTGGTAGAGGCAGTTACGGCCAAAGTCATTGGCTATGTAAAGGTCGAGGTCTCCGTCTTGGTCGTAGTCTTCCCACGAAGCGGCAAAAGAAAAGCGGGTGTTGTTTTGGTTGAGACCCGTTTGTTTGGTGACGTCGTTGAAGGTCCAGTCGCCGTTGTTTCGCCAAAGAATGTTTTGGCCTCCGTTGTTCGCGTCGTGAAATGGAACGGGCTCGGCGAGGGCTCCGGCCCGTGCTGAAGATGCCGAGGGGTTGTAGCCGCAAACATAAACATCTACGAAGCCGTCTTGATCAAAATCAGCGGAGGTGAGGGAGAACGATTGAGCTTTGGTGGAGCGACCAAAGGCAAGTTCGAAGTGGCCTTGACCATCGATGTTGTCCATGAAAAGGATTTTAAAATCCTGCGAGATAACGAGGTCCTGATCTCCGTCGTTATCGAAGTCAAGGAAGAGGGCGGCAGCGCAATAATCGAGCCAATTAGTTTTTGATTCGACGGAGAAATCGGTGAGCGTGCCATCAAGATTTTGTAAGAAGAGAAGGTTGGGGAGGCCGCCTTGTTGACAAAGGTAAAGATCTTCGAGACCGTCGCCATTTACGTCGGCTAGAGCGAGGCCGTGGTTTGCAGCGGAATCGAGTCCGAAATCGCGAGGGATACGGCTGCGCCAGTGGTCGGTTGAGCGGAGAAGCTGGGATTGATAAGAAGGATTTTGATTGAATGCGGAAGCTGTGACGTCGGTAAGGAGTTGGTGAGATCCGGTCTGCTCGACTTCTTCAAATTCCTTGAGGGTGATGGCCTCTAATTTAGGGGGAGAGGTTTCTGTCCAACTACAGGACCAAAGGGCGTTGATTTGGAGGAGGGGGGATTTGAGGGTAACGAGTGAGTCTGAGGTTTTGGAGGTAACCGAAATTATCTTAACCTTTGCTTTGAACTCAGGTTCCGTGCGTGATGTGATTGCGGAATAAGGTATTTTGACCGAATCTTTAAAAGATCTACGAACGATGAGCCCGGCGTTTTCAAAGACGATATTGGTTTGAGGCTTGAGGAGCTGCGCGGATGAAAAATTTGGCGTGATATGCTTGGTTTCTCGCTGGTGGAGGAGGCTATCGAGGAAATTTTCGAGGACTATTTGGTATTCTGATGACTGGGCTTCGGATCCCCATCCGTCTTTCGTGGGATCGATGCGTTCGTAAGCATCAGCGAGTTCCTGCTGATATAGCCGATTTTTCAGTCCGGGATTTGGAGATGTTGCTTCGAATTGACCAAAAACCATCGTTGCGAGGGTCGATATTATGCCGATAACCGCTGTTTTCATCACTGGATCAGGTTGTTGTGGCTCTCGAGAGTTGTCCAGTCTGGAGCATTCTTCATGAAAGGTTTGAAAAGTTAGAGTGAGGATGAGTCGAAACGCGCTTGTAAGATTGCGAGGTTAGCGCCATGTTCCGCCGAGGTTACTTAAGGCCCTTTTTTGTTTCAGATGAGTTCTCCGATTGTCATTCCAGAAAATGCCCCGTTCAACGCTGAGCAACGCGCTTGGCTCAGTGAGTTTTTAACCAAGGCGCTTGGTGGCGCATCAGTTGAGGTCGAGCCACCAGGGCCGGCAATTCCCGTCACAATTCTGTGGGGAAGTCAGACCGGTAACTCTGAGGGCGTCGCTAAAAAGTTTTTAAAAGCTCTCAAATCAGGGAATTATGAACCGCAGGTTTTTGACATGGCAGCTTACGACAAGAGCAAGTTGCCAACCGAGAAAAATCTCCTCATAATTACGAGTACTTACGGTGACGGGGAGCCGCCCGATAATGCCTCTGACTTTTATGAATATCTCATGGGAGAGACGGTCCCTAGCCTCGAAGATGTTAATTACTCAGTCTTTGCACTGGGTGATAGCGAATATCCTGACTTCTGTCAGTGCGGTATCGAATTTGACCAGCGTCTCGAGGCCTTTGGCGCGAAACGCATGTTCAAGCGAATCGACTGTGACGTCGACTACGACGAGCAATTTGCAGAGTGGAAGCAGGGTGTTATGACGGCTATGGGCGGCAGCGGAAGGATAATGGAGGTCGAGGAAGTCGTTGCGGAGGAACCTTTTGGTAAAAAGAACCCCTTTCCTTCGCCTCTGCTAAATTCTTTCGATCTAAACAAAGAGGGATCGGCACGTGAAACCTATCATGTGGAGCTTTCTCTCAAGGATTCAGGCTTAGAATATCAGGTTGGCGATGCCCTTGGCGTGCTTTCTCACAACCCGGCCCAAGTTGTGGACGAGATGCTTCCTCTCCTTCCTTTTAATGTGAAGGATTTTGTGCCACTCCCAAGCGGAGCTGAGGTTTCGCTCCGCGAGGCTTTGATTACTTCTTATGACATTCGTAGTCTCAATAAGAGGCTTCTAAAGGCTTGGTCGGAGCGATCTGGTTCGCCTTTTCTGCGCGCGCTTGTCGAGAGCGGGAGCCGAGAAGAGATCGAAGAGTTTTGTTGGGGCCGGGAATTGATTGACTTGATAAATGATCATCCGGCCGACTTCGCAGATGGCGAAGAATTTGTAAGTGTGCTCAAGAAATTGCAACCACGTCTTTACTCAATTGCCTCCAGTCCAAATGCCCATCCTAGCGAGGTTCATTTGACTGTAGCAATTGTGCGCTACAATTCTCACGGTCGTGATCGGGGCGGGGTTTGTTCCACTTACCTTTCGGATAGAGTCGGTGATGTTTGCTCTGGGGTTTTTGTTCACAACAACAAGGCTTTCCGGCTACCCGAAGATCATTCTAAGGATGTTATTATGGTGGGACCAGGGACTGGAATTGCTCCGCTCCGCGCCTTCCTTGAGGAACGCGAGTTTTCGAAGGCAAACGGCCGTAATTGGCTTTTCTTTGGTAATCCTTGCCGGGCCACCGACTTTATCTATGAGGACGAAATTAATGCTTGGGTGGATAACGGCACCTTAACCAAGCTTGATTTGGCCTTCTCTCGTGATCAGGAAAACAAAATCTACGTTCAGGATCGAATGCTTGAAGCTGGAGCCGAACTTTGGGACTGGCTGCAGGGTGGAGGATATTTCTACGTTTGTGGCGATGCTTCCCGGATGGCAAAAGATGTGGATAAAGCTCTCCAGACAATTGTGAAAACACACGGTGGTTTGAGCGATGAAGAGGCAATAGACTATCTCAAAAAACTCAAAAAAGAGAAGCGCTACGCTCGCGACGTTTACTAAAAGTCGATGCTGGTTTTTTGAAACGGAGGGTTAAGACTTGGGGTATGAGTGGATTGGTGCGTGTCGAACCTGTTGCGCTTCTGCCGACCCCGGCGGGGTGCGCTGTTTTTTTGGGTGACGGTAAGAAGGTAATCGTTTTTTACATTGATCCAGCGATTGGAGCTTCGATTAACGCGGTTTTAGCGGGGACAATTCCCCCGCGCCCTCTCTCGCATGATCTCTTTTCGCAAACGCTCGAAGCGTTTGGTGCGGAGGTCCTTCACACCACCATTGTGAAGCAGGAAGGGGAGGTCTTTTTCGCACGTTTAATCATCAAAGCTGAGAACGAGATTATGGAGAAAAAAATCGTGGAGCTTGACGCTCGCCCAAGCGATTGCCTTGCTCTTGCGGTGAGGCATGAGGCGCCTGTTTTTGTGGTCCCGGATGTTTGGGAAAAGCTAGAGGATATGAGCGAAACTCTCGATAGTTTGAGAAATCAGGAGAACCCGCCCGAGGGTTTCGGAGTCTAGCTGATTTTAAAAGATCACTTGCGAGACTAATAAGGGGCTCTAAACTTTCGGAAATGAGTACACCATCTTATTTAGAGGAGACAATCCTCTTGAATCCCGAAAAGCGCGTCTTCCCTAAGTTTGATTTAAGCCACCTGCTGGATACTGTTTTTGCTCCAACTCAAGGTTGTCGTGTATGTATCCTAGTGGACTTTGAGTCTCCTTTGACGTGGATCAAAGATTTTGCTTTTCGTGATCAGGATGAGTTTGAGGTCCAGAACAACGCATATCATTATTTTTATGAGAGGCTTCAGAGTGGAGTGCTCGAGGAATTAGGCATGAGTGGCGGCGAGATGTTTGCTTATAAGTATACCTACGGTTCAAATCTCGATCTAAGTGACGAGGTCTGGGATACCGATGGGAACCAGCTCTCATTAGATCGCGATATCTACTCTAAATACGACATTATTCTTTGTATTTCCACTTGGTCTGCGACGGCCCCGCTGACTGCCAAGTGTAAGCAATTCGACTTTCGTGGGGCAACAATGCACGGAATGAATGACATTATTTTGAGTTCAGGTCTCGCTGTAAATTACCAAGAGGTTTCCGATGATGCCGAGAAAATGCGAGCAGCGCTAACAGGCGCCGAATCGGTGGAGATCGATTTTGAACTCGAAGATGGTGAGATCCTTACAGCATGGCTAGACCTTGGCGGACAGGAAGCGCAGAAGTCACATGGTCTTTGTCGAGGAACAAAACCAGACATCGCTAATCTTCCGGCGGGTGAGGTTTATTTTGTCCCTCAGGACGCTCGTGGAAAGTTCCCGATGAAGTATGAAGACGGGACCCTTGGGGTCTTAGATGTGGTGAATCGTGATGTTGTGAAGGCAACTCTTATAGAGGGTAGTCAAGCCACGATTGACGAGCACAACGCTCGCCTTGCTGATGATCCGATGACTGGAACTCTAGGTGAACTTGGATTTGGCACGCAGGTTTTGCCGGTCTCATATCAAGATATTCAGGATGAGAAAGTCTTAGGGACTTGTCATCTTGCGACAGGTCGTGACGACCATTTAGGTGGCGATATTATCCCTGAGATGTTCAAAAAGCATGAAAACAGCACTCATGACGATATTTTGTTTGCGCCTCACAAAACACCAAACTTCAATGTGAAAGAGGTGCGTATGAGCTGGGGGGATCGTAGTGAGGTGGTGATCGAGAACTTTCGACCTAGCGCTTATGTGATGAAGGCCCTTTGCGAGAAATCGCTTGGAGAATTAGTTCCAGCCTAGGTCATGGTTTTGCGATGGTGAGCATTTGGGTTGCTTTTTTTA
>Ga0206682_10000123_pt1 | contig 77954 bp, 90 predicted proteins | sample M240m12015metaG_FD_155444 | JGI IMG/M metagenome (GOLD analysis project Ga0206682, IMG submission 155444) | Ammonia-oxidizing marine archaeal communities from Monterey Bay, California, United States - M2 40m 12015 | ecosystem: Environmental > Aquatic > Marine > Intertidal zone | place: USA... | reverse complement strand
CTACTGGCCCTCACGGCCCTCAAGGCCCTCAAGGCCCTACTGGCCCTACTGGCCCTGCGGGGGCTGATGGTGCGGATGGTTCTGATGGTGCGGATGGTGCTCAAGGCCCTGTCGGCCCTCAAGGCCCGACTGGTGCTACTGGTGCTCAAGGTGCTACTGGCTCTTCGGGGACTGGCTCTCTGCCGACTGAGGTGTACGACATATCAAGCCAACAAACAAACCTCTCCGTTGGATGGTGGACTTTTGCACTTGTCAAGGGGCGTGACCTCAACAATGCTCAACGAGCAATGGGTCAATTCTTCCTCGCTGATACATCGTCAGGGCGACACCGTGCGTGCCGAATTGAAGTCGGCCACCACTACGGTCGTGACGGTGGCAATCAAATCAACCTACTGTCCGTATCGGGCTATGGAAGTGGTGTTCCGTTCACCAAGTTCAGGCTCGTAGAAGGCAACACCTACGATGGAGCGGCTATTCAAGTCTATATCAGCAATTCAACCAATCGGATAACCGCTCACATAATGTTCAGCCTGCAAACGAGCAGTGGGTGGACTCTGCTCAATCAATGGATTCCCAATGCCGACATAGCGCAACATGATGTGTACCTCGGTTTCACGACGGGAAGCGGGAATTATGTGAATTGGGCCGTGTCTATGGCGGCTATCGAGGAGATTGACTTGGAGGATTTGACGAGGCCGACGGGCGGAGGTGGAATGGGAACGACAGGTTCGTTCTTCGCTCAAAAGGACTTCAAGGCAAGTGGGGTTATCGAGAGCAATGACGCAGGGACGCTTGGATTCTTCGGAGCGCAAACCGTTCAATTGCCTCCCCCTCCTCAATTCCCAACCGCTCCTCAATTGACAGGAAACAGTCAAGTCGATATTCAGAATCTCGCTGATGCCTATGACGAATTGATTATGTTACTTCAACAGTACGGTCTAATCCAATGAGGACAATATCACTTCATATAGGTGGTCTGCACAGGACAGCCCATGAACACTGAAAGTCTTCTGTTGATTGGCGGAGCGGGTGCTGTTATCATCTACGCTCTCTACAAGCGATACCTACTGATTAAACCACAGATTGATGCGGCGTTGGCCGATGGAACAATCACACTTGATGAAGTCAAAGACTTGGCTGATGATGTGGTGGACTTCGTTGAGGATGCTAAGGAGATTGTTGAGTCAATGCCGAGCAAGAGCGCACTCAACAAAATGACCAAGAGTGAACTCATCACATTCGCTGAGGGACACGGGGTCGATACTGCGGGTACTAAGGCGGCTATCATCACTCGCCTTCTTACGAAGTGAGATAGTCCATGAGCGACGAGTGAGAGAATATCGAATACTCTCGTGAATCGTTGGCTATATGGCGCACCTGAACGCCTGCTTTGAGTGCTACTGCGGCTCGTAGGCGTATTGACAATTGTCGTGCTCCTATGTCCGTCTTATGGCGCATCATGTCTGACATGAGAGCGGCTGTCATCCATGTGTTCGCAGGTATTATTCTGAGGTGCTTGACCCACCGAACCTTCTTTGCCATTGGAGATTCTACGAGAATCAGACCTATTAAATAGGTGGTTCGATGAGAGGTTAAACCATGAAGCGATATACACAGAAAGACTTGCCAATTGTCACGAGCACTGACTGTCTCCAATGCGGTCGAAAGGGTGGTCGGGCATCCAAGAAAAGGCTCGTCACAGACGGGTGGTTATTCACTTCACATGGGATGGTTTGTCCGTCCTGTCCCGAAGACGAATGACCGCAATCCTCAAAAACGATAGGTGTCGTGAAACAATCATGGACGACGATGATGATTGGGCCGAAGGCCCTGAATCCGAAGTGACTGCGATTGACGCTTGGGGCGGAGGACAGACCGACGGCGTCGATGATTCTCTGATACGATGGACTGCCATGTTGCTCGTACAGGGCTACAAAGAAAGTGAGGTTAGACGACGACTCGGAGAAGCCGATTTGGATAGTCGCCTCACGCAAGAGACGGTGACTCGCCTTATGCGCTTGGCAAGGATACAAGCCGAAGACCTTCGTCACCTGACAATTGCTAAGGCTGAAATGGGTGACACCGATTGGCTGAGGCTCGATTCCTACGCAAGACGCAAAAGAATGCTCAATTTGACGGAGGGCATTATCCATCAGGCACACGCATTGGCTGACAATGTCTCCAACCTCAACAATGTCTCGTTCATGGTGGGTGGACTCATCAAACAGCAAGACCAATTAGACAAAATGTCAGGTGCTCAGGATGCCAAGCCGCAAGTCGTGGTGAACATTGGCTACGACCCGATTGACCAATTCAGGCAAGTGGTTCAGGAAGAACTCAGGACGATTGAGATTGAGGCCGAAGTTATCGAAGACGATAATGACGATGAGTGACTCAGAAACGATGCGTTGAGATTTGACTTATTTGGGAATCGGATTTGAACAGAAGACATGGGAATGTCGAGTTAGCCGATACATTTAGCCGATACCATTGATGATGGCTCTTGATATTTAGCCGATACTTGCGACTTAGCCGATACTTTAGCCGATACCTGTTGATGTTCAGATTGATTTTTTGTCGGGTCGGCCCGTCGGCCCGTCCGCCCATGTTGAACATAGGGCTGACAGCCTATAAAGGTTTCCCTCCGATACTTTCTCGTCCGCTATTGCAGGCCGACACCGAAAGGGTTATAAAGGTATCGGTCTGACATTCTCTTTAGGTCAAACGAAGTAGTCGCACCCCAACCTTTATAGGCTGACAGCGTCACCGTTCAAGTGGATGCGGCGGCGGCGTGTCAGGCGTGCGAGGGGTCGCCGACCCCATGCGTGAAAATCGGCCTCGGCGAGCCTCTGAAATGTCCGAGAAAACGAGCCGCATTGCTTTAGTATATATACCCTTCGTAGGTTATAGACGACACATTGATATAGTAGTCCACTAATGGAGTGTTATGTCCCAAGAGATGAAGACAACGGAAGCCCGAACCCCGACCACCCTTGCTATTGAGGTCAGCGTCATTGCACCCCTCGACAAAATCGTAGGCAAGCACATGAAAATTGACATGGAAGCAGTCAGAGCAAACGAGAACTCAAGCAACGACTACGACTACACAGTCACCGACAACCTCACAGGCGTTGAAACCGACATGGTCGGACACTACACCGTCGGCAAGGCGTCCACCACCGTCAAGAGCACACTCGGCTTCAACCTTGAAGCGTTCTTGCTTGCTGTTCACGGCTCAAACAACCCTGCCATGAACAAGTTCATGCGTGCATTCGCTGACGCCTCCATCATGCGCCAAAACGGCGAGTCTGACGAAGCCATTGAAGCGTTCCACGCTGAACACCACATCGTCTCCTCCAAGAAGACCGACGCTGACTTCAAGGCATGGAAAGCAACCCTTCAAGCCGACATGGTCAAGCCATACAGCGCAGTCGTGAAGGTTCACCCACAGGACGCTTGAGACGGCTCTTAGACGCCCTCTGACACGGTCGGGGCGGGCTTGAGGGGCAACCCTCCCCCGCTCCGTAAATCCGACCCCGTGCGGGGTCTCTCGCACGGTCGCCGAACCTCGCCCGACTCAGGACGGGCGGGGTTCTTTTTTCTCGACCGTCGGCCTGCGGGTGCGGGCGGCTTTGTTGCTCCCTTGTGCTGTCGGTATATAGTCTTGCCTATCCTACATTCTCCCACCTCTCAAGAGAACGCCACGCCGAAAGGTTTATAGGGTGTCGTCTCCCATGTTCCAGTGGACGACTACGAGCGGGCAGGCCGTACATGAGACGGCATCTCCCCCCGTGCCTTAGTCAGCGGGCTTTCAATCCCTGCTTATCTAACCCTAAAGGGTGGAGGCATATAAAGGTTTCGTGACCGATAGGTTTAATAGGTCGCACCCCCACGCATGGTTATGAGCGCACACACTCAGACCCCCGAAGCCCGCCCCTCAACCTTCATCGTTGGCCGTGAATACTACGGCCGCTTCGCCTCGAATTATCATTCAATCGTGAGCGTCGAGATTGTCCGCCGCACATCAAAGACGGTATGGATTCACCACCCGCACGGCAACAGCGACGACGCACCAGTAGCCCGCCGCATCAATACAGACTGTGACGGCAACGAGTATTTCATGCCCTTCGGGTCGTACTCAATGGCTATGTGCATCCGTGCAAGCAAGGACACCGAGAACGACTTCACAGACGAGCAGTGGAGCGAAGAGGGCCACCGTGCCGCTCATAACTGAGCAAAACCATTCAGAGGCAGGCTTATATAGGGGGGACTCCTACGGTTAAACATGTCAGACAAGACAACAACCCCCCGAAGCCCGACCAAGACCGTCACCTGTGAATGTGGTTGCCCATCATTCACCCTTGAGGTCAAGACCGACCTCTTCGGCGTCGAGAACCTCGACCTCTCGTGCGTGGACTGTGGCTCTTGGCGAGTCTCCTCCCCAAGCAAGCACAGCATCCACCAAAAGGTCGTCGTCAAGACCGTCTGAGCAACACGAGAACGAACAAAACAACGCAAGGAGGTGAGAAGATAAACGGAAATGATACAGCCGCCCTATGGGCGGCAACAAGGGCCGCAATGGCCCGCTAATCTCGGACGGCGTGAGGCCGTCTCCCCCCCAGTGAAAGACCTGCCCGCTCTGAGCGGGTGGGTCTTTTTTTATTGACTGTCGGCCTGTCGGGTGGGTCGGCCTTTGTTGTTGCTATGAGATGGGGGTATATAGTCTTTTCGTTCTGATAGGATTTTGAAATAAGCCTCCGCTTATTCCTTCTCTTCTCCCGTCCTCCGCTGAGGTCGGCTATGTTAATCGTAGGGGTCAGGGGGATATAAAGGTTTTGGAGACCGATAGTCTTAATAAGGGGCATCCCTTACGAGTAACATGGACGGAGACACACGACCAACACTCGGAGCACGCCTCGCCGCAAGTCGAGCATACACAGACGGTTTTTCAGGCGGCATCTCAACCGCTTGCATTGTGACCCACATCAAGGGTCGTGCTCGTGCAATCGTGGCTATGGTCTGTCAAGGCACACCACACGCCGACGCTGTCGCATACATCAACGCTGACGACCGCTGTGCAATGTGGCGAGCGTCCATCCGTGCCAACCGTGCGGAGCGTGCGGCTTGGCTCGCAGGTGACTTCTGATGACCGACGAACTCACCCCGTTTGATGTTGTCATGGAGGCGAGCGAGAGAGCCATAGAGCAGGTGAACCAACGCCTGAACGATGAGCACGAGGCTCAGTTCTGTTACGCCCAATGGTATCGGAATCTGTACCTCCCTGCTTTCAAATCGTGGTCTCAATTGGCTCGTTGGTTTATAGGTGACTTCGTGAATTGCTACAAACAATGATGGGGACGATTCAGACTTTTGACGCATGAAAGTACGAGAGGCCGATAGGTTTTGACAATTCTTCATATGAAAAAACCCTGAATGTCCCCCTGAATTAAACACCCCATTTCAGGGGCGTAGCCTATCGGTTTCGATAAACAATGATGCGGACGGCATACCCCTGAGCACACACACACTTCTCTCTCTCTATCATGTGTGTGTGTCATAGTGCTTCTCATTCTTTTAATTATTATATTATTATTATAATAGTATATTATAGAAAAGACTATATACTGACAGCCATACCGTTCAAGTGGAGGGCGGCTAAAATAGCCGACCCATGTCAGAACGATAATACAAAACCTTTAAGTAGGGAAAGCGTATAGGACTAAACATGACGGACAGACCGACACACCCGCTGACAAAAGAACAATACCTTGAAATCGTGCTTGAGGCCAAAATGAATCCTCGCACTACTGAGGTGTTCATGGAGAACTTTGAACTCATCAACCACGCTACGCACCGCATGGCTATCGCCGCCGCTTGCGAGAACTCATGGTCTTCGCTACTGCCTGCAAAGTGGACTGACGAGGGCAAGAGAGCAATTGAAGCAACCATCATCTCAATTGCCTGCTGTGCTAACTTTCACATCTGCGAGCACCTCGACCGCTTCTACATTCACACAGACGCTTATCAGGCTCTGCGTGCTCTCGTAGGCAACCGATACCGTGCATACCGCATGCCTTCTGAAACCTACATGTGCATGTGAGACGGCTCACAGCCTTCGACTCTTAGGGCGGCCACATTCGGGCTGATAGTGGTCGCCCGCCCTTCTCTGATGTTACGCCGTGCGGCGTTTTTCTTTGGCCTGACCCCTTTAGGAGGAGTCGTCCAATATGAACACAGGGCTGTCACCCTATAAACCTTTCGTTAATAGAAACATATAGGAATCTTTAATAGGGTGTGGCCCATAGGACTAATCAGAGCGGAACTACCACCCACAGCCTGTCCCCTGAATTGGGGGCGAGTCGGGAGGCGCACCTTTTACGAGGGGCGTGGGTTCGTGAATAGGCTGACGACGAACCCGCCGCTCTGAACCTTTCGGGACAAGCCTTATATAGGCGAGACCCGTAGGACATTTGAGGGCGGAGTCAAACCCGCCTTTGACAGTCGCTCCACATGGGGACATGTGGGGCTAACAGATGAGAGAGAATCACCTCCTCGCAACACCTTGAGCCTAACCCGTCGGTCATCCAACCGCACACGGGGAACGGCAACAAAGGAGTTAGCGGGGGTTAAGGTGAGGCGACCTAAATCCTTCGGAGGCACTGAGTATCGTGCTAAGTGGCTAAGGTCAGAAGACTCGGTGATAAGCCCTGCCCCTTCGCTCCCTGTATGAACGCACCCGCCCTCGTGGCATCAAATGGACTTCGGTCGGGAATAGGCGGCTAACACAGCGCAACGCACCAAACACCCACGCCCTCTCTTATTCTGACGAACCTCCAAGAGCGGGGGTTCTGATTTGAATAGATGAAACATGACAGCACAAGTAATCACCGCATGCGTGAACCACTGTGACTCGACTACCTAAACCCGTGCGGGAGGCACGGGGAAGGTCGTAGTAATCAGGCGTCGAACCAACGACTCCCGAAACCAAATCAACCCCGCTCGAACCTTGAGCACGCTACCCACGACCAATACGGGCCGTGTTCTCCCTTTCTCAGGGCGAGCCGATGGGGGTCGGCTCGTCCACTTTTTTTATTTAGGTTATAGAAACCTTTATATCCTACTACACCTACGGCAATACATGGACGAAGCAACATTCATGACCCAATGGGTCGCAAACGAAGCACAACGACTGATTGAAACAGGGAGATTCAACAACATCGACCTGACCGAAGCACGAGCGATTCTTTCTGATGATACCAAAAACGGTTGGCTCGGATTCCCCGAAGGCGAGATGGTTCGTGAATACAACCAAAACCGCCTATTGGTTGCTCGTTTTGTCGTATGGCGTCACGAGACCTTGAACCGAGCACTCGCCAACCTTTCTTGAGCCGAGCCGAGCCGCTGATTCTGAACCCGCCTCATCAGGGGGCGGGTGACATTTAGCCGATACCATTTAGCCGATACTTCGTTTCGTGTGCGTTGATTCTTTAGTAGCACCCGCACCCTCCCCAAGTGAACTCGATTCAGGAGGCCGCTCGCCCCTCCCCTCTCATGTGTCCTACATGGTGGCGGGATATAAAGGTTTTGGACACCGATATGTTTATATCCCCCCACCACTACGGCAAAACATGGACGAAGAAAGCCCAACCCCCACCCGCACGATTTTTAGCCAATCTGAACTCACGACCAAAGCACGCTCCCTCATGGGTCGTCTTTCCGTCGCTGATGTTCACTCATTCGAGGCACAGCAAATAATTTCTCAGATGCTCGACCTTGAAGACCAAGCCGACCTATTTCACGCAATGACCCGCCGAACCGAGTGCATCATGTTTGATGTCCGTGAGATGGTCAATGCGTGGGCGTCGATGTTTGCATGAGTAAAGAAGCAGGCGAGTGAGTCGCCCTCGACGGGCGTTGTAAGCCGTCGAGGGTGGTGTTCATCTCAAAGGTTTGATAGGCCGAAAGGTTTATATCCCCCCATGCACAGGGAGGGATATGAGCCGCCACTTCTTAGGAACATGCGACCGAGTCCGACGCACTGACGAAGGTGAAGCCGATTGGCACACCATGATGACCCACCGTGTCGAGATTTCAGAGGCCGACTTTTTGGCCGCTGTCATCGTCTCCGATATGCTCGACGAGGGCGAGACCTTCGACGACTTCACGACCTGCGCCGAGATGGAGGGCGAGCCGTGCCGATTCTTCAAGACAGAAATGCCCGACGGCTTGACCCGCTTTCACATTCAGCAGGCAGGCTTTGAATGGATTTTCCAGTGAGCCGCCCAAACATCAGAACGAGGGCGGCGGCCCACAGGCTCGGAGTGGTGCGTTTAGTCGTCGTCCACTTGAACCACAGGGCTGTCAGTATATAGTCTTTCCTAATCTATACTTTCGTATTTACTTTGAGCGGCATGCTTATATAGGGGGACACCCTACCATCAAATACATGCGAACAAACAGCCGCCTAACCCCCCGCCCAATAAGCCCACAAATCTCAGGACGAATCTCAAGAGTCTTCTTGGACTCATGGGGAAATCCCGACCGCCAATACAGCAATGTGCGAGACATTGTCAAGCGTGAGGTCTTCGACTTCAACACCCGATATGATGAAACCCCATCAGAAGAAGAGGACGCCTTCATTGATGAAGTGACCTTGACCACCTGCTTCAATCTATGGGAGAGACTCGCTTGAGCAAAACCTTTATTACCCCCCGACCTTTAGGACTAAACATGGACGAACACTCCGACACCCCCGATGAAGACTGGTCAGAAGCCCGCTACGAAGCAGAAGTAGCCGAAAGAATTGCAGGCGAAGCCTACGAATGGTCTTGCCCTGATACCTGCGACGAACTCAAAAAAGCATGGGACGAAGCAAAGAAAGAACTCCAAGCAGTCATAGCCGCAGGCATTTGAGTGGACTTGAGCCGACACGCTCAAGAACATGGGAGGGCGGCTCTGAAATATGAGCCGCCTGAGTCGTGCCGAACGCCGAGAGAGCCGCAAGGCGACCAAACGCCTGCACCGTTTCCGCATTGCTGAGGTCGTCAGACTTCGTCGGGACTGTGCTTTGTTCCGTCTCTCTGAGGCTGTCGCCGTTGCGTCAATCCGTCGGGAGGCTTCGGCTATCATCGGCGATAAGGAGGGCGGTCGCCTGCACATGGAGCGAGGACAATTGACCTCCATCACTCTGAAAAAGTGGGCCTATTCAATCGACGGCGCAACCGTCAAAGCACGAAAGATTTAGGCGGAATGCCTATATAGGAGCATCTACTCGTCGGGGTATGAGCAACAACACCGACCTCCTCCGAACCCTATACAGCGGCCGAGCCAAGTCTCTCGCAAACCACGCAGAGAACGGCGACGACCTGACTGACATTGTCGAAGGTGGCGTGGCTCACCTGAACCGTGACTGGACTGCGGTCTTCAATTATCTACTCGACACATGGACGGCGGTGGCCTGAATGTTTGCTCGATGGTTCGTTTATCTCCTGTTGTTGGCAACCTTGCCGCTGTGGCTTCCTATCGTCGTCAATAACCGTTGGACGGCGTGGCAAGTCGAAGAACGCCGCAAGGCATTCCCGTCGGGTCACGGTCGAATCTATCACCCCGAAGATTTCTCATGGCTCTGAACTTTGAGCGGTCATGTTATATAGGGGCGGCGGCTACGACTAACCATGCAAGACGCAACCCCCACCCGAAACCTCGCCTTCCATCGAACCGATGCAAGGCACGCCGAGACCATCATGAAAGACGGTATCCTCTCTATGGATTCACGGGGATTCGACCTCCCGAACTTTGACTCTCCACTCTTCCGAGCCAAGCGACGGCAATTGATTGCCAACGGGTTCAAGTTCGGCATCCCTCGTGATTTCCAAGTTAAGAGCGAAGTCGCAAGCGGCAACCGCTTCGGCATGTATAAGCAACAATTGAGACGCTCGCAAGGCATCACCAAGAACACCTATGTAAAGTTCGACGGAGTCGATTTGAAGTGGTCTCCTGATGGCATCACCTTCGCCGTTGATATGGACGCACTCAAGGCCACTGGCGTCACCATACAAGACGACCCGCACGGATACGGCGGCGACACCGAGATTCATGGCGACATTCCTGCTTCGTGCATTGTCGGCATTGTCTCGGATGCTTGGATGAATCAGAACGGCTTCATCGTTGATGACGGGAACTGTGAAGAATACTGAGGCGAACCACCGCCGCCGCCTGCGCTGAGTCCCTGACAGCAGGGGCGCAGTCGTGCGTTTTTGGCGGGCGGCTATGTCCGCCGCATCATCATCCACTTGAACATAAGGCTGGCAGTATATAGTCTTTTTTATTCTATACTAAAATCGGCATCTATATATAGGGGCGACCTCCCATCTGTAAATATGGGAACACAGACCATGACAGACACGCACGCAGGCCGCTCCTTCAATGGATGGAACGACTCTCAAGGAACACCGACCGACATCTCCGTAGTGGTGAAGAGAAGCCAACACATCGGCGTCTTCATGAGCGCAGGCGGACACGGGACGAGCATCAAAATGACCAAAGACGACGCCATGACATTTGCTATGGCAATCATGGCCGCATGCAATGGCACAGGCCACGAAGACCAATACATGTTTGAGGCTACTCGCAAGCGAGTCGCCGAGATTCGAGCACAGTCAGAAGAAGACGAGTGCGACTGCTGAAAACGAGCATCAGTCCTTCGGTTATGTCCCCGCTCAGAGCGAGCGGGGACGAGAACCTTTGAGAGGCATGTATATATAGGGGTGGCCTCCCATCTCTAACCATGCGAACAAACACACACGCCCTCGACCGCCTGAACACCCGCCTCACAGCGGACGAGCGAAGCGAGGCATTGATGAACATTCAAGCGGCTGTGGAAGTCGTTGGCCGAGATGTTTCAATGGCTGTCTATGCTGTCCGTCTGAACGCTCACCGAGACTCCTCGTGTGACTCCAAGTCAAACGGCGAGAATGTCGTGGCAATCGTCCGCAACGGCGTCGTTAAGACCGTCATGCTTCGCCGTGACAACCAACCACGCACACGCACCGCTCTTAGAGTCGATAAGGTGCTCAACATGACACGGGGGGCTTGAGGATGGCTAAGGCGCAGGGACGAGCCAACAAGGCCCACAGCCGCAATAAGGCAGGCTACAACGGCAAGTATTCACGAGGCGGCGCACGAAAGACGGGCGTTCACTCTCTGAGCAAGTGCCGCAACCCAAGCGGCGAACGGCGTTGAGCCGACAGGCCGCCAACATCTGAAAAACGATGTACTGCGAGGCCGCCCACCCCTCGGCTAATCATCATCCACTGGAACATAAGGCTGTCAGTATATAGTCTTTCCGCACCTATACTCTCTTATCTCGCTCAGAACCTTTAGGCGAAAGTCTTTAATAGGGGTAGCCTCTACGACTAAACATGTCATACAAGACAACCCCCGACAACAGCCCCGCCACCGACCTAATTTGTTTTGAGGTCGGCGAAGTGTACTTTGCTAACCTTCCATTAGGGAAAGCGTTCGTAACAGTTCTCGCACGCTCAGGAAACAAAATCTCAGCACGAGTCGATGGCCCAACCACGAGCGGCGTTAAAATCACACCTATGAGCATCCACCGCCACACCAACGCCAACGGCGTTAGGGTCGAGTGCATCACAGTCGAGAACCGCCTCTCATGGGCTGACCTCGACGCCTCCACCGTCTTCGGTGAAGAGTGGGTCGCTTGCTACCTCGACAACCAGTGAGAACGGCCACAGGGTCAGACAACGCACAGCACAGGCGAGACCCGTCCCAACAGGGGCGGGCCGCCGATGAGAGCCGACAGGCTCGCCCTCACACTTTTTTTGTCGTGGGGGTGGGTCGGGTCATCATCATCCACTTGAACATAGGGCTGTCAGTATATAGTCTTTTCTAAAGTATAGGAAAATGCGAACCTTTATATCCCCCCATCACTACGGCAATACATGGACGGACACACACCCTCACCCAAGCCTACACACGGACAGAAGAACGGAGTCATCTCGCCTTTGTTTTACATGCGTGAAGACACTGAACAGACTCAACCATTCATTCATGCCACATACCGCAACGAATCCGACGCACCTGACGGATTCGTCAAGACCAATGTCGTGATGTTCCAAAGCGGTTCGGAAGAGTTCAACCACCGAGGCGTTGAAGGCTTTGAGCCTATCTCGTGGGACGACTGCGTGCAGGGTTGAAGCGACCACCATCTCAAGGCGGGGCGTCACCCATCTCCGACGCCCTGCCGCCCTCGTGGCGTGCCTGCGTGGCGTGCCTGCTCCATCTCTGAAAAACGCATGACTCAGAGGCCGCCGCCCCCTTAGTCGTCGTCGTCCACTGGAAGACGGGGGCTGTGACCTTATAGTCTTTCCTAATGTATAGGAAAATACAAACCTTTATAGGGTGGCGGCCTTTAGGACTAAACATGGCGAACAACCCCCAACCATACCAAGCCCGACGAGACCCCGTGTCCCGACTCATCGTATTCGACAGCGTCGGAGACCTGCCAACCATCACATTCACCAAGACAGTCGGCAAGACTCCAATGAAGACCTTCGTCGCCAATGTCATCGGCAACAGCATCACCCACCTATGCCATGACCTCGACCTCAGCGGCGTTGCTCTGAATGTCACTCTAACCCGTGCTCAAGGCCCTACTCGTGGCTCGATGGGCTACACTCACGGAATACACGAGGGACGCCCTGACAAATCCCAAATGACCCTTATGCTCAACATCGGCTCGATGACCAACGCACGAGACGAGGGCGACCTCATCAAGACCCTCATGCACGAGGTCATCCACTTCGCACAGATGCAACACGACATTCTCATGGGCGAGGTCGTCCGTGAGGGTCGCCGCACCGTTTGGCAATCCTCCTTCAACCTGACCCGCTCCTACGAACTGAGCCGCCGCTGTCAAGGTGCTCGCTCCCTCCTCCAAGAAAAGCCAATCACCCACCAAGCAGGCGACCGAGTCGAGACCCTCGTTAAGCAGTCCCCTCGCAAGAATTACAACGGCTACCTCATGATGCCACACGAGCGACAGGCATGGAGAGGCGTCCTCGGTATGGCCCACGCCCTCTATCCACAGGCTATCGAAGCCGCACGAGAGAGCAACCGCACGAGCGTCAAGGGATGCGCCAAGTACGGCCGCATGTGGAGCACCAAGAAGGCACATACGACCACATGGGAAGAAGTGCCGAGCACCCGCCGATTCTGAGCGGCGGAGAAAAAAAACCCAACCCAATCGACAACGGCGGGGGCGGCTCGTGGGGGCGAGCCGACCCCCCCTATGTTCATCCAGTACCATAAAAAATCGACAAACACTCACATACTGTTGAAAAACGCTACGACCAATTTTTTACTATGTTTTCACCTATATATTATCGAAGCCGATAGCACTTTTGTTATGAACCACGCTTGACACAGTATCGACTCATGTCCCTCGTAAAGTCGTTCACCTCAGATGGTGTCCTTGCAGGAAATCAATTCGTGGTATTCGGAATCAATGTGTCGTCATTCGTTGGTGCTCCTCCACCCGACCCTCCATCAGGGCCTTTGCTCATCGAAGTTAGAGATGACGATTCATCAGGTGGCACAGGAGAGGTACTCGCTCGCTTCGTATTTACCCCCGAAGGAGGCAGTAGTTCAGTCATATTCCCCGCAGGTGTCCGATGCACCAAAGGAGTCGCTGTAACGCTATCTCAGCCCTCCGTAGCACCTCACGCTGATGTGCATGTTACCATCGACTACTCGTGATTCAAATGCGCCAAACAGTAGTAGCATGGGAATTGGACGGCTCACGCCTTTACATTCTATGGGATGCGGAGGTAAGAGACTCATTTCAGTCCCTGCCATACACCAACATGAATGACATTCAACGGGCGATTATGGGCATGGAGCACCAATGGCGGGTCGATGGATTTGATGTGGATAAGCACTTCGTTCAAGTCATCAATCCAACGCATTCATATCAATCGTGGCACATCGACTACAACCCTGCTCACAGTGCAAACGCAATAGTCTTCACGCTCATATAGGTGGGCGAAGAGGTCTTATACCGTATGTTGCACTCGTCTGTATGTGGAGAAGACTGTCGAGATGCTCGGCGACCCTACCGAATTAGGGAGACTACTTCAAACGCTCATGTTGGTGAATCCTGCACAGGAGTTCGTCATGTTCCGTCGAGGAAACGAGATTCTGATACGGACACACCCCAATGGAATGTACCCCTGCAAGAAGGATTGACAATGACTCTAACGAGCGCACACACCACTCACCTGCACCACATATTCTATGCTTTATGTTCTGAACGACGATGGTCGTTGGGACTGCCAACATCATTCGACTTCGGGTATCTCGACGCCGATAACCGTAGGGTGCAAGCACGAATCGTATTCGACGGGTCACGGCCAACAATCCTACTTCACCCACTCGCATTCAAAGAGTGTCGTGGGCATTTGCTCAAGGGCCTACTCCACCATGAAATGTGCCATTACCTTCTCGGCTCTGAGGCAGGACACGGCCCTCAATTCACTGAACTTGAGGAGGGGTGGCAGTCATTCTATCTCTTCAAATCAGAGTCAAACGACTTCGCTCGGACGCTCAATCGCCGACGGCCACGATATGTCTTGTCGTGTCCCTCCTGTGGCATAAAGTTCGAGCGTGATATTGTCCCTGTTGGCCGATTATCATGTCGTGGCTGTTGTGAAAAATACTCAAATGGAGATTTCAACGATAAGTACAACCTTCATATAGGTGTGGTATCCATGAGTGAATCATGAGCAACACAGACTCAATCGGAAAACAAGAGATGAAAAGACTGACCAAAGCAAAAATTGTCGATGACTTCACCGCCAAAGGTGGATTCGTCGCAGTCGAGCGAAGCGCAGGTGCAGTGAAGTACATTGCACTCAAGCCATCAGAAGAATCACAGTTCGTTATCGCATCAGTGTATGGCGACCGAAGAGGAGCGGCAAGCGTTTGGGTTAAGGACGAGTGCCTTGAGATTCTCAAAGACAGTGGCGTTATCACCGCAACCGAAGACCGCAACATCAAAGATGTATCATTCTTCAAGCGTGGCATGGATTGGCAAGTCGAAATCCATGACAACAAAGACACACTCATCGGTGAAATTGTCGCCGCATCAATCATCGTTCGTGATGCAATCCTTGAGATGGAAGAGGAAAAGGCATCCATCCGTGCTCTCAAAGCCGCAGAGGCAAAAGAGCGTGCTGACGCAATGGCCGCAAAGCGCAAGTCCCCCTTCTGAGGCGGTTGATTTGAGTGCTGACTGTCCTGTATGCGTGCCTACGGCATCGACAAATAATTCGCTATGTGAAGACTGTCACGAGTCGTGGCAGGCATCCTTAGATGATTAAGTAGGTGTGGCAAGGTGATAGCATCATGTGGATTGAACAGCACAGACCTGAGACGCTTGACGATGTTGTAGGACAGACTCACATCATCTCTCGGCTCAAAGCAATGGTCGAAGGCATCCACAGGGGCGAGGACATACCTCACCTACTGTTTGCAGGTATGCAGGGCGTAGGCAAGACCTCGACTGCTATCGCATTGATGAAGACAGCCTTCGGTGACGCATGGTCGTCTAATTGGCTTGAGATGAACGCTTCTGACGAACGCTCTATCTCAGTCATCCGTTCTAAGGTCAAGGAGTTCGCTTCTCGTGGAGTCATCGGCACATACGAAGTCGATGGCAAGACTCGACCAATCCCATTCAATGTGGTGTTCCTTGACGAGTGTGACAACCTCACACCCGAAGCACAGGCCGCACTACGAAGGATGATGGAGCGATACCCACAGACTCGATTCATTCTCAGTGCGAACTATCCTCAAAAATTGATTGACCCCATCAAAGACCGATGTGCATTTGCATCGACTCGATTTACTCCGATTCACCCTGATGAGATGAGACCCGCTCTCCTTGCCCTATCGACAGCATTAACCGACGAGGCGTTGGACTTGCTGATGAGGACTTCTCGTGGCTCGATGCGAAAGGCTCTGAACTTGCTTTGGACTTTGACTCGTGTTGCAGGTGAAGTCGAACTCGCCGATGTTGAAGAGTTCGTGGTGACGGTTCAGCCGAACAGGGCGAAGCGTTTGCTATCGAGGGCGTTCAAGGCTCTGACCAAGAACGACATGAGGCTGATGCGTGAAGTCGATAAGGAGATTGATGCGCTCGGTGCAAGGGGCATGTCAGGCGTTGAGATTCTCGATGCCATCTATGACCTCGTGACCACCGACGAAGACATGCCTCTCAAAATGCAAGCAGGCGTCCTGATGGGCTTGGGCGAAGCACTCAAAATCGCAAGCGTGGCCCAAGACGATATTCTCGCAGTCAAATGCTTCATCCGAACCATCACGCTTATATAGGTGTGGCGCATGGTATAGAACATGACAAGAACATGGAAATGGTTTTGGGAAAAAGACTACATGAGCGAAGTGCTGTCAATACAGCGAACATACGAAGACGCACAGGAAATTGCTGATGGATGCAATAAGTTCCTCGCAATCCCCGTGATTGTTATGCAAACACGACTCGACAAATTGCTACGCCGCTATCGTGTAGTGTGCAACCGAGACCACCTTGAACAGGGCATCGTATGGGAGCGAGAAGAATGAACATCATGGCAACCGACGATTCACCTATCGTATGTGCTATCAATCTATGTGATAAGCATGTGCGTTCACAGGCAAAGGAGGGCGTTCAAATGGCCGTTCAAGCCTTGCTGATTCGTGGCGTTGCCCCTGAACTAATGCCTCTCACAGTCGGCACTAAAAAGCCGCATAAGGGCGGTTATCGACACCACCCTGCGACTATTTGGGTTGCTACTTCACTGTCTAACTTCATTTGGAACTTGCGTCATACACAGGCCATTTGCTACGAATACAAAAAGCGATTCGGCAAAGAGCACGCATCGTGGGCGCAAATACAGCATATCCTTGATTTGGACTTGATGCACGAGGCAAGAGGATGGCCTAAGCGAGGTGCAACACCGTTCGCTCGATGTTTCAATCAGAGCAAGGGTGAGAACGAAGACCTGCTTGAATGGCCGTCAGCGACCAAAGCATACCGTGAGTTCTATATGCGTGATAAGGCAGGCTTCGCAACATGGTCGGTGAGAACACCGCCTAAATGGTGGAGGCCAAAATATGCAACCGCATGAATCAGACGACAACGCTCGCATCATTGAGATAATCAAAGAACGCATGGCCGTAGGCATCAAGCAATACGGTCACGGCCTTCGTGTCGGAGACGACACTACTCAATGGGGAACTAAGCAGGATTCATGGCTTGAGATGGGACTTGAAGAAGTCCTTGACAATCTCATTTACATTGCCGCCGCCATGCTCAGAATCGAGAACGAGCGCAATCTACTCCAATCCAAAATTGACGAGTTAGAACGAGCGCAAAAGCGTGATTGAAATAGGTGGGTCGAGGTGATTCATCTATGCGAGAGCCTCTGTTGATTATTGATGTAGCCGCTGAGGGCGATAAGAAGTCATGGAGTACCGTGCTCAGATGCAAGGCTCGCAACGGTGACACAGTCAAGTTACGAGTGCATGGATGCAAGCCGAGGTTTTGGACTGCCAAGCCCAAGAACGAGCACCCATTCGGCAGTAAAATTGACGGCTTCGTCGGCAGTAAAATCAGCGACATGGAGAGTGTCGATGGCAAGCCCCTGATGGAGATTGAGATTGCATCACCGTTTCACTATCGAGAGATTCGTGACTTTTACTATCCACACTACGCCGCCGATGCACGATGGTCGTCAATGGTCAGATGGCTCTACGGTTGGTACGCAGTTATTGAAGTCGATATGTCGAAGGACATGGATAACCTCAGACCTGTGAATATCTACGATTCTCAAGTTCCCGCATCGGACTTCACACCCGACCTACTGTACTTCGATATTGAAACCGCCGATTCTCTCGACATGGAGAACGCACCCGAACCTGTCGTGTCAATCGCTCTGTTCGATGTGAAGACAGGCATGCACGAGATAGCAACAACATCACCGACTTCTGAGCGACTCGTTCAACGGTTCATGTCTTCCCAAGAAGCGTTGGAGGACATAGTCGAACACGACCAACCGATACCTCCTGTTCCTCGTGACAAAGTCAAGGTCATTAACTTCGATAACCCCGACCTGATGCAAAGAGAGACTGACCTGATGAATTGGTGGGTCGATGCTCTCAAGAGATACGACCCCGATGTACTCGCAGGTCAGAACATCAAGGGATACGACATACCGTATCTCGTGAACCGTGTACGCAAGGTTCTTCGATACCATCGGTACAAAGTCCCGTCATTCGATTTCATGCGCCGCATGCCCACATTCGATACCAAAATCGCATACGCTGAACAGGTGCAAGGAGCGGCCGCAACAACAGGAGCGGCTTCGCTATCGTGGATGGCGCACAGTACACTTGGCTATGGCAAAGTACCACGAACCCGAATCACTGAACTGATGGTCAAAGACCCGATGATGCTCGCTGTGTATAACGCATGGGACAATGTCTGTGCCGCACGGTGTATGGAGAAGTTAGACCTGCTCCCCTTCTATGTCATGAAGACCGCCTATCATAACTCCACTCTCCATAACAGTCACAGCAACATGATGCTCGTTGAAGACATGATGGGCCATTTGTTGATGCGTGAAGGGGTCATACTGCCCTCTGTGCAGGTCGTTAGAGATTCAATGCCCGAAGGGGGCATCGAGCAAGGAGGCTTCGTCATGGAAGCCCCTGTGGGTGTTTGGCGGAACGCATTTGAATTGGATAACTCGATGGAATACCCGTCGGCGATTATCACAGGCAATTTTGGCCCTGACACCAAAGTTATCGAATCCGATTATCCCGAAGGGTTTCCATTCCCTGTCACCGAGACGAGAGGTGGACGATTCTATCGACGAGACAAAGAATCAATCATGGCTCGTGTCCTGAGAGGACTTGCGTCGGCTCGTCAAGCGTTGAAAGACGAGATGAGAACCGAGGCAGACCCTGACAAATTGCTACTCCTCGATAGGCAACAGCGTGTCATGAAGGAGAACATGAACTCGTGGTACGGCGTTTTGGGTTCGGGTCGAACTGAGAAGACTCGCAACCGACCGTTCCGTCTCGCCGACCCTGAGATTGGCTCTGACATCACCGAAACCGCACGACTGCACAACGATTGGAACAAACACTACATCAACAAACGCACTTTGTTTTTCACCGAGTCAGGTGTATATCCACAAAAAGACTATATACCCGCATCTCATGGGTGTATGGAACTCCGCTTCACCACCCTGTATCAGGACACTGACTCCTGCAAGGTGGCAATATCCAACCACGACGAGGTCGAGAAGACGATTCGACCCTTCACGGAGGCCGATGTAAAGGACATGGCTGACATTCTGTGCCGAGAACTGAACAAATCGTTCGACGACTTCGTCAAAGAGACGCTCAATGTCGATAAGAACGAGTTCTTCAACATCAAACCTGACGCCTACTACGAGCGATACTTCCAATGGGGCGTCAAGAAGCGGTACGCATACCGTGATTTCAATGGCAAACACGGTTACAGAGGCGTTGAACTCCGCCGTTCTTCGACTCCGAATGTAGTCAAAACCGTTCAACAGGTTCTATTCGACTCGATATTGGATGGGGGAGACGCAACGGCCATCGGTGTTCTGATTCGTGAGCAAATCGTGGCAATGAAAGACCCCGATGTGACACCTCAATTGGACTTCGGGCAACCATTCGGAGTCAAGAAGGCAGGCACATTCGCCCATAAGGCGGCTATGTGGAGCAACGAAAACATTGGTACTGAGTTCGATTTGGGTGACAAGCCTATGATTTTCTTTGCCAAGACCGCACCTGCTCCGTTGCCGTCGAATCGACGCATAGCAATCGAATGGGGTGAGTCTCCTGACGACTTTGGCATCGTTATCGACCGTGATATGACCATCGACAAATACTTCGCTGAGAGCAATTCGTTCAAGGCAATTCTCGGAGCATTGGGTACAAATTGGGAACGGTGTGTCAGTGGAGTCGGCTCGACTACATTGGATGCGTGGTTCTCTTGAGACGCATGAAAGAGCGTGAGTGCTACACACTTCTACGAGATGAGTGCGGTTTCACGCACTATGGCGTGCGTGTAGTGGCCCACAGGTACATGTGGAGCGAGAGATGGAAACGGGCCTTAGAGAAGGAGAAGAAGGCATTCAAAGAGATGATGGCCGAGGACATTGAGGTCATTGCCCTCCAATGTTTGAGAGACGAACCCGTCATGGCAGGCAACGCATTGTTGTCTTTGGTTTGGCAAAAGAGAAGCGACCCGCCTGCAATCTGTTGGGAAACCGCTTTAGAAGCAATAAAGCGCATAGGATTGGTTATGGAGTTCGATAAGCAACAGAAGCAAACGCTCCGTCAGACTGTCGATGTTATCCGCCGATACGAGAAGAAAGTCATGCTTAAACGATGGACTGAGAACCTATTGACTGCGTATCTAACCATCAAGGGCTACATGCCATCTCCGTAACTTTGTGAGATAGTATTATATAGGTGGCCCACATAGGGTCATTTGTAGCCGACCCAACAACAGTCGAATAACACGGACAAACAGAAACCGCAAAAACGATTATATAGGTGGGACGGCACAGGAAAAAATAAGGAAAGTGAAGCAAATGACCCTAACAACAATTGAAGCAATGAACGAAGCCGTAAAGAACGCAGGTGGCCGTATGTCCGAAGAAGCATACCTCACAGCGATTCTTGATTTGAAGACAGCCGACGGACAGGAGACCTCCATACAGTCTCTGAAAGTCAATGCCTTCAACACAGCACGAATGACAAAAGCAGGCGTGACCCGTGTCACCATCGGCAAAGACCGTCAAGTATGGCTTGCTGAATCCGCCGAAGCAATTTTGATGGGTGGCAATGTCGCTCCTCCTGTGGTATCCACAGTCGCCAACGGCCCTACTGTCGCATTCGATGACACACCTGTCGCAACCGTCTCAATCGGTGGCTCGTTTTACGGTGTCCCTCGCAACAACCCTGATGCACTCGCTGACATGTCCGACTTGCTCAAGTCCCTCGTACCTAAGAAGGTTGGATTTGTTGAGTCTGACCGCAATGAAATGCGTCTCTTGGCTAACCGTTACCGCCGCTCTCTTGCAGGCGATACCATCAAGTCTCACATTCTCTTCGTCGGCCCTACGGGCTGTGGCAAGTCCCTACTCGCTAAGGACTTCTTCGCCGAAGTCAATGCACCACTACTCCGCATGAACATGAGCGACGGTGTCACCGAAGACCAATTCATCGGTTGCCGAACCCTCGTGGACGGCGAAGTCGTGTTCCAAGACGGTGTCCTAACAATGGCCGCTGAACTTGGCATCCCATTCTTGGCTGATGAAATCAACGGTGCTCGTGAGAACATTCTCATGGCTCTCAACGGTCTCATGGATACAGGTCTCCTCGTCATTCCTGACGACAACAACCGTGTCGTCAAGGCCAAAGCAGGCTTCATGGTCATCGGCACTATGAACCCACCTGACGACTACGCAGGTGTCAATGAGATGAACCAAGCGACCAAGAACCGCTTCACCTACTCCTTGCCATTCGACTACTTGGCTAAAGACCTTGAAGTCAAGGTCGTCATGGAGCAAACAGGCTTCACAGACCGTGACATTGTCTCTCAAATCGTGGACTTGGCTAACGACCTTCGCAGGCTCAAGAAAGACCACCAATTAGAGTCCGACACCTCGACCCGTATGCTCGTGCAAATGGTCGATGAACTACGAGACTTGACCATCAGCGAATCCATTCGCTATGTCATGCTCGGTCGCTACGCCGCTGACGAACGCCCACAGGTTGAAGCCGCCGCTCGTGCTCGCCTTGCGGACTTCGTCTGAGGCTCACACTCGCCGCCCCGTGAGGCTTCGGGGTGCAGGTTTCTTACGGAGGCGCACACTTTCTGACCTGCATCCCACCCTCATATAGGTGGGCATCGAATCGACTGTTATGGACGAAGAGATTCAAACCCTAACCAAGAAAATCGAGACACTTGAATTGCAGATGCACTTGCTCATGAAGCACTTTGAAGACGACCCTGAAATCGCAATACTAATCCGTGAGATGCAGGCAATCGACACCAAGCAAACGACACTCATACCTCGCAAGCAAAAGACGCTACAAGGCCACAATTGGCGCATTTGATTCTCATGACTCTCATCGGACGACGCTCGACCATCGAGGGTATCCGTGCATGGATGAAGAACCCTTCACGCCATCTCATTCTATGGGGTGCAACAGGCACAGGAAAGACCCACACACTGACCACGATAGGCAGTGAAGAAGGATTGGAAGCCGAGTTCAACGAAGACCCTCTGAGGGCAATCGAGAACGCTCGTCATCCTACATTCTTCGGAAAGGGTCGATACGCCGCCATAGAGGACACCGATTGGTTCACCCGTGCAATGTGGTCTAAAATCGAAAAGCGTCTCTCTGACGCACCTCCTACGGTCTTTATCGCCCTATCCATGCAGTCTATCCCATATTCGATACGAAAGAATTGCATGATTATCGAAATCTCAAAGCCTTCAGAACAACATATCACCCGCTGTCTTGATGCTATCGAAACCGATACCCTGACCACTACCGAGCAAAATCCTGATTTGGATTCCCCCCTATGGGGGGAATACAAATGCGAATCGTACCGTCAAGCCATCATCAATCATCAGTTCTCAATAGAACCGAATATCGAATCGAGTCCATTTGTCGATTCAAAAAACCAACCAAAGGCAATACTGAGCGGCACATTTGATGGAGACTTCTCGTGCCACCCACTCTCAATCCTACAAATGGCGAACCATAACAGCCTCGACGGCAGGGCCATCATGGACGCCATGTCATTGCATGACCAAGCATGGCGCATTGACGGTCTCAGCAAGGTATCGAGGGCGTTAATCGCACGACTGCGAGCCATAACTCAGAATCCTCCACCATTTCAGAAGTCGGCTTATCGAAAGAGATAGGTCGCTACTGTTATATAGGTGGAGCACATAGGGTGAAACATGGCAGGCAACAACCCGACCCAAACCCTATCAGCAGACCGCACCACTCTGAACCAATACAGAGCGCACATGACCAAATTGGGTCGTGTCCTAAGTGGCGAATACGAAGGCAAAGGCCGTTCGATTAAGAAAATCGAGATTGGCCCATCAGCCCCATGTGCAACCGACGGCGAGACCGTTTGGCTCACATACCCAATCAACCCTCAAGTCAATGACCCTCGTCTTAACTTGATTATGACCGAAGCAGTCTTGGCTCACGAAGCCGCAGGACACCTTCGCTACACTAACTTCAACGCATGGAAGCGAGTCACTGACTCAATCAAGCGTGGCTCTGAGGACGGGTTGATGCACGACTTCACCAACATCATCGAAGACGCACGAGTGAACTACTTGCTCGGTCAAGACTTCGGTGGCTCAAAGAAGCGTCTTGACTTCGCTCAGGAGTTCATGATGGAGCAACATAAGTCAATGGTCGTAGGTCGTGAACTCAAAGACAACGAAGTCCCTAAAATGGCTGTTCTCGCTATCGCAACCGAAGTCATTCTCGGTGTCGGTCACTTCTTCGACAATGACAAAATCATCAACATGATGAACGACATTCGTCCTGAAATCAAGGGTGCTCTTGCATCCGTTGATACCTCCGAAGCAGTCAAGGGTGCTCGCACCCTCCTCGCCATTTACCGCTCTCACTTCCCCGAAGACGAGTGCGACGGCAACGAGTACGGCGCATCGAAGTGTCCCGAAGCCGAAGGCGTGTTTGCTGACGACATGGATATGAACTACATTACCGAAGCGGCCAACACCCAAAAGCGCAACAAGCAAGAGGCTGAGAAGGTCGAGCGCAAGCGATTCAAGAAAGTCGATGAAGTCATTCCTGACAGCGACAACGCAGGTGAAGGAGCAGGCAACGGCGACGGCGACGAAGGCGAAGGCGACGGAGCAGGTGACGGTGACGGTGACGAAGCAGGCGAAGGCGGTGCTGAGGGCGACGGTGACGGTGACGGCGACGGCGACGGCAACGGCGAAGGAGCAGGCAAGGGTGACGGTCGAGGCGACAGCGACGATTCCACCGACGGCAACGGTACTCAATTCATTGCAGGCAAGGGTGAGAACGACGACGAAGGTACTCACCAAGAAAAAGTCCAATTGGGCGACAACCACGAAACAGGTCACATGGCAGGCGGCACAGGCTCGTCAGATGCCATGTTCGGCACAGACTTCGCCACCAACCTACTTGCCGAAGCCGACTCACTCTTAGACGGCTTTGAAGACATGGAGTTCGATGAAGAAGGTGAAGAGATTGAGAACGAGTTCGTGTACTCTGACACATACGGTACAACCGATGACGGTGGTCACGCAATCATCACTCAAGTCAATGAGCACTGGCGACACGGCCTGCTTGAATCACTTGAGGCATACAACCAAGTCGCTTCGACCAACCGTGCAGGCATCAAGCGTCTCGGTCGTCAAATCGAGCGTCTCATCAAGGGAGCGGATTCACGCTTCTCCACCCACCATAAGAAGGGCAAATTGGACGACAACCGCCTATGGGCTGTCCGCTCCTCCGAGAGGCTATTTCAGAAGCCTAAGACCCACCAAGCATTCAACCTCCGCTGTGTCGTCCTAATCGACGCAAGTGGCTCGATGGGTGGTCGCCGCTCTAAGATGGCCGCACAGTCCGCTGTGACCCTCTGTGAGGCTCTCCAACAGGTCGGAGCAGACTACGAGGTCGTGGACTTCAATTCGTCCAATGGAGGCGTCGAGGGCTACCCTCAAGGCGCAACCTACATCAATGTCCGCAAGGGTGCAAACGAGGCTCTCACGACCAAAGTAAAGCGTCAAGTCGCAACCCCATTCGCAGGCTCTCAGAACTCTGACGGCTACGCAGTCAAGTGGGCGGCACGACGCACCAAGCAATTCGGCAAGGATGGAGCAAAGCGACTCGTCTTCATCATCTCTGATGGCGCACCCGCTGGCCCTGCACCCGCAGGCTTCGGCGCAGGCGAGCACCTTCACGCAGTCCTACGAGACCTTGAGGACGACGATGTTCTCCTCTTCTCCGTCGGTATCTGTGGCATGAACACATCGACATGGTATGGCAATCACGGCCATGCAAGCGTCGATAATGTGGCAACCTTAGCGACCGACATTATCACCCCATTCAAGGTCGCTATCAAGCGATTGATGAAGTCGGGCAAGAAGCGAAGGACGGTGCAAGAATGAACCTCCTACGAAGCCGAATACACGATGACAGAGGTGGCAAGTTCTACCTTAGAGATGGCATTGATGAGACTTTCTTTGAGAGTCACGATGACCTACTTCAACGACTCGTTGATGGCACGAGTTCGTGCTTCTCTTCGGGAGACCTGACTTCAATCGTTGAATTGGTTAGTGATGTTGAGGACGACATGAACCCACTTGCAGTGATATGGAGAACCGATTCTATCCCTGTCGTGTTGCACCTATCTCCGATTGATAGCCCCAACCTGTTTAGAGTGGCAGTCAAAGCAGTGCCACCGAAAGAGGGATTTCAGACGGCTTTGAAAATAATGAACACACCCGATGACGGGTCAATCGAGGTCATCCATCCCGAAAAGTGGGGACACGACCATTACCTATTGAACGAGATAACCCTTAGAGCGGCGTTGGCTCTGTGCTACGAATCAACCACTTTTGACAACGAAGTGGTCAGGATTCTGTGTTGCGTTGAAGACAAAATGTCATACCTAACGGACATTGATGCAGGTCTTCTTCCATCACATCACAAGCCCGTCAAGTACAGCGGTGTCACCTATGACTATACGGTGCATGGCGAGAAAATCGTATCAGGTGAACTTCGCATGTTCGATTCTCAATTCTTCTTCGCTTACGGTTATGAGACAGACGAAACGGCGCACGAAGAGGCTGTCGAAGAGGTGTATAGCAAGGTTGAACCGTACCTCGATACCCGTGCTCCTACTTCCTACGGGAATAGCAATTATTGGGTTGAAATGATTCGATGCGCCAAGTGCGGGCAAAGGGTTATATTGGGTCTCGCTAAGGCTCAATGTCCCGACGGACAGCCTGATGTGTCGTTCGCCTGCAAGGCGTGTAAGACGACTATCAAGCATCTATAACTTGGAGAACATTTAAGTATAGAAACCCCTTCGGATAGAACAGAGGCGAACAAATATGAAAATCCCCAAGAAGTTAAGAGCGGCAATCCGAGAACGACTAATGGCTGACAGCCGACCGATGACGAGCGCAACAATCGCCGAAGTCGTGAACCCTGTCGTCGCTCAAGGCCACCGAAGAACTCCGAGGCAAATGGCATTCGTGCTCAAGCAAATGAAGCGTGACGGTGATGTCATTATTGCCAAAGCGACGAAGAACGGTTTGACTCCAAGTGGGAACGAGCGTGTTCGTGTCGAATGGACTTTGAATCACGAAGTCGCTGACCCTGACATTATCACGGAGGACGACTGAATGGACGGCGCACGACTCTACGACGGCGAACTGCCTGAGCAGGTCAAAGAGAACCTCATACGAGGCGTTCAACCGCATGAAAAGCGTGTGGTCATCAACCTCGCCAACATCTCACGAATCGTCGCTCCTGACGACTCTATCCGAGTCTATGACGACTTCATGTCTGATTGGAGATACGACCGCTCAGAGTTCTTGAAGACCTCGCATGGGAATTGTTACCTGTGCGGCAAAGACCACATCAGGGAAGCCTGCTACATCTCTGACGATGTGCAAGGACGAGAAGTCGTGGTCGGGAACGAATGTGTGTATAAGCACATTGAAATCGTGACTGACGGCGTCGAGGGACTGACAGGTGATGCCAAGAAAGACTTCTTGAAAATCAAAATGGGCGAAGCGAAAGACCGCTTCTTCAAAGCCAAGTTCAACCTCGACTACGGTGCAAAAGCAATCGAGTACATCAACGGGGTTATCGACAACGATTGGCTCTATGAGAAGACAACGGTGGGATACGCCAAGCGAGCGTTCCGAATGCTAACCAAGCGAGGCTACATCTCTCAGAAGACTTCGACCTTTGAATGGTTCAAGAGCATTGACCTCGATGCGGCTAACGCTAACCGAGTCATGGAATTGAAGCGATTCAAGGAGATGCACGCACCATTCAGCACGACCTCAGCAGTCGTCACGCTCACGGCAAGCCGCAAGGCTATGGAGGCGACCCGATTCAGAAGCATGGCTGAAAAGCAGGCTGATTTGGGATGGTTGAACACTGACCAAGCAAGTCGCATTGGCACGGTTGAAATCAACATTCGCAAGTATGGCCTCAGCGGCCTCCGCTACGGCAACAAAGACTTCCTTGACCTCATCATGGAGAACGAGCGAAACGGTGGCCCTGAGCCTAACCCTGCGGACGATATTATCGCATCCTCGTCGTTCAGCACTCTCAATGAATGGGAAACGAACTTCGTCAAGCAAATGCAAGACCGAATCCAACACGGATTCAAAATGAGCGAGAAGCAACAGGCCCTCCTAACCAAAATCTATGTGCGGGTGGTTGAATGAGCAAGTGTGATATGTGCGGCATAGAGGGCAAGGCCCTTTACAGCAGAGGTTCGCAATCAGTATCAGCATTCGGCATCTCCGCTACGGTGTGTTCACCCTGCATCAACAGAGCGGTTATTCTAAGGCTCTCTCAACACGGCAAGGGTGATATGACGGAGCATGAGCGTGTATGACTTTACTCGTTTGCCCCGAAGGATGCCAAGCACCAATTCACGGTGTTTGCACAGTCAATCCATACACTCAGACTGGATTTGTCAATGCCAAAATCAAGCAGTACACAGACGGGACTCCTCGTATGTGGTGTGCTGAGTGTGGTCACATTATCGGAGTCGATACTCAATGACACGATGGTTGTTGAACAAGAAGATTCCACTGGCGGTCATTGCTCCTACGAGCGAAGAGATGGGTGTCGATTCTCGGAAAGTCACTGTCACGGGAACTGGAACATACGAATCATGTCCGAACTGTGGCCGTAAAGGCCCTGTGGACGCTCTGACGCTCGGCGACGGGACTGACTGGCCGAATGTAGTAGTGGTGTGCGGGAGGCTTCCTAACGCAGGCTGTGGGCTGTTTTGGGCTATTGTACCTCAGCCACCTCATGACCTGAAATTGCTAAATGAGAACCTTTGATAGGCACTCTTATATAGGGGAATACCCTACGATAGAACATGGCAGACAAGACCCATACCCCCCAAGAAGCATACGACATGATGGCATACCAAGTTAGCGAAGGCAACCTCACAGGGAACTTCGTGACCTCGATGATGCGTCAATTTGAGACCAAAGGCACACTCAGCCCAAAACAGACTACATGGGCTGTCAAGTTATCCACAGAAGCCGCACACAAGGAATCAGACCCTATGGCATACGAATCCGACGACGAAGGTGACTACATCGAAGTCGTTCAATTCATGAAGAAGGCCGACCTCAAGAAGGCTCGCATGACTTTCACAGTCGGTCGATTGACAACCACACTTTATCTCGCCCCCGCTCACGGCAAGAACCCTGACCACATCTATGTCAAGTGCAACGGCAAGTATGTCGGCAAGGTCACTCCTGTCGGTCACTTGGTTGCTCGTGACGGCTACTACAAAATGGGCGCACAGGCTATTCTTGACGATATGGTTGCTACGGGAATCGAGACCTATGTCCTCTCCTACGGCAAGAAGTCAGGGAACTGCTGTCTTTGCTCTCGCACATTGACTGACGACCGCTCATTGGTTGCAGGCGTCGGCCCAATCTGTGCAAAGCGATACGGTATTCAATGGGGCTGAGTCTTTCACCGACACGGTTATATAGGACAGGCTACTACGATAGAACAGAGGCGAATAACATGCACGAAGAACCATACTACACAGTCGGTGACGGCTACATAGGCCCATCAAACCCTTCCTACATCAACAACGGAATGGGCTACGACCTTTCAGATGCCGAAGAAGTCGATTTGGTGTATAAGGAATATCCGATGTTTCATTGGGTCGGCATGATTGACGAAGACGATGGCAAGACGATGTGCTGTGACAAAGACCGTTGTAGCCTATTCGGAATACCTTGCCGATGGCGTGCATTTGAGGCTCACTTTTACCTCAAGTATGGCCTTTACTACACTATCAACAACGCAATCAGCGAGAAGTGGTGGTGGATTCAAGCGAAGGCGGCTCGCCTATGGCGATTCATTCGACGCCAACCCGAACCAACCTGCGGGTGCGGACACCAACATTGAACACCCGCAACGGTTTCAAACCCCGCCTGCCCCTCATAGGGTATGGCGGATGCTAAGACGGGCCAATTGACGGCCGAGCAAGCACGAGAGATTGCCCTGTACCCTGACCGTTGGTCGTGCTACTTTCGCACGATTGACGGCAAGCCGTTCAGGCTCGATGCCCGACCGTACCTCACTGAGATTTACAGGCACTTCGGAGCGACTCAGAAGAGCGACAGTACGAAAATGATTGTACTCAAGTGCAGTCGCAAGGTCGAGAAGACCGAGACGATATGCAACCTACTCCTCTACGGCCTCCTGAACATACCTTACTTCAACGCCGTCTATACAGCCCCCCGACAGCCCCAAGTGACGAGATTCGTCGAGGAGAGGCTCAATGGGGCTATGATGGGGTCAATCAACGGTGGATGCTTGATGAAGGCACGGACGAAGGCATCCGTGAGCCACCAATCATTCGATGTAGGAGCGAAGACTCCGAATCACCTGTACTCCTACTCGAATTGGGGAGATGCTCACGCCCTCTTGGGTATCGAGGCCGATTTGTGTTGCATCGACGAGTATCAGGACAGTGGCGGAGACATACTGCCGATGTTGGTTGAGATGCTCGCTCAGTCAGACTACAAGTGGGTCGTCGTGTCGGGAACAGCCCGTGAGCAGGGGTCAGAGTTCTGGAAATTATGGGAAAAATCCACGAAGGGTGAATGGGATAGTGAGTCCGAGTCTTGGGTACACGGAGGCACTAAAGCAGGCATCATTGGCTATCACATATCACAGACTATGCACCCCGATATTACAGCCAAAGACATAGCCCAAAAGAAGGAGACATACGGCCCTCGACGATTCTCCAACGAAGTGCTCGGTGAGTTCTTCGCAGGTGCTACGAAGCCGCTAACATTCGACGAGGTGTTGCCTGTTCTCGATAGGGAAAAGGACATTGTCAAGAGCGTCACACCTCCGAACGAGTCGTTCATGGGCGTCGATTGGGGAAGAGAGACCACTGTGGTTATCACGGACAATAAGGGCAACATACTCGATGCCCGCAAATTGGATTCACGAGAGACAGGTGAGCAAGACGAGGTCGCTGAAATCAGCAAAATGATTGTCGATTATAACTGCGTACAGGTCGTCTGTGACATTGGATATGGTGCTCGGCAGGTCAAGGAACTGCAAGCCGAGTTCGGCGACCGTGTCCGCTCCTGCTACTACTCTTCTCGGCCAATGACGCCCTACGAGTACAAGAAGCGAGACAACAATCGCAACCTAATTTTCATGTGCGTCGTCGATAGAACGACCTATGTCGAACAGACGATTGAGGCAATCAAGAATCGAGAGGTCTCCCTGCCCTATCGAGACGAATCACTTGCTTGGGTCGCCCATGAGTGGTGCTGTCTCACATCGTCAATGGAAAATGATGAGAAGAACACTCGCCCTGTCCGAGGTCAGACCCTGACCAAGTACGGAAGAGACGGTGACGACCACGCATTCCACGCCCTGTTGTATGCGAGACTCGCAGTGGAGATTGGTGATGGTGGCGGCGTACCTGAGATGAGAACTTTTGGCGGTCGATGATGTACTCGACGGTCATATTCATCGTGGCAATCATGCTCTTAAACCTCCTTTCATTATTGGGTAAATCATGGCGGATGCTGAGTCGGTTCTACTTGAGATGCTTAAAGGGCTTCGACATGATGTTGCTGTCATTCGGGACAACCATCTCGCTCACATTGCACAGGACATTGAAGACATTAAAAAAGAACAGACTGAGGCTCGTCGGGATATTGACGACCTTATGGACTTCAAGGCCGAACTACAAGCCCAAATCGGCTCTGCAATCAACAGAATCCTCCTCATCGCCCTCACCTCCATCACCGCCTCAATCGGCGTCCCGATGGCGTTATGAACCACGAGTTACTAAGAGGGATAACATGAAAGGAAAATCAAGCACTAAGAACCTGTTTTGGTTCGTCTCTGTACCTATCGTTTTGGCATGGGTATCATTTGCTTCATTGGCCGTGTATCAGAGCGTCGTTAATGGCATTGAAATCACCGAGAATCAATTGACTGTTATTGGTATCGTGGGTGGGCCTGCACTGCTCATTATCACTAACCTACTCGACCTATTCAAGCAGGAGACCACGACCGACATTCAGTTAATGACACCGAACGCTGAGACCGATGGCAAGTTAGCCGAACTCAAATTGAAGCACGAGTTAGAGCGCAACGCCGCTCAACACGAGCACGAAATGGAGATGGAAAAGACTCACGCCATACTCCCTCAAGAAGAATAGTCGATACACTTATATAGGTGTGACTTATAGGCTATATCATGGCGAAAAATAATGAAGCCCAACCCGAAGAAATACAAGTATGTTTTGACTGTCTATTTGCGTCTCATGTATGGGCGCATACCCTGACATGCTGTGGCAGGCAATCGGAAAAGTCCGACGCCTCCTCAACAGAACAATAGGCGATACTGTTATATAGGGGAGACCCATAGGGTAAAACATGACGAAGCAAAAGCGACTCATGCCGATAACAGAAGCGTGCCTGTTTGTAGCAGACATGAAAGAACGAACACTTTGGTTTATGCCTGAAAGAACGATTGGCTACCCTGTCGAAGTCAAAATTGACCCCGATATAAGCGACGAGTGGATTATCATTTCAACGCAAGAAGCATTCAGAGAATGGGATGCCAAGTGTGAAGATAGTGGGCCTGTCGTTTATTGGCCCTGAGCCGACAGCGTTTAGAACCTGTGGCCCAAGTGAGGGTCATGGCAGGCGAGCGTAAGCGTAGGTTTGGGCTATTCAGAGGAAGAGGTACAACCCCCTCCGATGACACCATGCAGGTTGATTTGAAGGCCCTTGCCTCGTTATCCCGCATCGGTGAAATGACCTCTGTCGATAAGCGGACGGGCAAGACCATCGGTGCGGCTACGGGCGTCTCCTATTCTCTGATTCGTGAAATAAGCAATAAGTCCGAAGTGATTGCCGCTATCCTACGCAGGACTGTGGACGATGTACTCGGCAACGGATACAGGTTTGACTTGGCTGACGGAGTCGATAGAGGCAACCCTGCCGATTTACAGAAGTTACGAATGTTCTTCAAAATGCCAAACCCCGAAGACATGGGCGACGAGTGGCTTGAGTCTCTCGTGTACGATTTAACGCTCTACGGGGACGCTTATCTCGAATTGGATGGCACGGCCGACAAATCATCAAACGATGGCGAGGATTGGGTCTTTGGAGGCAAATTAGCGTCCATTTGGAATGTCAGTGCGACTGATGTTGAAATCATTCCCAACCCACGACTGCCACCTGCCCCTGAGATGGCGTATGTGCAAAATCTCAGCGGCGACACCCGACGGTTCGCCGCCAACAAATTGCTCCACATTGCCAAGTACAAAACGGACAGAGGTTACGGAACTTCACCTCTCACGCCCCTATTGGCGACGATAGCAGGCCACATGAACCTGAGCAATTACATCAACGAGCAATTCACAGGAACACTGCCGAAGACGATTCTCAATGTTGGAGATGTGAGCAACAGCGAGATGAAGACCATGCTCGCCATGCTTGAGCAACAATTGAGCGGTGGCAAATCTCCGTTTGGATTGGTGGCTGTGAACGGTGGCTCAGGTTTCCAAACACACAGACTTATCGACTCGATTAAGGACGGTCAGCACCTCGACCTGTTGTACTACTATCGAGAGGAAATCTGTGCTGTATTCGGCATCCCTCCAATGAAATTGGGATGGGTTCAAACAGGAAAAATGAGCAACCCTGAACAGCAGTTAGAGGCTTGGTATGATGTAGTGGAATCGTACCATAAGCGCATCGAGGGACTCATCAATTATCGCATACTCCCTCTCTTGGAAGTGACGGATTATATGTTCAAGTTCAACACGATACGCCCATCCAAAGAGAAGGTGATGGCTGAGGTCGTAAAGAGTCAAGGTCAAGCAATTGCATCCCTTCGTCAAGAAGGAGTCATCAGCATCAACGAGGCTCGAAAAATGTTGGGCTATGAGATGTTGAATGAAGCAGAGGCGGCTGACCAATTCTATCTCTCTCCAAAATTGGCAATCAACAAAGGCAAGGCTGACGAAGAGGATGCTGAGGATGAAATCGACGAAGAGGAAACACCCGAAGAGCCTATCGAAGACGATAGTGACAGCGAGTCAGACAAGGACAAAGTGTGGTTCTGATGGCAAACGAGGGAATCAAAGTTCAGGTTGATACAGGCGTTTTTCGCCGTTTGGGTTTGGTCTTTGAGCATTTGAAAGCGTCAATAGACGCCCCTACAATGGAGATGAAGCGTCAAATTGCCGAGGTCGTTCTCAAGCGAGCGAAGGAACTCGTACCTGTTAGGACGGGTGCTTTGAGAGCGTCAGGACGAATAGCCAAGACACCTGACCGCAAGGGACTACAAGTCCGATTCGGGAACAGCAAGGTTGCCTACGCACAGGTCGTTGAGTTCGGCCGTGTGTCGTTTGCACCGTTCCCACCACGATTGTATATGACTCGTGCCGTTCGATACGCACAGAGCAAATCCAAGAAGGTCATAGGTCGAGAGATGGATATGTTCTTCAAACGACAATTACCCCGAACGATTAGGTGAGACAATGGTAACGATTAGCGATTCTGTGCGTAAAGGACTGTCCGAGAAGGCCAAGAAACATAACGAGAAGGTTGGGACAGCCAAAACCAAAAGAACGAGCACACGGACGCTTATAGCGGTCTTTAAGCGTGGTGTGGGTGCATACAACACCAACCCATCATCTGTGAGGCCGTCAGTCTCGTCGGCTGACCAATGGGCCTATGCTCGTGTTAATTCATTCCTCTATGTGCTCCGCAATGGCAAGTTCCGAAGTGGCAAGCATGATACCGACCTACTGCCGAAGGGCCACCCTAAGTCGTCTAAGTCGTTTGAAATCAAAGCACCCAAGACGAACTTCCCCAAGCGTGGCGACGACGACAAAGTTAGTCTCGCCAATAGCGAGTACACACAGTTCCCACTCGCCTATGCCCTCAAATTGAGAGAGGAGCACCCTGACATTTGGCGCAAGGGTGGCAACATACTCGGCAACACCCAATTCAACAGACTACGCAAGGTCAAGAGCACAGGAGTCAAGACTCCAACAGACGAGAAGGCTGTGCGCCTGCGTGAGGCGTGGGCCGCTCGTCATCTCAAGGACTATCGTCTCGCAGGTGTAGTGGCTCAAATCAAGTGGTTGGTCGTCGGTTCTCGTGGCATCAGTCACATGAAGCAGGTCATCGACGAAGCCCGCAAGAAGGAACTTTAAGCGGCATCCTTATATAGGTGTGTCATCAAACACCTGATATGAGTAGGCTAAGGCGAAAAGTTCCGAATTGGGTATGGGATTTACTTGAATCACTAAATCCCGATGAGCCAATGCCTACGATATGGTTTGTTGATAAAATCAGAACCCGTATGGAGGAACTCAGGGCATCGAGCCATCGTGCCATGAGCAATAAGTATTGGGACTTATCACCGCAGGGCGTTGCACCCATGCTGAGGTTAGCAGGGTTCACGAACATGGGGATTGACCGCTCAACCAACAATACACAGTGGATGAGGACAACACCCTCTTAAACCAAGTAGGACAACCGAGAGGGCATGAGTCGTCTCCTTAATGCCACTATCGTCAATGACGATGACCTATTCGCATCACTTGAGGGTGAGGAAAAAACCATCACATTTGAGTACAAAATCAACACACCGTTCACGGTCGATAAGGCGGCGAAGCCTGACCGTGATGATAACGATGTTGTAGTGTACGGCCCTGTCTATGTGGGCGACGAGAGCATGCTTGACCGTCATAAGGAACTCGTATCCCCCGAAGCAATCATGGAGTCATGGGACTCCTATCAGAAGAACCCTGTTATCCTCTACAATCACCGCAAGGACTACGGAGTCATCGGTATGATGGAATCGGTTGAAATGGGTTCATACGAGAAGCCTGATGGGTCTAAAATCGCCGCTGTGTTCGGTCGTGCAGTCATTGATGGGGGAGAAGAGCACATCACCCGTAAAATCCGCAAGGGCATGCTCAAGGCGTTCTCTATCGGCTTCATTGCTAAGGCCGCAATCAAGGAGGGTCGAGGCGACTCGGCATATCTCAAGTTCACGAACATTGAGTGGATTGAGACGAGTGTCGTCGATATTCCCGCTTCCCCCAACGCTCTATTCAATGTGAGCAAGTCCGTCGTCGAATATGATGGAGCAAAGCACATTATCGCAGTCGAAGAGCGAGATGGCTCGTATGTTATCGAGTTCGGTAAGTCCCAAGAAGTCCCTGACGAACCTGCTGAACCGCAAGAGGAAACAGAACTCGGCTACGAGGCCGATGAAGTCATCGAACTACTCGATGTGGTTGCGGGATTGGAAGCCAAAATCAGCGATTTGGAAAGTCGCATTGATGTGTCTATCGGCGGCGATACCGTTAAGACCCATGATGACAGCCAACAGGCCATGACCGAAACAGAACTCGCCGCAGAGGAACTCGTCGAAGAGGTTGTTGAAGAGACACCTACTGAATTATCCGCTCCTGAAGAAACCTTCACCGTCAAGGCCGAAGAAGTCCTTGAAGAAGAAGCAACCGAAGAGGTTGTTGAAGAAGAAGTTCTTGAAGAAGAACTCGTCGAGGAAGAGGAAGCAGTCGAAGAAGAACTCGTCGAGGAAGAACTCGTTGAAGAGGTTGCCGAAGCAACCGAAGAAGAGTCAGCCGAGGTTGAAATCGAGACCAAAGAAGAGGCGGACGATGTTGAAGGCGCAGTCTTGAGCGAAGTAGTCATTGCACTCTCCGCAGTCGAGACTGGCCTATCCAATCTAATCGCTCGATTGGACGAAACAGAATCCTTGAAGGCACTACTCGCTGAGAAGGATGCTGAAATCTCCTCTCTCTCAGAGACCATTGATGCAAACGCAAAGCAGGCTGAGTTCGACGCCGCTGTCGATGCTAAGGTCGCTGAAAAATTGGCCGAGCAAGGTGTTGCACCTGCAACCGCTTCGCCTAAGTCACTATCCCCCGCAACAACCGCAAGCGACATTCTAACAGATGTCACTTCACATGACAAGGGTGCAAGCCCGCAAGTCAGCAAAGGCATGGCCCACTTAGGAGCATGGCTTGAAGGACGACTCGGAGGTCGCCGCACGGAATGAAGCGGGGTATTTTGACCGATACGGTTAATACCCACAAAGACAGGAGAGATAAAACATGAGCCAAGAAATCGACTTCACAGAACTGACACAACGAGTCAAGGATGCACTTGCAGGTGCGGCTAACGCCACAGGTGCAACAATGCTCCCGACCGAGACCGCCGAAGAAATCATCGGAATTGTATATGAGCGTAACTTCATGCGAAGTCTGTTCCCTGCAATGCCAATGAACCGACGCAAGATGAACATTCCAAAATTGTCAGGCTCAGTGGACTTCCACCAACAAACGCTCGGTATGACCGAAGCAGGCACAGCGGCAAGCGAGTCTCGACACGCTACTGCTGAAATCACTCTTGAACTCAAGACCATGATTGCTAACATTCCAATCGGGAACTACCTCGTCGCCTACGGTGTCGAAGGTCTGATGGCTGTCCTCCGTGACGACATTGCCTCCCGCCTTGCTTTCAACGAAGCAAGCCTCCTGCTGAACGGTGACACTACAACCACCACGAACTTCGCTGACAACATCAGCGGAGCATACGACGCCGCCGCAAACCCTCTCGGTGTCTCAGCAAGCGCAAACGACTACAAATTGCTCTTCGACGGACTACGAAAGTCCGCATCAGCAACACCCGTCGATGCCGCAGGTGCTTTGTCACTCGCTCACATCAGAACTGCAATCGCCGCTCTCGGCGTCTATGCTGACAACCGTGACGACCTTGCTCTCATCGTACCTCGTGCGGTTGAAGTCGCTTTGCTCGGAATCACCGAACTACAAACCGTCGATAAGTACGGCCCATCCGCTACTATCCTCAACGGTGAAATCGGCAAAATCTACGGTGTCCGTGTCTTCGGAACAGGTGCTTTGCCAACCAACCTTGACGCAAACGGTGTAGTCCCTGCGGCTCACAACGGAACTAAGGGATTGGCTATTCTAACCCATATCCGCTCTCCTCTAATCGGCAACCCAACAGTCGCCGAGCGCAGGTTCAGCATTGGCTTCCACGACGAACCAACCAAAGACCGATTCGTGCTTATCCCTAAGCAAGACCTCGCCTTCGGTGTTCGATACACAGAAGCAATCGTGCTAATCCGTGACATCACCGTCTGAGACTGACTGCATCGGTTGAAGGCTTCTCCCGACGCTCTTTGACCGAGCGTCCACAGGAGAAGTGAATACCATGACAGCGATAGACTACTGCACCCTTGCCGAAGTCGAAGCCTACTCAGGTGTCAATTTTAGCGACGGAATCGGCCCGACCGATGCTGAAATCGCTACGATGATAACCAATGCTTCACGCTTGGTTGATACCTACGCAGGCCGACAGTTAGCAGGCACTGAAACACACATCGAATACTTCGATTCGACTACACGAATGAAGCACCTCGTCTTAGGCAACCGCCCCATCATCTCTGTGACCAAAGTCGAGGAGACCAAGTCTGACGGCTCTTTGACAGAACTAACCGAAGGTCGCAACAGGGATGGTGTCGATGAGTATTGGTTGGATGATGCCGATTCGGGTATCATACGCTTCCATAGCGCAATAGGAATCCAAGCCCTGCAATTGTTCAAGGTAACATACATTGCAGGCCGTACAGAGCCTCCTATGGAGGCTAAAATGGCTACAATCATGCTCGTGGTACGACAAGCCGCACGAGCCGCACTCAATGACGAGAACTGTGAGACACGCATCAAGGAAATGTGGAATCGGTTGCTCGCTTCTTCTGAAAAGGAATATCGTGAGATGCTCGACCGTGTCAAGCGAGATGCGTACACAGCAGTCTCAGTCTTCGGCAACGGCGGTGCGTGAAAATGGCGAGCGGTGGTCAAGCACCATACATCGACCCGCACACTCTCTTGACGGGTCTTATCGAGGACAATACCCCTGTCACGAACGGATGGACTGTCGTCGTGAATACAGAATGGTTAGAGGCAAAGAAACAGAAGACCTACCAAATAGCGATAACGCAAGAATATGGCGAGGTTATCACGGCCCACTTGGACGACGGAACTGACTCGATACCCAAAGTCGTATCTCAATTCTTCATGCTAACGCTGTTCCACCCTACGAGAACGGGTGTGTGGACGCTGTACCGCAATATCACGAAGGTTCTGAACGATAGAAGCCTGACGACCAATGGGGTCAATGGGAACACCGATTATCGTTGGTGTAGGTTGGCCCGTTCAGACGAGACAAAGGCCATTAACAGCGTCGATAGGTCGCATGGATTCGACAGGAATCAAGGCGACTGCATGGGATTCAGAATGGATTTGACAATCGAACTCCGATGGAATGAATGATTCTTTCAGAGGAATCTTTATATAGGACTGCACCCTACGATTAAACATGGCAGACACACGCTACTCCTACGAAGCCCAAAACGCAATCCGTGACCTCATGGCAATTGACGGCTGTGACGACACACGAATTGTCGTCCCTCTCAACGCTTGGTTCAACCTTGAATCCAACGATGCTCCTATCGAATACCATAACTGGTCAGTCATGGGTGACGAGGAAGTCTGTGTCATCTCGGCAAAAGACGGATTCATGACATGGGCTGAAAGTGGAGTAGTCGATGAGATTTACATGGCTAACGCAATTCGCACAGAACGCTCAGAAGGCACACGCATGGCTATCTCCTTTGGCATGGGTCGTGGCAAGACCTCAGAGCCTGTTAAGGCCGCTTGGAGAGCCTCATACCGCCGAACTTGTTAAGAACCCTGTGCGGGACTTGAACATCATGGCAACCAAGAAGTCATCCAAGAAAACCGAAAAGAAGGTCGAAGAACCTGCACCCGCTCCAAAGGTCGAAGCAGTTCCTGTTGAAGAACCTGCACCCGCTCCAAAGGTCGAGAAGAAGGCCGAGAAGAAGGCCGTCATCGGAGAACTCCCTGAAATGGTCGGCTACCCCAAATCACCCGCTACATTCGTCGAAGAGGCTTTCCAAGCCCTCTTGGGTCGCAAGCCAAAAGAAGCCGAGATTCAATACTACGCAGGTCTCGTCGATGTGAAGGGATTCCCACTGCCTGAAATCGTCCGACAAATCAAAATGAGCGGCGAGTATCAAGGTCGGTTGCCACTCATCGAATCCTGAATTATGGAGGGATAAATATACCCTTCAAGGATGCTTCACGGCGCAAGTCCTATCAGAAGAAGTATCACGAAGGTTGGTATGCTCAGAACGGCGACCACAGGCGTCAGCAGGTGCGTGACAGGCGTCGTGCGCTCAAACAACGCTATCGTGCCTACAAGGAGACCCTATCGTGCTGTGAGTGCGGTCACAGTGGCAAGGACAACGCTTGGAGTCTCGACTTCGACCACCTTGACCCTGATAACAAAGTCGTCTCTGTTTCGCATCTCGTGACAAGCGGGTACGGGTGGGAACGCATCATGGAGGAGATTGCCAAGTGCCAAGTCCTCTGTGCAAATTGCCACCGCAAAAAGGGCTATCACGAGCACCGTTTGAACGAGATGACGGGCGAAGACACGACAGTTAAACCACGACCAAATCTCTCTAAGGGACAGCGTCGAAAGAATCGCAAACGACATCAATTGGAGGCCGACCTTGCACGCATCAATGCCGTTGAAAGCGGCAAACCAATCAGAGGGCCAAAACGCAAGTCATAGGCGGCACACTTATATAGGTGTGTCACCTAAGCCTGTTTATGCGAACATACAAATGCAAGTTCTGTCAAGGGACATTTGAAGGAACAGGACACACCTTGAATCAAGGTGGCGTCTGTTGCGACGAATGCAATTTCACGAGGGTCTTGCCTGCTCGTATGCGAGGTGAACACCTATGAGAGCAAAGAGCGTTCAACATGCCGAGTGGGAGATTCTCAACCTCATCATCTCTGATATTGACCTGTCAGAATTGAAAGTTCAGATGTGCGACGATGTGCATTCAACCAAACGATTCGATAAAGCCGCTGAGAACCTCCTTAAGAGGCTCGATGGCATCATGGCTACACGAACCAAGCATTTGCCAAAAGAACACCCTGAGCACACTAAGGAGTGAGCAATATGCCATGTCCTAACTGTGGAGCACCCTGCTACTATCGAAACCCGATGCCATCGACCCACAAGAATCGAGACTACGACTACTCCTACGCCGAGTGTAGGGGACGAATAGAGCGAGAGGGGTGGAGCACCACCAAGTCAGGTGAGCGCAGGTGGAGAATCAAATACAAAACCAAACCGTGTGGATGGAGTGACGGACGAGCCGCTCTCGCACCGATAGAAAAAGGTGAGCCGCCTGCGAAGGCGAACGAACAGAGGCACACAGATGTTCACTCAACAGGCAGACTCGTTCTGAATGACTACCGAACAGGTTCTAAACCATGACGGCTGATTGAAGTTCATGGTGCAACGGAATCATCATACATCAGCCTTGCTCAGGGCATGTCGCCAAGTGCCTAATTGGGCCGAATGGGGCGGTCGTCCTGCTCCGTATGCGATTGAATGGGTCGCAACGGGTTCGGGGAACTATTACTACACCAAGACCGATGTGACCGTACACAGTCCCGATTCGGCGATAACCATGTGGCTAAGGGTCACTGACAGCATTCCTTATCGAGATGAGCGAGGTGTGTTCTCTATACCTCAAGTCGGGTCATCACCACCTGATGTACTCTCAGTCCAAGTCGAGGGCGAGACATTGGGGAACATACTCACGGTTCAATTCTTTGGAACTGCCATCGGTGCATCATTCGCATACATTCAGAACGCTTGGCAAAATCTAACTATCGTGTTCACAGGAGGGACTGTTGAAATGTGGGTCAATGGTGCATTGCATGGAACTGCCGTCGCTTCGTATTCGGGCAATATCGCAGGATACACATTGGGTGTAACCAATCCCGCAGGCACACTTAACTATCTCGATAACTGCATCGTGGATGAAATCGCATTCTTCAATCAGCCAGTCAATCCCATCGACATTTACAACAACGGCGTGCCAATCGAATATGAGATGGATTATGAGTTCCTCATTTCATCCCACGAAGTCGAGAAGGCCACAGGGAGCATCAGAGCACAGGCTATCCCTGCCCGATACTATCAGGTGGGTACTTCACCTGCGGCGTTCAATTGGCAAGGCTTAGGAGGCAATCTAAACGGCATCGTTGAGATAACTACTGATACACTGAAATCGTCCGATACCAACGCCCTATCACGGATGGCCGACCGATACGGGCAATACGGCAAGGGTGTTGCTAACATTGCATGGGACAATCGAACTCCGATTGGCGCAGGGAACAACCTTGAGGACAAAGCAAACGGGCTAATGCCGTATCCTGCGGGTGGAGGATTCTCAACAGTCGGAGGAACTAACCCACTCATCGGTCAGATGGAAGAACCTGAGATGACTCCGAAGGTATCGAAAGCGATAACCGCAGGCTCAAATGGAGACTCAACCGCATATGCGAATCAGGGCGGAACTGACTCTCTGAGTGGCGTGACCGATGCGAGACCTGCCCGATTATTCGCCCCTCTCTTCGTCAAGAAACCATAGGCGATACATTGATATAGGTGAACCCCATAGGGTTAAACATGACCGATGAAATGAACTACGAGATGCACGATGATACAAAAATCCCGAACACGATTCTATTTAGAGGCTATGAATACTTTCATACAAGCACGCACGACCACGAAGACACAGCACGAATTATTGCTATGCAATGCCGACGAGAAGGCGACCGTGCTTGCGTCAAGTGCTATCGAGGACGGTTCAACAATTGGTGGACTGTCTATACCCGTTGAGCGAAACGGTCATAAGCGTGGGCGTGCCGTTCAAAACCATGAGCGATGCCAAAATGCGAATCCTATGGGGTTCTGAGCAACCCACACGACCGACGGGCTACGGTGTAGTCTCTCGTGAATTGGTCAAGCGATTGGCCGCAAGAGGCCACGAAGTCTTTGTCATGGGTTGGGAATACAACGGAGAAGCAATCAACCACGAAGAGGGTTGGGTCTTGGTCAATTCAGGATTGTCGGGACAGGGAAACGACCACATCACTGAGGGGGTCTCAGTCCTCGACTACAACCTGCAAACCATCAAGCCTGATGTGTTTTTCAGCCTCACTGATATTCAGAATACACCCAACATGGTTCGCTCATGCAACAGATGGGGTGTCCCGCATGTATCGTACCTTCCAATCGACGGCTCACCGTTCTCGTATCAATGGAAAGACATTATCGCCATGACTCACACTCCGCTATGGATGAGTCGGTTTGGTAAGCAACAATTTGAACAGTTCATCGAGTCGTACAATTCAGATGGTACGGGTCGTGAGAGCCTGCGTGAGCCGTTCCTCGACCGCTATCAGGATTCAAAGACTGAGGTGCTTTATCACGGAGTCGATACCGATGTATTCTGTCCTATCTCTGAGGAGGAAAAGGCGACCATGCGAGAGCAATTGGGTGTCCCACAGTGGGACTTCGTCTTCGTCTCAGTGGGACGCAATGGAAACCGCAAACAGATACCTCGTCTCATCGAAGCATTCGCTCTGATGCTCGACGGCATACCGTCGTTTCAGCGTCACCAATACGGCCTCATACTGCACACAGGAGACCCAACGAACCTTCGTGGCCTCGGAGGGTGGAACTTGCCTCACATGGTCAGTGAGATGGGCTTAGAGGGCAACATCACATTCTCTGACATATCGAGCAATCCGATTCATGGATTGACACGAGAACAGATGGCAAAATTGTACCAAATCGCCGACTGTCATGTCTCCGCTACGGCAGGTGAAGGATTCGGTTTGACCACCGTTGAGGCAATGGCCTGCGGCCTCCCCGTTATCCTCCCCGATAACTCAACAGCGAGGGAACTCGTCGGCAAAAAGTCTTCAAGCAGAGGATTTTCTGTCAAAAATGACACATACATAACAGGCCCAACACAGGGCGTCAAGTTATCAGTCGTGTCAATCGAAGACCTCGCTAAACAGATGGATAGGATGATTCACTTGGAGCGCAGTGACATGAGCAAGCGAGCAAGGGAATGGGTCGTAGAGAACTGCGATTGGGAACTCCTGACTGACAAATTGGAGAGCATTCTGTTGGAGGCTAAGGACAAACCGCATCCACATGGAAACAATACAAAGGTGACTGAACATGCAAAGTGATAAGGATAAAAAGAGGATGATAAAGCGACTGCGTGGCCGCAAGTGCCATCATAAATGTGATATTCATGGAGAGCCATGCACGGTTGTCCTACGCTACAAAGACAAGAAAATACAGAAGACAGTCGATGCTCTCAGGGCAATTTCAGGTGCTCCATTGCACACAGAAGACTCTGACCACTACTGCGAACTGTGTGCGTTGGCTATGCGTCAGAATAGGCCACTGAACGCCTTTGCACGGAACAGTAGAGGTGTCGTGTATATCAAGAACGCAGGCAAGTCTCGATTCTTTGAGAATGACGAAGGCGAACTTGAAATGATTGAAGAAGAAGAATAGGCGGAATCTTTATATAGGACACCCCCTATGGTTAATCATGGCCCGAAGAAGCGACCTTACCCACGAAGTTAAATGTATCAATTGCACACGAGTATTGGGGTTCTCACATGAACCGTGCTCGCCAAAGCAAGACGGGGTATGGGTGGCTGTGTTCTGTCATACCTGCAACGACACCAATAGCGACTAAGTCGCCACCGTTATGAACCACCCCCGTTCTATTCCCGAACATGGCTGTGCCTGCGTCACGCATTGACCTCGTCCCCCCGTTGGGGGCAGGGGCAGGTTTGCCACTGACTTTGGTGTGGGCTGACAATTATGCCGACACTGCGGGGGCAGGGAATGAAAACCTCGCTCTGTTCGATACGAACCTATGGACTCCACTCAACAGGCCAACCAACGGCAAGGTTCAACCTGCGTCACCTGCGTTGCAGTTCAACAATGCGAGTACGCCTACGGGTGTGACCATTCCCGATTCAACCATAGTCAATTTAGCAGGTGCTGTCGCCGATACGACCCCTCCACGATTGAACTACGGTACAGGCTCATTAGAGCACGCTCAGGCGACGATTTGTCAAACCCCCGCATTCGGAGACACGGCGCAATTCCTGTCCTACACGCCCCTCGTACAGGCCACTACGAGCAACGCAGGGAGACACCTTCAACACCCTCGCCGATTCTACTCTTCCGCTCGTGCAGGCAATTACACATGGCAAGGTATGAGAGCGGAGGCGGATAGTGATACATACGCCCCGTCTCGCATGATGCCATCCATAGACATGCAAATCGGCTCGGCAATGAACGAAGACCCTGCGGGTGGATTCCCTCGGCATGGTACGGCGATAACTCACATGGCGAACACTGACTTGCCGAGCAACGGTTACGGTCGCACATACGGCGACAACCATAACTCAGCATTCATCTCATCTCTGTGGTCGTGTTCAGCGAACGCAATTGCAGACTCTTCCCCATTCGTCCTGACCGATATGCAACAATACTCGGCACATTGGGGCATGAACCTACAAATTGAACAGACGCAATTGGAACTTGGTAAGCCGCTTAGTGGCCCTGACGGGTTATCGAACTCCATAACCGCCGCCGACCATTCGTCGATACCACTACCGCCTGAAACGATGCAAACGATATTCGTCGCTGATGAGTTCTCAGATAAGACTCAACCTTCGACAATCGAGGAGACTTTCATGTTGGGGAGAGTCGATTTGGGCAATCATGTCGTCGCTGACACATGCGCTCTCATCGGATACGAAGGGGTTATCTCAGCAACGGCGTTTCTAAGCGTTTCTAAGCGTTCTAACCCTCCATACGCCCAAGCACCCCCCGCAAGCCCTCTCGTGCCTCAGAGGCAGTGGAATGAGGACGGAGCGGGTATGTTCGCAGGTATCAACATTCAAGTCCACTCAGGGAACACTCTTCGTCGAAATGGGTTGGCTATGGCAAGCGATACCATCAACCCTGCGTACAGGTACGGAAGCGACGGCGAGTTCGTCCAACCAATGACCGAGGGGATGAGCACGACAGGTGTTAGAACCGACTTCAAGGGAACTACATTCAGTATGCAAGCAAACGGAACACGCTTCCACACAGGGCGAGTGTCACACGCATCACTTGGCAACGCAGTGAACAGTGTCAGACATTCATTCAATCAAGTGAATAATAATCAAGTGAATCAGAACACACTGAACAGGGCCATATCGAAAGGAGCGTCGAGGTATATTCTCGGCGATACCACAGCGGCGGGTTCGACTTGGCAGGGGACGATTGAATTATCTCAGTCGTTCATGAAAGACCGAATACCGACCAAAGTGAAGGTCGTCCCCGTCTTGGTCGATACGGTCGATACTATCGTGACTGCGGGCGCATCTCACCCCCAATCGAACTCAATAACTTTCAAGAAGCCGACAGTCGATTACCATGTCATAATCAGCCTCACAGAGAAGACGAGAATCAATGCTACTGTTGATTTGGATTCAACGACTGATGGGACACCGACCAATCGCAATTTTCCTCAGACAAAGCGTCTGACTGCGAACATGGATTTGGAAGACGAAGGGTGTGAAATATACCACGCAGTCTTCCGAATAGACCCGACTCTTGAGCGCATTTATTTTGTCAATGATGCCAATTCAACACTCATGGGACTGCGGACTGCTGACTCGTCGTGTCCCGACTCAGTCATACCTCGTCACGATAGCACGAATGGTGGATGGAATCTCCATCAATTGACACCGTTCAGACCGTTAGCAAATCTGTCATGGGCGAAAGTCCCGTTGCTATGTGCGGCAATCGAAGCAGGTGGATTTTATCAGCGAGGCGGAATCTCTCATCTATGGGATGCTGATGCTTACGGTGGGGAACTGTTCGTATCGGCTGATGCTATCGACGCTAATCACTTCAACGACGAGACATGGGGCAATGGTCAAGTGTGGGCGGATGGAGTCGGAGAACTTGCGTACCCACGAGGAAGCGAACTTTTGGTCTTCAAATACGACCCATCGACTGACCCATTCTATCGCAACATTGCTACGAGTGTCATGACCACTCCTCTTTACAAAGCAGGGGACTTGGTGACGACGCCGTTGCCAAACAGTACACTGACAATGAGCAATTCAATCGTGAATAGGTTTGCCCAATATGAGGGATGGAGTGTGCATGATTGGGTGTTCCCTCAAATCGAACTCATGCGCTATCTCGGCCGTGAAGACAAAGCGGCGGCAATGCACCCTCGACACAGCCTGAATACAGGGAACGACCCCATATTCCATCCCACCTTGCATTGCTCATCGTTCCGATTCATGGATAACGGCAAGTCAATGATGGCGGCCATCCACAGAGACTACATTGGCTCGGAGGAGGAATACCCCGCAAGTGACATAAATTACCCACCTAACCCCGATTCGGGTTCGGGTGGAGGATGCCCTGCGGGCTACTATCGAAGCGGCAACGAATGTGTGCCTATCACGAGCGGTGACAGCCCAAACACAGGAGAGCAACACCTTGACCCAATCACAGGTGAAGTGTTGCCGACTCCACCTCCCTCTCCGACTAACGGAAGCGGAACGGGTCATCAAGGTGGAGGAGATAACTTCGACCTGTCTCCATCGTGGGCAAGAATTGTAACGAACACCAGTGCTCGTTCCCTGATTCTGTTATGGTCGGATATTCCCGCCGATAACGGCAAGGCTGTCGGAGGCCGACGGATGTTCGACGCCGAGGCGATTCGTGTTGATGGCGAAACATATTACACACAGAATTGGACTTTCAAGGACTCGTGGTGGAGTGGTTCTCGTATCTCATATTGGTACTCAGAGAGCGGTCAGAGAGCAATCCCAATCACTTATGGCTCATACCCCGAAGTGAGGTGTTCCTACGCTGTTTTGCCTAAGAGCCTGCCACATTTATTCATTGCAGGGATTCAGCACGGTTATCCCACCCTGCAACCCCTTGAACTCATCTCAGGCTACTCCGACTCACCTGCTCAGTCCAACATTGATACATGGGCCACTGAGCGTGCCGACCATTTGAAAATGACAACATTCGTACCCACCACTATTGGATTCTCTGACTTCGGAGCGAGTGCCAATCCGCATCAAGAATGTGGGTGGTCGGGTTGGTCGTTCCCTCGTGGGTTATACGACCCGATAGGCTACGGTGACAACACTGTGTTCTTCTCTGACTCACCCGAAGCGGCGAGTGTGGCAATGGGAACATCTGTCACACCAACATTGCAGGCGCAGTGGAATGGTTTTGGTCGCACTGACTCGTACAATCTGATGAGAGGAACACAGTCGTTTTGGAGTCATCATGGCCCGCTACACTACGGGATAACAACGACCAATCACCCGTTCAAGCCCACGAGAACATGGAAGCAGGTTCACGGTGGAGTGGGTTATGACATACCGATTCACCTACTCGCTCCTGCACAGGTGTCAGTGCGTGCTCGTGCGGGTGGACGCAACAGTCTTGACCTTGAAATGGAGACTCCGTTTCACAGAACTGACACGCTTCACTTGGACGGAGGAATCAAGTTCAACACAGGCTATGAATTGGGTGGCAAGGCTACACCTGCCTCAGCACGAACTCCATTGGGTCAATACTATCTCCGAACTAACTTATGGGACGACGCATCACGAATAGCAGGCAACACTACACAGGGATTGGGTGCAGTCGGAACAGAGATTGGTCGTGGGCCGTTGTTGGTTGGAGACAAATTGAATGCGTTTTGGAACGACCATCCTACCGAGCACTTTCACGCAGGGGCGATACCTATTATGCCCAATAACGACTACGACTTGGCAGTCATCGAAAACGAACGATACGCACCTGCAATTCTTGGTCGAATCGACGAGATAAGTGACCTCGACTATGTTGCAGTCGCCGAGCAATTGCAGTCGTCGGTTGATGTTCATGTGTCTTCTGTGACACGGCCAATGTGGGACTCAGGTTCAATCGTATCAGGAAGAGGAACGGGTTCAGGGGACACGGTCAAAGCGAGCCTCGTATCACAGAATCGAGGTGAGATGAGTGGTGAGGTCATCCGATTGGCGGCCGAATCCAAGAGCACCTATCACGACGACGGTCTTGGAAAGGGGCAAAGGATTCTACGAACCGACGACGGGACACTGCACATATTCAACATTGAACGGTCAGGTAAGACAGGAATGGGCGAAAATCCAGTGTTCACTCACTACTCAAAACCGTTGCATAACGACCTATTTTGGAATCGAAAGGCACAGCGAGTCAATCCATCAGTCTCAGCCTACGATGGAAAAGACGAGGTTGGCCCGCACATCGGAGTGAGCCAACACCTGCGTTCGGCTTGCTTTGCTTCCGATAGTAGAGGTACTATTCACGCTATTGTAGAAATTGAAGACTCGAATGCGGAACATAAATTGTATTATACATACGCAAATAGGAAATTGGTTTCCTATAACCCGTCACCTGTGTATGAATGGGATTGGTCACAGCACACGGCAGTCATCATTGGCAATCAGTCATCGTATGATTTGAGAGAGCCTTCATTGGCATGCGACAGCAACGATAGGTTGCACCTCGCTTGTCGCATGGTTGATGCTAAGACGCACATCATTTACAGTACAAAATTGGTCACTGATACATCGTTTTTGCCTTTGCCACCATACATCTCAGACCCTTCGGGGTGGACTGATAATTCTTGGTCGAAGGTCAATGCCACTACGAGCGAACCAGTCGTCGCATCAGACAATGATGGCGGCTCGACGAACCACAAGGTTACTGACTGTGACAAACCGAAGGTTTGCCTTATCGGCAACGATACACCAATGGTGTTTTATCGAGGTGGAGCGGCGGCGGCGGCGAGCACTTTGGGCGACAGAGCGCATAACGCAATCTACGCAAATGTCGGTCGAAACGAAACAGGCAGTTACGACCCTGCGGGCCGATTCATATTCGATTTGAGCAAGGCGATTCATGTTGTCGGTGTGCAAAATGCGGCTCAGTATCCTACTCAGAATGTCATTTACTACGATGCAATCATCGACGAATCCAACCGTGCCTATGTGACGATAATCAAGGACGACGCAGGGCGAACAGTCCTAATTAACTCGTTCAACGCCGCAGTCCCATTCTCAAAACAATACACATCGGCCAATGGATTAGGTGTCACTAAAGCGTTATTCATACCCAAAAATGCGACTGTGCGCCCCGATTATCAACACATGACAATGACGACCAATGGCAAGGGAGAACTACACATGATTCTCGGTTTCACTCTTGCGGGTGCGGACGCTGATAGGATAGTAGGTGGCCTGTTCAGAGACGGTGTGACAGACGCAACCATAGCACCCCTTCAATGGGCTACAACACCTGCAAGTGACGCATCAACCACCCCGCCTGCGGCTAAGGGTGACGGTGGAGGATATGTGGTGACGGGAGACGGAGATTGGCCTGATGGTGGTACATTCCTTGAACCTTCGACAGGTAAAGTGACTCACTTCATGGAAGTGTGGATGCCCACATTTGAGTTCTCACAGGACGCAACAGAGGCCGATGAAGTCCTTCGTTCAATCAATGTCCGATGGCTGTCCGTACCATCTATGAACTACGATTCGACTAACGGTTGGTATCCTGTCGGCTCGGCGCAGTCGATGAACGGACATGAGGATTTTACCCACACCAACCCACAGTTACGCAATCAGAGATTTTGGGGATTCGATGCAAGTGAACTCGATTTGAAATGGGCAACCAATGAACTGTCTTGGATGAACACCATGCACGGCGGAGCGAGATTGTACTATCCGTACTTGGGCGGCTCTTTCACCACAGTCGGTGAAGGTGACACGACAGGTTTGGGTGTCGCAGGTTGGCCTATCTGACATGATAACAGCACATCGTTTCTTTGAGAGAATCCGTGATTCTTTATATACTGTCGAGGAAACCTTTGTCCGCTATCTTTATATAGGACTGCACCCTACGATTAAACAGAGGCGAAAAAGAATGACTTACTACACCAACATCGAATTAACAAACATGGACTACACCGAACATGCAATCGCCGAAGAAGTGAAAGAATCCCTTGTATTCTTCGTTCTCGGAGAACAGGTTGAACAGATACCTGCCCGTCGTGGCTCAACCGAACGAAAAGCCAATTCTCATGCACGAAGACAATATCGAAGATTCCGAAGAAACCTCCTTTCGGCTGTCGAAGAAGCATTTTATGACGGCACATGGGATTCATACAAACACTTCGTTTGAAATAGGTGGGTCTCCCCTTTAGGGGTATGACGGTCGTCCGTATCAACATTCCTTCTAAAGCAAAATTGCCTGACATGTGGGATGAGATACAACCGCACTTTCCCCATCCCTCGCCTCGCAAATATCAAGACGATGCGCTCTCCGTAGCGTATTGGGCGTTGGAAAACGACGACTTTGACAACATAGTCATCCAAGCCCCGACGGGCATTGGCAAGTCTCCTATCGCCATGACGATTCAGAATAAGTTCCAATCAGCGTACCTCCTCACACCCTCTTTGGGACTGACGGAGCAATACAAAAAGGACTACGGACACCGTCTTAGCGAAGTCAGAGGCCGTTCTAACTTCGACTGTTGGGCAAGGTCAGGTACGGCCAAAGGTGCGCCCTGTTGGTCTAAGAACAGCGGCTCGTGCAAGCACTCCAAGCGTGAAGAAGACGGAGGAGAGCCATGTGGCTACTACGAGCAACGATTCGCCGCTGAGGACGCTCGTCTGACACTATCCAACCCTGCCTATCTGTTCCGTGCCGTTCGTGGGTTCACGAACTTCCAACAGCGAGAGTTCGCCATCATTGACGAAGCACACGATATGGAGGGATTCATCCACGACCTGCTTGAGGTTCGGTTGTCCGCTAAGGAATGGCAAACCGTCTTTGGCAAAGGGAGATTCCCAAACCACCTCACCCCGAAGGATTGGAGAGCCGAATTGAAGGAGCGTCAGGAATTAGCCAAGACAGCCCTCTCTAAGGCCGAAGCGGATTTAGGCATGGGAACGACCGAGAAGCAAGTCGAGGCCATTAGAGACGCTGTTAGCAAGTTAGAAACGGCAATTGAGATTCTTCACAGACCGAGCAATGTTCATGTGTCATTTGAAAACAACAAATGGGGCAATTATCTGATTCTGAAACCGATTCGGGTTCGGGAATATGCGGCTGAGATTCTTGAGAGCGTTTCACAGCGACGAATCATGCTATCGGCCACGATACTCGACATAGACACATTCCTACATGGATTGGGTCTTGAAGAGCAAAAGACGCTCTACATCAACATCACCGAGTCGCCATTCCCGAAGGAGAACTTCAATGTGCATTATGTCCCATGTGGTTCAATGTCATGGGCGAAGCGACGGCACACGATTCCAAAGCAGGTCAAGGCGTTGGATGCGATACTGCGACAGTATCCGAACAAGCGAGGGGTTATCCTGCCACATAGCCATGCGATACGCAAGGAGGTCGTTCAGGGACTCATCGACTTGGGTCACGGAGATAGGATACGGACTCACGATTCCAATTCAAGAGCGAGGGACGAAGTGCTGACCGAGTTCTTTAGCGGCGAAGGTGACAACCTCGTACTCATCTCAACCTATGTCACTCAAGGGTTCGATTTCAAGGGCAAATTGGCGGAGTTCCTGTGCATCCTAAAAGTGCCGTACCTGCCAACCAAAGACCCCGTTATCGCCGAGCGTATGATGCAAGACGAGCGTGCATGGCGTTCGGTGCATGAGGACACTCCCTCCTGCCCGTATGAGCCTCCGACCAAGTACAGTGGCGACCTGTGCGGAGCAGGTTTCACCTGCCCTGCACCGTGTCAGAAGTGGTATCAATTGCAGACCGCCCTATCAATCGTACAAGGTGCAGGTCGTGTGGTCAGGACTCCCGACGATGTGGGTCATTTGTTCATCCTCGATGGAGCATGGCAACGGTTTGCTCGCAACAGCGCACACCTCATCCCGTCTTGGTTTAGAGACAATATCCAAGACGCACCTCGATGGTTAAAGCGTCAGTTATAGACGACAGTGTTATATAGGTGTGACCCATAGGACATAATATGAGCAACATAAAAGACACAGGCGACTCAATCGAACTTGACCTACGACAGACACCCTTACTACGAAAAGTAGTCGAGGCGTTGGTTCTGACGAACTCCACTATCGAACCTGCTGACAACGCTCTCGCTGTTGCTCAGGGGATTGGCCCATACGCACCTCTCATCGAACATAAGCGACCCGACCTTCAATAACCGCATACGGCCTCTTTAGGCCATGAGTGAGGAGGCAGAGCGGTACTCTCGTATCGTCCGTGCTCCGTCTGATGACCCCATGATTATCACGCCACCGAAGGTTCTCCTTGACGAGGCTGAACGATTGGGGCAAGACCCACGACGGCCAAGAACGGCTGTGGCACGATGGGTTGCTACGACATGGGCTGAGACTCGCAAGGAGTCGATACGCCGAGGCATTGATGTTCCCGAAGCGTTGCAGGCCACTGCCGACGAAAAGGAATTGATGGAGCGACCCGTTCACTTTCCTCCTGACTTTGGTCTCGGCCTAATCCCGTTTCCAAACGAACTCGGCGGACAATGGAAATTGGATAAGACGGTCACGACTTGCTACACGAGCCTATCGACGCCGAGACCTTTCGACCCTCACTTGCACGGTGACATGACAACGAACTCGGTTGGATTCGGCTACCACTATCACGGCAAATCTCCGTTCCCCGACAAATACGACATAGTCAATCGCCGAGGCGGTGGCGGTCGTGGTGGATTCTCATTCACCACAGGGCCGACCGAAGGCAATTATCCACAGACCATCCTGCCATCTCCGACCTTCGATTTGGGCAAATTGGGCTTCTCTGACGGCGGTTTTAACCCCGAAGGTCTCCAATATACCAACAGGCCCAAACGCATGCGCCTGACGGGCCTACGCAACGGTTGGAAGCATAAGGCGTTCTTCGTCAGGTCGAGACAGGTGATGTTCAGGAATGTGTACGGGCCAATGTCTGTGGATGAAGCAACACCCCAAGCACCGACTGTGGTTCTCAACGGGTCGTTGCCGATTCAAGGGATAACCTCGATTGCTTCTGAACACCGTCTCAATTCACCCCGTAGCCTATCGGTGTCAATATCCTCAATCGCAGGCAGGCGTGCAGGCATGTTCAAAGTCGGGGACACGATTCAAGCGTATGCGACTCCGAGGGGTTGGGCAAATCCTCCGTTGATTTTCACAGGGTACATTTCAGACATAGAAGAAGGAGCGAGGACAATCAGAATCACATGCCTCGATGCACTCGGATTCTTGACGAATGAAACCATAGTCACCGACACCTCGATAGCAAAGGGTGATGCGGCGGCCATGATTAAGCAAATCATAGGCGGGTCGGCCTACGCCCCTCCTATCGGCCGCATTAGTACCCTGAGCAATGTATCCATCCCGTCGGGAACTTCGCTCGTGGGCAAGACGAGATTGGAGGCAATTCAAGTCGTCCTCGGATTCATCAATGTAGCACCAAAGCCGATGACGATTTATGCCGACGGACAGGGCTACATTCACCTTCGGGAACTGCCCGAAGTGGATGACGCTTCGATGACCCCCTTCGTGGGTGGACGACTGCCGAGAACCGCTGTACCGCAAGACTTCTATGCGACCAATATCGAGAAGACTAAAGGTGATTTGACGAACTTCAATGTGGTCATCGTCAAGAACGATAAAGCAAATGTATCGTACATGTACCCAACCGCCGATTCTCCGAACTTTCCACAGCGACCAGTGCATCGAGTGGTACACGATTCAACGATACAGAATGACACGCAAGCGGAGACATTTGCTCGATTGCAGTTATCCAATGTCGGTCGAACAAGGGAGCAATACACCGTCGAAGGTTTGCCTGAGCGGTTTGATATGCGAGCAGGTGAAGTCATGGACTTTGCATCATCTCAAGGGATTGCAGGCCGTCACCGACTGTTCGCTGTCTCTTGGGAGATGACACCTGAAACATCGTTCATGACGCTTGAGGTCGGCCGCTTATCAGCGGACTTGGCATCAACACTTCGATTCGCCAATCAGTTATCCATCTGACGAGCCGCTTTGTCATCGAGGTAAGCCAATAACTTCGCTTCTCGGTCGTTAATTGAGACCCATACATAGAATGCTTTTTGCATAGTGGCGTTGTCATTCAATGTCAGGTGAGGTTCACCGTTTGGCAATTCGATTATTTTACTGAACTCTAAAATGTATTGACCGAATGACATTCCTAAGAAGTCGTTTGCTCTTTTGGTTAGGCGGCGGGTTGCTGTGTCTTGGCGCATGTTTTACCCTATGGGCCACCCCTATATAATACTATCGGCAATTCAAACCTTTATGTGAGTGCAGGGGCTTCACGACTCCCCTGCGTGATACCGAAGTATCGAATCATGCCGTTTATTGGACTGCCGCATTGAAGAACGAAGGGGGGACATTGCCCCAATTCGCTCTGATTAGTCCTATGGGTCTCCCCTATATAATACTATCGGCAACCAAAACCTTTATATGGGTGACACCCCTACGATAGAATACAAGGCCGTGTGGGTGGAAGGCCCACCAACGCTAACCATAGCGTCGAATGCGGGGGCAACCCCGTATATACGGTGAGTAAAGTGCAACGCAACGGAATAGGCAAATAGCCAAACCGCAGAGGAGAGCACCGCACCTTACTCAATCCGAGAGGGTCGCACCCGACTAAAACATAGGCACTGCGGCCCTCTCAATCTCCTTTGATATTATCGGCAATCAAAACCTTTATATGGGTGATACCCCTACGATTAAACATGACGGAACACAGATTCATGATAGCCTGCGCCCGATGCGGTTGGAACTTCACAGACCAATACATCAAGAATAACACAGATGGAAACATCAGACCGATGTTCGGAGACCAATGTTCATGCGGTGGTATGGTTGAGCGTTATGACTTTGATGAACCAACGCCCGAACCCAAAGGATTCTTCGCAAGAATGATTGGGGCTTTTCGCAAAAACAACGCATGAAGGTTTGGAACACCGATAGGTTTTCGAGTCCTTCACCTTCGATTTGTCCGAATCGTCCGAATCTTTAACCCCCCTACGGGGGGTTATGGGTTTCGATTGACCCTGACTTAGGGTCTTACAGACATATATGTTAGTTATTGTGTGTGTGTATAATGTAGGGAAGGTAAAGTATCGAATTAAACGAGATGGTTAAGAAGGTGGGTGCATCGTGGTGAGAGGCATGAACCCCGACTTCCAAGTACACCAATCGACAGAATCCTCCTCGGATTTTCTGTTTCAAATAAATGAAATGGCTGTCCGTCTCACCTTTTTGTCTTCGACTAAGGGACGCATGGAGTTCTCGGCTGACATTGGTGGAGAGCCAATGGGCAAGGTCAATGTTCTCTCACAGCACAGCATAGCCCGCATGGCTAAGGCAGTCTGTGACGATAAGGACGAGATTGAAGAGTTCAAGCAAACCTTCCTGAAAGCAGGTGTCATCCTCCGTGAAGGGACTTATGTCGTAGCGACCATCGAGGATAAGAAAGACGCCGAGATTGATGCCCTGTTGGGTGAAACATCAACCTACGGAGAGATTGAAGAAAAGTCAATCAAGGAGTTCTTGGGACAGCGTCACTTGGTCGATAAAATTAACAGGATTCTCCACGAGAGCCGTGAGACTCCGTTCGTCGGCGACGATGCAAACCTACTCCTCACATTCCTCGTATTCCTGTCCTGTAAGACCGACAATCCGCTCAACCTTGAGATGATTGGGCAGTCAGCGAGCGGCAAGACATACATGACGCTAACGGCCCGCAACGGCTTCCCTAAGAGCATGATTATGGTGCTTGCAGGTGCTTCAAAAGAGGCTCTCAAGTACGACTATGACGAGGTCGATGAGGACGGCAATTTCATCGTGAATGTCGATGGCCGTTGCATCGTCGTCTTGGAGAAGGACGAATCCTATGCGTTCATCAAGAAAATGAAACCGATTATGTCGGGGGACGATGACGAACTTGTTTGGAAAACGCCCATCAAGAACGAGTTATCGGGCGAGATAGAGACACGAGACTTCATCATCAGGGGACGACCATCATTCATCACTTTGACGACTCGCAATCCAAACGAGCAAGAGCAAATCACCCGTCAATTGATTATGACACCCGACACCACAGTCGAGAAGGTCAATTCTGTGGTCAAGAACACCTTGCTCGCTAAGGCTCGACCCGAACAATTCACAGTCCACCCTGACCTGAAAATGCTCCAAGCCGCCATGCTGTCTTTGAAGCGATACCGTGTCCGCAACATATTCGCTCCACTCATGGTTGATTTTTTCCCTGCTCGCAACGCTCAACATCAGCGTGACATTGGCAAGGTGCTGTCGATTATCGACGCCGTGACGCTCTTGCATCAGAACCAACGAGTCGTTCAAAAAGACGCTCATGGCAATGAGTTCCTGCTATCCTCAATCGAGGACAATGTCATCGGCCTACTTCTCTGTGACTTGGTCTTGAGAGCGAGCCTGTCGGGTGTCCCTGACGACTCATGGACGGTGTACCAACAGATGAACGCCATGTCAGAGGCCAAGCGTCCACTAACGGAGGACAACATTCTACAATGGCTCGGACTGCACGCATTCACCATCAGCAAGAACGCACTCAAGGAGAAGCACTTGCCAACCCTTGAAGACGCAGGTCTGATTGAGGTCGGTCGTCGTGGTGGCGGTCGTGGTGGCGGCAAGAAGTCCTACAAATTGGTCAAGTCCCGTGAGGGGTTGATGGACGACTACGCTCTCGCACCACTGTTTATCGAAGCGGCTTCCAACAATCTACCATCTCTCGCAGTCGAGTTCGACGATGTGATTTCAAAAGCCGAAGCCGCTTTGTCCGCATTCCCCCTCAAGGGTGAAGACAGCAACCTACTACGCTCGATAGGATGCAAGACGAAGGAACAGTCGAATGTTTGGCGTTCGCTATTTTTGCCATCGTACCTCCGACCTTCGGGCAAAGGAACTCTCCTTTGGGACATCGTCGGCAAGGATTCTAAGCACCGCAAGTCTCTGTTCAAGGGTGACGCTTGGTTCTCGTCCAAGCACTCGGCGACAGACGCATTGGCTGAACGCCGTGAAGTCAAAGAAGCAATCAAGACAGCCTCGCAGTCAGGCGAATTGGGCGACGACGACCTATGGGAAGCCATGATGGAGGCACAGTTAAACCGCATCTCAGACGACCCTGAAAGTGGGGTTTGAACTGTTTCTTTCATATAGGTGGGGGAGACTTGGGAAAATTACAGGAGACACCAATTATGGCATCAAAGACCCTACCGAAGAGCGTGCAGAGCAGACTACAACCTTTCATCGACAAAGGAATCCAAAATGGAATCTTTTCAGATGAGCAACCTGTGGTGGCACTGTACCGAAGAAAAGCGCAAGAACTCAAAGAAACCGTCACAGAACTCGGCGGCATGAAGAATGCGAACGCACAGCGATTCGTTGCTAACTGCGTACTCACCGACCTATCCGCAATGCTACGACAGAAGTCGTACATGGCTCACCTTGACATTTGGTCTGTTGATTCACGAATGACCCGCACAGGCCGTGCTATGGCTAATGTGTTCGGCCAAGTCGTCGTTGAAGACGGTGACTCGACTATGGATGCGGCACTCTTCAAAATGTCCCTATGGGACGAAGACGCTTCTCTCGCTGACGACCTCAGTGGTGGACTGCAATATGTTGCATCCATCTCATGCAAGAACCTCGACCGTGAGATTCTTGACCTTCGCCCTCTCTCAGGAATGACGATTTTCACCGAAGAAGAACACGAGCACGGCGACCGTGCCGAACTACTTCGTGAAACCTACGATGTGACACCAATTGCTCAATTGGAGGACGACATTTCACGCAACCGTAGCGACTATCGCTTGGTTGAAGCGACTGTGTCCTATGCAGGTGTTCAACAGTCCAAGACAGGGAACTCCTTCGGCAAAATGTTGCTCAAGGACGAATCCACCATGACACTTGAAGCGATTGAATCAGGCGAAGGCTTGATGCTCAACGCTCTCTGTGACACGGACACCGCCAACCGCTTCGGCAAGTACAGCGAAGTCTTGGCCCTCGTGACCACTTCAATGTCCGACCAATACGGGCTATCGGCTACAATCGAATCCGCTGTCGGAGTCGTTGTCATTGCTCCTCCACGAGTCGAAGCACCAAAGTCAGGTGACGACTCTGAGGACAACGCATCGGACTACTTCAACACCAATGTCGAGACAATCGACCTCGATGACGACTCCTCCGAGGAGACCGTCGAAGAGACCGTTGAAGAGACCGTTGAAGACGCTCCTGCGCCGTCCAAGAAGGACACGAAGGCCGAAGCACCCAAAGAGGGTGAAGAAGGTTGGACTGCCGAAGGCGACGACGAAGAATGGGACGACGATTGGGATTGAATCTCAATTCCCTGACACTCATGGGTGAGTGTAGGTTTTCACCATCACAGGTTGCTTTCCACTTTTTTCGGCTCTCTGTGCGTTTCTTTCGCCTGCACTCGCCCTCCTACTCATGGGGGGTCGGGGTTTGGGGTTATTCCCCGACCCGCCACCTTTAGACACAACGCTTATATAGGTGTGACCCATAGGATAAAACATGCCTAAAGACATACACAAATGGGTCGAAGAGACCCGACGACGACAACACATGACTCAACGAATCGACGCATTAGAGGCCGAGATTGAAGAACTTAACACTCAGATTGCTGAGAAGAACAAAGCCGTCGCCATGCTCATAAGAGCACGGACTCTCAGCATTGATAAAGCCCGACGCTCTGAATGAACCCTTCATATAGGTGGGTGTGCTAATTCACCTCATGGCACGCAAGAAGAAGGCACAGGCATACGCAGACCTAATCGCATCATGCGACACAGGCGACTCGATGATTAAGAACAGACCCCGACACATCAAGTTACAGGGTTTCAGCGGAGCAGGCAAGTCCACATGGGGCTTGACTTTCTTCTCTCACCACGCTAAGGATTTGAAGCCCGAAGAGGCTCTCATGTGCATCATCGACTGTGACCTTGAAGGCCAAGCCGACTTGATTGCTCGTGATGAAATCGTCACACCCAATCTCCGCTCTCGCATCCTACGAAAGGTATGCCGAACACCCGACGAAGTGAATGATATTTCACTCGCTTTCATCGACCTGATGCGCCAACACCAAGAGGAATATCCTGACGGTGTGCGAGTCATGGTCATGGAGAACGAAGGTGCGTATTACCTGTCCTGCCGTGAGCATTACTCCGTCAGCGTACATGGTAAGACCGAGGGCGAACTCTTGCTCTCACGGCAACAGGAGGCTATCTCACAGGGCAAGAAAACATTGCCTGCCTATGCTGAGGGTCAAATGCACGCCTACAAAGTCATCAACAAATTGTTCTACTCGCCGTATGAGCGATTGAAAATTGGTGGCGAGATGTATAACTATCACTTCCTCAGTACGGTGCTTCTCAAGACCAAGACCGAGAACTACGGCACACCCAACGAGAACCGTGTGGTGCTCGCCGCAGGTCGTCCTGACATGACCGACCCCCTATTCGACTGGATAGTCGAGATGACTCAGCAACAGCGCACAGTCAAGGGTGAAATTGAAAGCCGACACTTTGCTCACATCAAAAAGAGCCGAGCCTGCAAACCATTCAGATTGGAGAATCCATCCCAAGAACGATTTTGGAAAGCAGTCGAAAAGTCATCTCAATGAGGCATTAAAATGCGAGTTCCCTACATATCCGCTTCACGGTTGAAAACAGCGCAGGAATGCTCTCTCAAGTACCATTTCCACTACGAAGAACCCAACGCCGATGCTCAAGCATTGAAGGAGGTTGGCAACCATCGTGACAACAGCCAAGCAGGGCGCATGGGGAACAATGTTCACGACGCTCTTGAGCGTTGGCGAACACCTGACCCTGAGACGGGCAAGACACCGAAGCCCTCATTCGGCCGACTAATGACCTACTACAAAGAAGTCAATGCCGAGCGTGAAGTGGACTTTGCGTTCTATGAAGACGGCAAGAAAATGCTCAAGCGTTGGTTCGACCGTCGTGGTCGAGACCCCGTTCGTGTGCTTTACTGCGAGCGTATGTTTGGTTCGTTCGACCCCCTTATCGGGCCGCATATCCTTGAGAGGACAGGTACGCCCGTTCTCGGTTTCATTGACCTCATCATCGAACATAAGGATGGCACTATCGAACTGATTGACTACAAAACCCAACGGCTCGACATAACACAGGCAGAGGCTGACCACTCGGTTCAAGCCGCAATATACCTCGCAGTGGCCCGTGAATGGTGGCCTGACAGACCAATTCAATTCACCTTTGACCTACAACGACATGGCACAGTTACGACCGTGTGGACTGATGAGAGGCTTGAGACCTTCAAGGACTGGCTACACGGCCAATACGAGTCCATTCTCGCCGTTGATTCGTCTGACACCATGAAAGTACCTGCTGAGATAGGCAAGGGCTGTCAGTGGTGCTCGTACAGCCCGATATGCCCGAAGGCTCAATCACTGCTTCAAAACGGTGCGTGGGACATGCTCACGCCGAACCTCGATGGAGACCTCAATGACATGCTCGACGAACTGGCAACAATCAAGGCGAGCAAGGCCATGCTTGAGAAGCGCAAAAAGGCTATCGACAATCATATCAAGACCGAGGTATTCGACCGCACCATGAAGGTCGAAGACTGTAAAACCGAGACTGACAATTGGTCGATTGAGTGGAGAGAACAAAACCGCCGCTCGTACATTCCTTCTGAGGTTCAGCGTCTCGTACCACCGAATGTGTTCGGAACTATGGTGTCCTTATCGAACTCAGCAGTCGATAGGGTCTTGCCTATTCTTCCCGATGATGTTGCCGACGCAATCAAGAGAACTCAAATTGTCAAACCCCAACGCATGCTTATCATCAAGCCAAAGGAGAGCGGGGATGACGACCAAGACCAATGACGACGAAGACCATGTCCCGTCGTCGAAGTACGGCAAGCGGCGAAAGGGCCGTTTAGGTAAATCGGATGGTCGCAATGTCCGTCGTCTTTGGGCCGCCATGATTGAAGCAGGTGCAGTGTTCCCCGAAGGAACTCCAATATCAACAGGCGAGATACTCACGCTCGATAACCAACCGTTTGAGATGAACAGGTTATCGAACCACTTAGCCAAGAAGCCTCACCTGTTCTTCAACGCAGGCTCAGTCAGAATCGCTTCACTGGATGGCCGAACCAAGTACCCTCAGAAGGTTTGGCTCGCCTATCCCGACGCATACGATGAAGTATAGTCGGCATCTTTATATAGGTGATAGCCCTACGATTAAACATGGCGAGACTAACACCCATACAGAAAAACGCAATGCAATGGTTCACCGAAGGCTACACATACATTGAATGTGACCCTCGTGGATGGAAACCATACAAAATACAGACCATCCGCTCTCTCATCAAGAAGGGCTATATCGAAGTCGATGAACCACCCTACAAATTGGAAGACCCATACCTTGCGACCGATTCGGTCAAGGTTCTCATCCCCGTTCCTCTTGACCCAAAGCACTTCCTTTCCCGCAAGTCCCGTTAAGTAGGTGGGCGCACCCTCTGAGGGTATGCTGACTCCGAACTCAAGGGTGACACGCTCCGCTCGCATATCAGCGAACGGTGGCAGTCTTGCGTCGTTCCTGACGATGCTTGCACTCGACACACCTGCTGTCCCTGTCCGCATCCTCTTTGAGAATGAAGGGGCTTCATGTTGGACGATGAACGCAGGCAAGACAATCATGACATTCATTGACAGATACCCGATAGATGGGTTGAAGGTCAAAGAGCCGTGTGCCATCGTATGCAACCCGAAGGAGGTTGCTGACCTCGTCCGTAGCAAATCACGGGGCGAGACAATCCGACTATCCACAGAGGCGAGTGAGCCAATCAAAATCTCCACGAAGGACAGAGGCGGTGCTGAGATAATGCCTGCCGATGAAGACGACTGTATGACAATCCCTGACCGCAATGTGATGCCGAGCAAGGATGGTAAATTGCTGTTCCCGATGTTTGAGAATGAGCCTGCTTCAAGCGAGGCTCTCATTGACAAATCGGTTCTGATGACGGCGAGCATGGAGATGGCGACAGCCAATGCTCCGTATGTCGTTATGACTCTCGATAGCAAGAGCGAAGTCAGAGCAGGTCACTGGACTGCAAAAACCACCCGCTCTTGGACTCCGATTGAAGCCGAAGTCAAGGGTGAACCATTCACCGTTGCATTCACTGACTCATTAAAGTCGATTCTAAGCCTTCTAACGGCCTCAAATGCTCTCAAGGTCTCCAAGCACCACAAAGGACAATTCGTGGCTTTAGAGACCCTTACAGAACCCAAAATAACCATAATCGCCACAGAGGCAATCAAGGAGATATGAATATGACCGACAATAGATGGACTGAAACCGCCGAGCAAGTATTGGGATTGACAGATGAGGACAGGAACAGTCTTCGCCTGCTGACGACAGTGGATTTGATTGTAGCCCAATTGGGAATCACCGATGAACAGGTTGCACTTGCATACGAGAACAGGCTACGGAATGAGATTCAAAAGACTGCCTCGTCCCTAACAGACCTCGCCAAGCAAACCTCAGATAAGTAGGGACTGTTAAGAACCGTATAGACCACAGGCATTGGTATGACCGTCCACCAATTCTCAGGTGTAACTGCTAAAATCACCGTCTCTTCGAGCCTCGTAGGCTTCGTATCAGGCGATTTCACTGTCGCAGTAGCAACAGGCCGATACACTGAACTGAACAGCAAAACAAGCGCATCTCTGACTCGTGGTCTCCGAACCGTTTCAGGCACTCTCAAGAAGGCTTGGGGCATTGGAGACAACACACTCTACACCTACTTCAACACCGACCAAGTGTTCGACATCACCTTCGATAACGACGGTGACGGAGCAGGCGGGGCAACAGGAGCAAACACCTACACACTGACGGGTTGCATGTTCACTGACATGGCCGTAGAAGGCATTGAAGCAGGTGCTGAGGGAGCGTTGATGATTAACGCATCCTTTGAAGGCTTAGACTGGTCGAGAGACGCTTGAGGCGATTTAGCATGGCAAGGAATAACAATTTTTCAGCAACATTCTCGCAAGAAGCGGGCGACGGAGCAAGCGGATTCTCTGAATCGAGTGGTACAAAATCATTCACATCAGGAGACGCTGTCAAAATCGAAGGAAGCGTTGGCCTCGCCGCAGTCCAATACAGCACAGCGTCCTTCGGGTTCGCACAGGCTGACGGTATTTACTTTGAGAACCGTGACTCGACTAACTTCATCACACTCACACTACAAACAGGAGCGGCGGCTGACTTCGCCGCTCTGAACATTGCACCTAACGGCGTATTCTGTATTCGATTTGATGCAAGTCAAGCCGCTATCACACACATCTCTGTTCTCGCTGACACAGCGATATGCAATTTTGTCATGTGCCTTGCGGAGTGATGAAAATGACACGAACCAATCTCCCTTTGCTACAACAAATGTGCAAAACGGCGGGCAAAATCGTTCCTACGGAATGGCCCGACGGCTTGCTTGGTATCGGCTTCGATATGCGAGCGTGGGTGGAGACTCAGGAGACTCTCCCAAAAAAGGCAGGAAAAACAAAACCCAAGACCGTCAAACCTGAGACGGACGAATAAATCTCGTTGGAGGCACACACATGACATGGTTAGACACAGCAATAGAGCAAGCAGGCAGTCCCGTATTGGTCGATATAAGCGACTTGGGACTCGGACAGGACGCAATCGAGGTTATGCCTCTCAGTGCAGGGGAATATCAAGTTCTCAAATCGCACCCTGAGATGCGTAACTTGACTGACCCCGACGACAAACAAGAGCGTCTCGGTCTTCTCATGGTCTGTGAGATGATGCAAAAGTGCGACAAAGAAGTCACATGGGGCAAATTGAAGCAGTTACCTCTACAAACACTCGCCGCACTATCCAACAAAATAACCCTCGCTTTGGGTACGACTCAAGGCGGTGGAGTGTTGGGGGAATAGTAGCCCTCGCCGAAACAGACGAGGGGCAATTTCTGATTCACCTTATGGAGGCTCACTCCATGACACCCGCTGAATGGCGGGACTTAGAACTCCGTGACCGTGTTTTCCTCATGTCAGCGCACGCTGAGAAGAACCGTAGGCATAATAACCAAGTGGAGCAATCACAGCGTAGTGCAAAGCACTCGCAATTGAAGAGGAGGTGAGAATAAACAATGTCGTTCGCTATGGGAGGGGGAATCACCGAAGTATTGGTGGAGATAGGAGCGGACACCAAAGGCTTCAAGAAAGGCATGACGGAGGTCTCACAGGCGTCGTATGCGGCAGGTGGAGCATTCTCTCGGTTCGGTACTATCGCTCGTTCATTCCTATCCCCTACTGCGGCGGGATTGTCAGCAATCGCTCTCTCGGCAAAGAGCATGGGGACATTCATCAAACAGTCATCGGAACTGTACCTTGAGTACAACGATGTGCTCTCACGGACAGGTGCTATTCTCGGTGTCACTGCGGGCGAGATGTCTGACCTTGATACGGAGATTAAGAAAGTCGGTGCATCGACCCGTTTCACAGCAACACAGGTCGGCGAAGCGGCCAATCTCCTCGCTATCGCAGGTGTCAAAGCGGACGAGATGATTTCAGATAAGGCGTTGGAGAACCTCGTCAAGTTCGCTATCGCAGGTGGAGTCGATATTCAAACGGCCACGAGCATAGGTATCGCAGGCGTTAAGGCGTTCGGGATGGAGATGAGCGACCTTGAGCATGTGTCCGATGTACTGACACGAACATTCACCCGCTCAAATGTAGATATTGTCTCCCTCGGAGAGGGTCTCAAGTTCGCCGCTCCTGTCGCTCACAGCGCAGGTATCGCCATCGAGGAGACTGCGGCGGCTGTGGGTGCTCTTGGTAACGCAGGTCTTCGTGGCACTGTTGCAGGTACGGGTCTCCGTATGTCGATTAACAAATTGTTGAAACCAACATTTGACTCTCAGAAAGCAATTAACGATTTGGGATTGACGGTGCAGGTACTGTCGCCTGCGGGTGAAGCGGCGAAGGCATCGTTGATGTCGGTCACGAGTCAGTTAGACAGAACCAAGAAGCAAACCTCGTCCTTATCGGATGAGATAAGAGCACTCAATGGTCAATTGACTGACCTGAGCATCCAACAACAAACGAACTCTTTGGCTATCGAGCAAATTAGGCAACGAGCCGCAAGACAAAGTCGAGACCTGACACAGACTGAGATTAAGCAAATCGAAAGACTTCAAGAGGCGAACAATTCACTTCGCATTGATGAAATGTCACTGGACTTGGAGCGTGCTAAATCACAGCGCAGTCTAACGAACCTAACACTCAAAGAGAAGGAATTAGACGCTGAGTCAAGGACTCTCATGAAGACCGTTGAGCAACAGGCCACTGGCCTAACGAGCCTCGGTGATGTACTCGACCAATTGGCTTCGTCGGGTGCAACCACTACACAGGTATTGGAGATATTCGGTGTTCGTGGTGGAACAGCCATCTCGTCTCTGCTGACTCAACGAGACGCATTCCACGCACTCGTCAAGGAGAACGAAAACGCACAGGGAGCAACGAGACAGTTCACGGAGAGCATTCAAGGTCAAGACGGCGCACTCGGCTCTGCAAAGGAGTCATTTTTCCTCTTCACTTCTGTTATCCAAGAAGCCATGTTGGCTGTCGGACAACCGTTCATTGATATGTTGGCTGAAATCTCGGCTCAGTTCAAGGATGAGATTGCTGAGGCTATCAAAGAAAATATCCCCCTGTTCAAGGGATTGGCGTTTCAAATCGGTAACACGCTCCAACAGTTAATTCCTATCGTTCTCGATGCACTGCCCGCATTCATCATGGCGTTGAAGTTCATTGTCCCTCTCGTCGGGTTATTGACAACGGCGTTTGCGATTCTGATGCAATTGCTCTCTCCATTCCTACAATTGTTGGGTGGCATTCTCACAGTCCTACAAGGCATTGGCAGTGCTTTTATGGCTATCATCACACTCGACTTTTCGCCGAAGACATGGAAGAACATTGGATTGGGTATAGTCGGAGGTTTGAAGGATACAATCGTCGGAGCGGCAGGCTCGGCCCTCACTCTCTTGGGTGGCGGTGCAGGTGGTGTCGTTGGCAAGAGTCTGTTCAAGTCGGCTACTGGAAAAATAGCAGGCGGTGGTGTTGGATTCGCCGCAGGTCGAGTCGCAGGTGGAGACCTCGCAGGTGAGGGGTCTAACCTTGCCGATATGGGCGTTCAGAAGGCGTTTGCCGCAGGTGGTATCGTAACTGGCCCAACCGTGTCTCTGATTGGCGAGGACGGCCCTGAAGCCGTAGTCCCTCTCGGTGCAGGCAAGAGCGGTCGTAGAAACGCCGTCATGAACGAAGCAGGTCTCAGTGGTGGAGGTACGAACATCTCGATAGGCAATATCGTCATAAACGGTGACGCCCGACTTACGGCTACGCAGGTGCGACAGATGATACACACTGAGTTACCTTCGGCGATTAAGAAATCGTTATTCAGAGGCTATCGGGGGGTTATTTGAATGGCTAAGTTCGAGAAGAAGCCACTTCACCCGTTCAGTCGTGTGAAAAGTGACCTCGCCGAGTTACAACGGTGGTGGCCCATTCACATCAAAGACGACGGTGTTCTTGGTATCTCAATCGACCCCGTGCTCTATCGAAGCCGATTCTCCTCCAATACTGAAACGAGTGATGATGAGTCAGTGCAAGCAGGTATAAGAGTCGAAGCAATCGACGACGATGGAACTACTGTTTCAGGCATCGAGCCTACGATTGAGATTATCAATTCGGGAACGCTCAATGCAAAATGCAATATCAATCACGCTGATGGCACGAGAACGACCGTCCGCTTAGTCGCACCCACTAATGTCAAAGGAGGTGCAGGAGGCGACGACATGCTATACACAGACAACAACGGCGTTACACAGTATGGCAATAAGACTTCGTTCGTAGCCAACGGTGGTCATAAGCAGTACAGGGGCGGTCAGTATCCCATATTTATGACGGTTCAGGAATTGGCTGAGACCATTGACACCTATCGACACATCGGGGATAGTGACGACAGTCAAAAAGTGGCTTGGTTGCCTCAGAACAAATGGGACACTGTTCACTCATCACCCGCCGCAGTCGTCAGAAACCCACTCATCCAATTTGACCCTCGCAATCCCGTCGATGCAACATTGAATGTTGCCTTCCCAACAGTCTCACCATATCGAGCAACGGTCTTCATGCCTATGATGCTCGATAACAACCAATTCTCAAAAGACATCACGAACGGTCGAACTCTCTATGCGGCGGGCAATTCGGGATGGAACAGAAACGGAATATCACGCTACGACTCTGACCCCGAAGGAGAGGACTCAGCGACTATTATTTACAAAAAAGTCGGGACGAGTGGAGACCACTTGCAGGGATGGAATGAGGCAAGAGCACATGATATTGGGAACGCTTACGCACCCACCGTTTCAACAGATTTGCGGGCTATATGGACTTCTCAAGACTCATCCGACTGCCCTGCTCCAAAATACCGAATGGCAATGGCCCTTGCGGCGTTCCTCAAGGACGGCACATACAGCCTCAACAACGGAGTCATCATCCCCTATGTCTTTGATGCCGCACGCACCATAGGAGGGGCTAATACGGACACCCTCTACATGGAATGGGACGGTGGCAACGGAGTCGCCGCCGTTGATGCTACGAGTTACCTTGACAGGACACCTGCGGGGATATACCCGTACTTTGACTTCGTGCAAGGGCCAATCACACCGAGAGCACAGGGGTCAAATTGGACTCACGCTGTCTTAGCAGGCCACGAACCTGCTCAATCCGCTTTAGCAATGGAGTGTCCGCCCAACACCAAAAAGAACTCAGTGGACTGGATTGAGGTGCATACTGTCAGTCACACCATAACGGGTGGAACGCAAATGCAACGAATGATGTTTGTCGATGTGAATGCACCCCCAACATCAACCCCCGAACCACACGGAGCAACGCCGTTTGAAGTCGGAGATGCAGTGTATTTGTCGGGCATGGACGGTGTCTTGGGTTCAGAACAGAATATGTCATTGGAGTCGGGCAACATTTGGGGTTCTCGATATGACGGTCGCCGACCTGCCACACTCACTGAAAAAGACTGCAATGGATGGTGGATTGTTTCAAAGGTCGAACTCGATACACCAACAGCAGGCCACATCAGATACTCGTTCAATGTCAGGGATTCACTGTTGCCCGTAACAGGCGGGTACAACCCATCGGGAACGATTCAGATGGGTCGTTTAGGTGGCCCTGAGACTGCTCACGACACCACATTCTACATTCTCGGTGACGGTACTCCTAACGACCCTGCGGTACGAGCCGAACGACTTGAAGACATGTCAGGTTCAAGCATAACGAACTCCACTATCGGCGCAATGAATCCGTATATGTCCACTGCTGTCTTTCATGGAACAGGGGAACAGGCATCAGACCGCATTGGCACAGGCTTCCAAGTGGGCATGACTCAAGGTGACATGAATGTACCAATTGCTTCGTCAAGGAACTCTACTTCACCGTCGAGACCAACAATCGGAGAAGCGTCACAGATAACGAGCACAGGGGAATACATCGGAGATAGACCCGTACCTCGCTCGATAGCGATAGGAACGCTCGGTGTTCCCACTGCTGAGATGACACCCAACACACCGACTATTGCATCAACAGGAAACGGCTCTCTCCGCATCCCTGCACCAATCGGACACGACTTGGCTGTGCGATACGAGGCTACGGGCAAGGACGGTCACATACCCACTGATGCGTCGAACATTGGGTTCAATTTGTCTCACACCCTTTGGAGGGTTCGACAGGATGCGACAGAGGGTGGCCACAGTGACGCTAATTCAGGTGGCCCGTCTAAATGGGCATGGAGGGGTGTTTCAAGCCCTCTGTGGTCATTCATTGATGCTCAGACAGGAAGACACGCATGGGACTACATTAAGCCGTCAGGATGGGACTATGGGCGAAACAGGTGTTGGCCTGCTCACGAGAGAATGGGAACACGACTTTCCATGTCTCCATCACTCCTGCCTGATGCGACAGGTTGGACTGCGGGTTCGGGCAATTTAGTCGAGCCTGCACAGGAGACAACCAAAATCGGATTGTCCGAGATAGGATGCTCGCCTATTTTCCTCGATATGGAGATGACGGCGTTCATCCCCAAGCGCAACAACAGACTGACAATTATTGAGTTCGATATGAACGGTGCGGACGCCGATATGGGTCGTCATCACATGATTTATGAAACATCGGAACGGGACATGGGATTCGGATTCAAGCCCAAGTGGGATGGTGTCGGTGAAACAGGTGTGTGGTTCAACAACGAGTTCTCAGACATTGAAGGGACAACGGTCACTGACCCATCAGCCTTTGAGGGTTCGTTAGGGGACGCAATAGGACGAGTCATAGACTCAGGGTTTGCCACACCTGCCGCCGCAGGTTATGGTGCGGAGTGGGCGGGTTTCAGCCTTGACCCCGATGAGAAAGACCCGTATGCCACAGGCACATACACCCCATTCCCACCATACCCCTCTTCGTTTGTCGATAATAGGCCCGCAGTGTGGTTCTGTCCCTCGGCAACCCACTTCTCAGACACCGCTTTCCAATCCACTGAGGGCTTAGTATTGCCGTCCACAGCAGGATTCGGGAGCATGGGTACAGGGTTCGGTCAAGGGCCATTGTTCTCGTATGATGAAGGAATAAATACCGTTAGAACAGTGTTCACGACGGGTGGAATGACTTGCATATTCAACGGTGATACGATTGGCACTGACCCATCCGCCCAAGAACCAATTTGGGGCTTTCAAATCAAGGCATGTAACGCATTCGCTTTCCCCAACAGAGAGCCTATGTTCGCAGGTGCTCAACAGTTCATCAATTCAGTCGATGTTGGATTCCCCCAATACGCTCACCTCGACACAGAAGAGCCTATGATGCGGGTACAAGTCGATAACGACATTTACAACGATTATTCAGGAATTGACCCCGTCGATACTGCAACAGCACCGACGACCAAGCGAATGTTTGTCGATAACCCTACTTGGGCGACTATCGAGAACTTTTACCCTGCGACAGGTCTCGTCAGTCCACTACTCATTCAAGACTCAGGCAATCGCATGTGTCGTGCCGACAATCCCGCACTCCAAACATCGACAGCGGATTTGCAGGTCGATGAGATTATTCTTCGTCAAATACCAACGCCTGCAATGTTGCCATTCACAGTCGATACCCTGAAACAGCAGGCAGTCGATGTGGTGTCGGGTCTTGCTCGTTACACTTCAATTCTAATCGAAGCCGATAACATCTCGGCCGATAAGGGAATGAGAGTGACTGTGACTTTACTTGAACCTCCAACGACGACAGGAATTGCCAAAGAGGCAACGACGCCCATAACAGGATTTGAAGACCTCGACCCTGACTTCATTGGTGGAGTCGGTGAAGTGGATTTGACTGCACTGCCAACATCGGCAATCGTCAATGGGTTCGTCATCCGTTTCAATTTTTACATTCCTTCGTCTGAGCAAAGTGACTTGCATCCTATCGACTGGTCAGCAACCCCGATTATCAGAAAATACAGCGTGCTTTTCGACCATAAGCCAACAGCACAGAACACGATTATCGGGAACACCTACGACGGCTCTACTGCAACGACAGTGGGTCAGACGACTGTTCAGACATTCACCACTAAGGTCGGTCACATCATCTCCATGAGACTGCAAGGATTGACCACTGACGCCGACCGAAAAATAAAGGCGTTGAAGGTCGATATGGGCGACGGTACAATCACCGATTTCATGCCTGTGACTACACCTGACACCTCTGCTGAACTCGACATATCCCATGTATATTCGTCTCGACCTGCGGGCGGAACATACGACATTAAGGTCTATGCACAGGACGATTCTGACAACGAGTCAGACTACATTCTCATCCCGAATGCGTTCCTTCGTGTGACAATCGTGGCGGCTGAACCTGTGGCTGTGTTGCGTGCAGTCCCATCTATGGTTCGTGCAGGTCAGGCTATCCGTCTCGATGGGTCAGACTCATACACAGTCGATACCTCTTCGTCGCTATCCAATTTTGCTTGGACTTTTGGAGATGGTTCGACAGGGGTCAATGGTGCAACCTCGCATCAAGACCATACATTTGCTGAGGCGGGTGAGTACATGACAACGCTCATCGTAACGGATGCGTTGGGTACAGTCAGTCCATACGCCAAAGCAGTAGTCAAGGTATTGCCTGCAACGCTCATCGTGCCTCTAACGCTATCAACGAAGCCATCCTCGTTCACACGCACCCGCACTGCGGCGATAACTCAGACGCCAATCCTCGATGCAATATACCCTGAGATGACTGACATGGGACAGCGAGGGGACGAGTTCACACTATCGGGTGCGTTCCTCAAGGAGACACAGGAGACTGATATAGCGTTCATGGAGGAACTGTTGCTATCGGGTGTGTTGGTTGAGTTCGAGTACCAAGAAGTGAACTACACGGGTGTCGCTGACAGCAAGACATTCACGGGACGAATGGTCTCATTCGACTACAACCGTCAAGGAGGGAGTATTGACACGACTCCATACACCGCATCATTCGTCAGAGAGGCGGGACTCGGTGCTTGAGGTCGTCGGCGGCATTGCTGTTTTATTCTTGGTTTTTGAATTATTTTGGTGGTTGGCCGTTGCTCTCTTTATTCGTGGTTGTTGGTCGCTTTCTAAGGATATTGAAAAAATCCCAATCGAATACCTTTGAGAACAACCCTTATATAGGGGATACTCCTACGGTTAAACATGACGAACCAAAACCTGAACACCGTCGGATTCGACGACCGCCTAATAATGACGCTGATAATCAACGAATCCGTGATGGTCGGATTCGACCGAGTCGATTGCCGACTCGTGACATTCTTCAAGAGTCAGAGGTGAAGCCGATGTGGGACGACGATATTGATTGGGACGACGACACACCTGCTGTGCGTGAGCCTGATTGGCAAGACGAGGTTGAGTGGGAATGAAATACACTTTAGCCGCTTGGTTGGTCGATATTGCTATTCGATTCAATGAATGGAGATTCAAAAACCTTTGACAGGCATCTTTATATAGGTGTTCAGTATAGGGTTAATCATGGCGAAACCCAACACAACCCTAACCGTAGCATACCGAAGAGTCATGATTGCAGATTGGATGCAAATGCACATCTCTGACCGACGATTCAGTAAGAAAGAAGCGTGCGAAAGCATGGCTCAAGAGGCATTCAACGCATACAACGAATACATCGAAAACGGTGCATTTGACCAAGACTCAATTGAAGTCTGTCTCGCACGCTCTGACTTTTGCATCAAAGCACGCAAAGCCGCTCTTGCTATCGACGAAGCATTGCATCAAGGAACTGCACTTGCATACGATATGTCAGCGATTTGAGTTAAGTAGGTGGGTGTGGCAATGACAGCCATGCTGACGCCCAAGCAAGTCGATGATTTGACCGAACATCTCGGTTTCAATCATTGGCCGAGAGCGATTGGCAACCCACGACAACACTTCGTCTATGCAACGGAGCAGGTCGCCAAGAGTTACCACGAGTGGTGGGGTGAATCATCATGCTTCATCAGCACCGCAGGGTACGACAACCTCGTGTTCGACAACGGCAAACAGATTCCCCGCTCCATCATCTATGGACTAACCTTCTTCGACTTCGACCACGACAGCAAGCCTGAGAACGCATTCGCTGACGCACAGCGACTGTCACAGTACCTGACTGAGATTGATGTAGCCCATTGGGTGCAATACAGCGGCTCTAAGGGCTATCATTGCTTCATCCTACACAGACCCACCCGCTTTCGATTTGACCACCGTGACGGCAGTGGAGAGGCCCTCAAAACGCTCGTCAATCAAACACAGACTCACCTCAAGAAAACACTCGGACTGAACACGCTCGACGAGCAAACGACTGGCGACCCCAAGCGGCTGTGCCGATTCCCGTTCACCCCTCACATCAATCGACATGGCAAGAAGTCGGGACGACATTCGATGCCTGTCTCGTCTGAAATCCTGAACACGATGACGCATAACGACATTGAGAATATGTCCTATCGACCAAAATACCACATGCCCGATGTATCAGGGCAACGGCTGACTTTACCCGAACTCATCAAATTGCTCGATGTAAAATTGCATAAACCCGAAACCGAAATCCGACCTGTGATTGATGCCGACTTTGGCTTCACTGACGCTACGAGCGAAACGGCTGTGTTCACAGCCTCTCTTGAGGATAGGTGCATGGGTGTGACCAATGAACTAAAGCGGCGCAATCCAAGCCACTCAAGCAGGGTGTATTCAGCACTCTTCGCTAAGACCGTAGGCATGCCCCTTGAGGCGTTTGAAGAGGTGTGGGTGGAGTTAGGCACACGGATGGGCTATGTGGACTTGCATAACAAAGAGCACAGGCTACATCAGATGAAGACGCTCTTCGATGACCCACGCTATGTCTCATTCCCGAACTGCTCAACGCTCAAGGCCAAAGGCTGTTGCGTCGGTGACATTTGTCCCCGATACATCGACATGGGCGAGGTGAAACCCCAAAAAATCGTTAAACGAAAATGGAGGAAAAAGACATGAGAATCAAGCGAATGGACTTAATCAAAGAGGATGCTGAACAGGTGCAGGGGGTTATCGACAAAGGAACGCTCGGCAACAAATTGGGACTGCTCCGAGCAATGGAGGACGACCACCCACAGCGACAGAAGGTATCGACTGCGATACTCACGGAGATGCTCGGTCGTCATCGACGAATCGACCACAGGGAGCACCCTCTCATGATAGGGTACTTTAGCACGCTCGGATTTGAGGTCGCTCACTTGAAAACAGGTGACGGCGACATGAAGGGTGGCACTACGAGCATCGAACGCAAGGAGGACGACTTCATGGATTCTCTGTTCGACGACCGTTGGCTAAGGCAATTGGGCGCAATGCGTGAGGAGGCCGAGCACTCGTTCCTCGTCGTGACGAAGTCATACGAGGCAATCAAGCGAGAGGTCGAGGAGAGAGGAGTCTCTGAGCAAGTCCTGACGGGCTTCGTGGCGGCTCTGTGCGCTGTGGGCTATCCACCTGTGTTCATCGAGGACAAGTGGGATGCGGCTGTCGTGATGCGTAAAATCATGGATAAAATCGACGACGACACCACTCGTCTCTATGTTCCCCGACCACGCTCACCGAAGCCACAGGAGTACCGCAACGCCCTCATCGAGGCACTGCCGAAGGTGGGCATCAAGACCCGTCGCAAAATCGTGCAGGCGTTCCCATCTATGGCTGACCTGTGTGGTGCAACAGTCGAGCAGTTAGTCGAATTAGAGGGCATCGGTCAGAAAACCGCTGAACGGATTCACGAGATACTTCATGCGGTATGATTATATAGGTGTGACTCATAGGACTGAACATGACGCAACAAGACGACGGCATGAAAACATACGGAGCAGACCTCACGAACGCACGAGCCAACGCAGGTGCAATCGTGTTATACCAACATGAAGAACTAAGCCTAATGCAGGCCATTGAGGGACTCAAAGCCCTTCACTCGGCACGAAAGGCATTCCTGATGGTGAACCCTGAAACAAGAACACCAAAAGGAACAGTCTATGAGGAAAGACAAATCGAGACCTTGATTGAGTTAATCCAAACCCAATTGAGCAATTGCCAACAACGCATTCAAAACATGAAAAAGTCATTCAACCATTTGACAGGTCTAACATGGGCCGAGAAGGTCGAGCAGGGTCTCGTCCCCGCTCCCTCAGATATAATCACCGAAGAGTCTGTTGTCAATGGCACAGTATTCACAAGAAGCACGGAGGCTTTTTGAGTGGCAAGAGGCAACAGCAAAGGCGTTCAACGCAATAAAATGACTCGATGGGCTATGGAGCAAAGTCGAGATGAGAACGGCAAACCTGAACCGTTCACAGCAACCGACCTGATAACGATATTGAAAACCAAATACAAATCAATCCCAACCGTCAGAGAAGTCGGCATGGTTCTGTCCGCAATGAAGCGCACAGGAGAGGTCATATACTTGGGTGAACAGGGTGCGTTGCAGTCACGAAGACTCCTTGAGCAGGCAGGGCTTACTCAACAGGGCGTTCGCAAGGTTGCACTCTACATCAAGGACGATGATTGGAATGACGGCACAGAATGAAGAACGATTATACCGATTCACCACAGACCTTGAACACATACTGTTGCAGAGGGCCGCAAGCGTCTCAGAGTCGCTTAGACACGAGATTGCCATACGCCGCATTGCTATGTCATTCTTGGAAAAGGGAGACACTCAGAACGCACTCAAAGTCTTGAAATCAGGAGATGAATACTATGAATGACCCAAGCAAGCAAGCCGATTCGTACATGAGAATTGTCAAGCGAGGTGACGAATGGCTCGTCAGATATTCGGTGTTGATTCAAAGTGACGCCTTTGTCGATGAAGGGTACATCATGCAACCTCTTGATTGGATTGGGTCAGACCTATCGTATGGAATAGAGACGGTTGAGCAAGCCGCATGGAGTCTTCTCGTATCGAACAAATCGTGTTCAAATCGAGAGAACTTTCCCATGCTCGACCTATTGGCATCGGAGACATTGGTTCGTCAGTCCAAGTTATTGAAAGACGGGTGGTCAATTCAGATATTCAGAGGCACAGGCATCGAGGCTTGGTTCGCTGTGTGCGGTCACGAGGATATGTTCAACGAACGCCCCTTCCGATTCTCACGAGGAGTAGGCAACGACGACATGGCAGTGGCAATATCCTCTCTTAGGGTCGCACGGGCCTGTGAAGCGGTCGAATACAACCGAGAGACCAAACACCACATCATACCGAGAGACGAGAACGGAGACTACATCAAATACACACCCGAAGAGCGTGAACGGCGCAAGCCGATTGAGCGAGCACGATGGCTACGAGCACGAGGCAATTTTGAGGAATGGGACGGGTATCAGGCATGGAAAAATGAGATACTCAATTTCACTCGCAAAAAGAGTCTTGACCGAGTCGATTAAGTAGGTGTGGGTCATAGTCGAAACATGGATTACCTTATCACCGTAGCATTTCACGACGAGACCATCGAGATTCATCACGAAGGAACTCTGAAAGACGGACTGAAAGCCGTTTGGGCTTTGTCCGCTAAGAAAAAAGCGCAACCATTTGACATTCGATTCTCCAAAGGCGGAGCAGTTCTCGGAGACAACGAGGATGGGTGGACGACAGTCTGTCCGATTGAGCCAATGGCATGAAACCCAAATTAACCCCGTATGCAAAACACACACCATGCACGACGAGGGAGACGGGAACGAGATGCAAATAATCAATTGGGTCGTAGCAGGCACGAACAGCATGGAGATACACGGGTATGCCGAGGGCGACAATCCTCGTCAGCCAACAGTCAAGGTTCTGACCACAGGGTCAGGCGAGTGGTCATTCACTTTTCGTGACATGCAAGGTACTGGCCGCATCCAAGTCGGCAAGGGTGGAGACTACAACCCACTCGACCTCATCGAATCTCTGTACCATCACATGACCTCATCGGTCGCAACAATCAATAAAGGCCAATCCAACCCCAAGACAGCGCAAGTCAAAATGACCGACAGGGTCGATTTTGAACATGCCTTTGGGGATGAGTGGATATGATTTCATTTACAGAATCAGACGGCGACGGAATGAACATAACCACTCTCTATGAGAAGGACAAATGGGGCGACTTCAACGCTGTATGCGAACTGGTCGAAGTCGATGCCGAGTGGCACATTGACACCAAAAGCGAACTGTTCATCGTTGAGAATCCACAGGGAGATAAGCACGAATATCTCAATCAGATGTTCGGCCTCGGTGATTCGTCTATTGACCCCGATAACACCATCATGTCTTTCAGGTCAGGGTTTCTCAATTTTGATGTGAAGGAAGTGATTCGTGATGACGATTAGATATTCGGCACAGGAGTTACGAAGCAAATTGAAAGCGGCGGGTATCGACACCCCTAACTCACTCACCTACAACCAATTGGTCTATTTAGCCACGAGAGAGGGCGTTGTAGCCACTCAAACGACCACGACGGGGGGAACAGGCACTGTTGGCCCAAGAGGGCCACAGGGCGTGCGTGGAGTGCAAGGAACGCAAGGAACGCAAGGTGCTACTGGCCCTGCGGGTGCTCAAGGTGCTCAGGGTGCTCAAGGTGCTACTGGCCCACAGGGAGCGGCAGGAGCGGCAGGAGCGGACGGAAACGATGGTGCTCAGGGTGCTCAAGGCCCACAGGGAATAGCAGGAGCGGACGGTGCTGATGGCGTAGA